>Ga0114996_10010091_pt1 | contig 10279 bp, 9 predicted proteins | sample ArcticOcean_MG_C_4_FD_87039 | JGI IMG/M metagenome (GOLD analysis project Ga0114996, IMG submission 87039) | Marine microbial communities from western Arctic Ocean - ArcticOcean_MG_CB4_134 | ecosystem: Environmental > Aquatic > Marine > Oceanic | place: Arctic Ocean: Canada Basin | collected...
CGAGAAAGGATTTTTCCGGATGCTCGCTTTAAAGGCGAAGCAAATGTTTTAGTTTTTGCCAATACAGATGCTGCATCTGGAGTAAGAAACATATTAAAGATGAAAGCTGGTGGTACTGAGGTTGGCCCAATATTAATGGGTATGGGGAACCTATCGCATATTGTAACGCCCTCAATTACCGTAAGGGGATTGTTGAATATATCGGCTTTAGCTGGAACGCCGGTTTCACAATATGGTTAGTTTTTTTGTTTGGATGGGTATTAAGTCACGAGTAATCTATAGTATGTTTCAAGTGCTTTTAAGCATGTGTAGTGGAGAAAATGATGACTTACGCTGATATTTACTCGAAAAGCATGAATGAGGCTGAGGACTTTTGGATGAACGCCTCTAAAAACATTGATTGGTTCAAAAAACCGTCGCGTGCCCTTTTTGATGAAAGACCTCCTTTTTATGAATGGTTTAAGGACAGTAAAGTTAATTGTTGTTGGAATGCTGTGGATAGGCATGTTTTGGCTGGAAATGGTGAACGCATAGCTATAATTTATGACAGCCCAGTTACAGGAACAAAAAGAAAAATTAGTTACTCAGAGCTACAAACAAATATTGCTGCCCTAGCCGGTGGTTTGAAGTCCAAAGGAGTTTCTGTTGGGGATCGCGTACTAATATACATGCCAATGGTTCCAGAAGCCTTAGAGGCGATGCTTGCTTGCTCTCGTTTGGGAGCTATACATTCTGTTGTATTTGGCGGTTTTGCAGCAAACGAACTTGCCACTCGGATCAATGACTCAGAGCCTAAAGCAATCATTACCGGAAGTTGTGGTATCGAGGTTGATCGGGTCATAGAGTATAAACCCTTGTTAGATGAGGCAATCAACCTAGCAACTTTTAAACCTGAATTTTGTGTTGTTTTGCAACGAGAGCAACTTAGAGCCTCAATGAAATTTGGAAGGGATTTCGATTGGATAGAATTTAAAGGTTTTGGTGCACCAACTGCTTGCGTTCCCGTAGAGGGTGACCACCCTTTATATATCTTATACACGTCTGGAACTACAGGCGAACCAAAGGGGGTGGTTCGACCAACTGCTGGACATTTGGTTTCATTGCATTGGACAATGAAGAATATATATAATGTCAAACCTGGCGACGTATATTGGGCTGCATCTGACGTGGGATGGGTGGTAGGGCATAGTTATATCGTTTATGCTCCTTTGTTGAATGGTAATACTACAGTTCTTTTCGAAGGTAAGCCTGTGGGAACTCCAGACGCTGGAACATTTTGGAGAGTAATCGAGGAATATCAGGTTAAAGTTTTGTTTACTGCTCCGACAGCCTTTAGAGCTATCAAACGTAACGACCCAACTGGATCTTTGGCTAAAAAATATAATATGAGTTCGCTACAATCTTTATTTCTGGCAGGTGAGCGAGCTGATCCAGATACAGTCTCTTGGGCTAAAAACATATTGCAAGTCCCAATAGTCGATCATTGGTGGCAGACAGAAACTGGTACTCCAATAGTAGCAAACCCACTTGGTATTGAAGAGTTGCCGTTTAAGATAGGGTCTCCATCGGTCGCAATGCCAGGTTGGGACGTTCAAATTCTTGACAGTAATGGTCAGAAAGTGAAACCAAATGAGCTTGGATCGGTTGCCATAAAGCTACCTCTTCCTCCGGGATCTCTTTCGACGCTTTGGAATGCAGAAGAGAGGTATTTAAAAAGCTACTTGAGTACATTCCCAGGGTTTTATGAAACTGGAGATTCCGGATATGTCGACGAAGGTGGATACCTTTATATTATGGCAAGAACAGACGATGTAATAAATGTCGCGGGACATCGTCTTTCTACAGGAGTTATTGAGGAAGTCCTGTCTGCTCACCCGGATGTGGGAGAGTGCGCCGTAATTGGTGTTAGCGATGAACTAAAGGGACAAATTCCCCTTGGGCTGCTTTGTTTGAATACTGGAAGTGAGCGACTATATAGTGATGTAGTAGTAGAGGTAATTCAAAATGTACGTAATCAGATAGGCCCAGTTGCAGCTTTTAAAGTAGCCTGTGTGGTAGAGAGATTACCTAAAACACGTTCAGGTAAAATTCTTCGATCGACAATGGTAGCCATAGCTGATGGAAAAGATTATAAAATCCCAGCGACAATAGACGACCCAGACATCTTAAGCGAGATTGCTATTGAGTTAAAAAAAGTTGGTTTTCCCAATGATTAACAACTCTTTAATCTAGATTCTGATGGCAAAACTAAGAAAGTTTACAAATATGATTAATAAAAACTTAATTGATATGGCGGAGATTGCTAGAAAAAATGCATACGCTCCCTATTCTAATTTTTCTGTCGGAGCGGCAATTCGTGCTTCGTCTGGAGAGGTGTATATCGGTTGTAATGTCGAAAATTCTGCCTATCCGGAAGGAACCTGTGCAGAGGCTGGTGCAATCGCAGCAATGGTTGCAGCGGGTGAACAAAAAATACACGAAATTACTGTTATAGCTGATTGTCCATACCCAGTTGCACCATGTGGCGGCTGTCGACAAAAAATTTCGGAATTTTCAAATCCTGATACTCAAATTACTTTGGCGACAACATCTGGTATAGAGGAAGTCACCTCAATCAAAGATCTTCTGCCAGGCGCTTTTGACCGGAGCTTTATGACGCTCAAATGAATGTTGGAGTTTTCATTGGAGCAATACGTAGTGGGCGGGGGGGCTCCCCAGAGCAAATGTATGAATTTGGATCTTCGTTGGCTGGTTCTAGAGTCAGTGATGCCCAGTTGGGGGCCTTTGCGATGGCTGTTTGTATGAATGGCTTAAGCATTGAGGCGCGTGTAGAATTAACAAAAGGCATGAGGGACAGCGGAGAGTTACTGAAATGGGATCTACCTGGCCCTGTCCTGGATAAGCACTCGACAGGTGGAGTTGGAGATCCTGTTTCTCTTTTATTAGCTCCTGCATTGGCCTCCTGCGGGGCATTCGTTCCTATGGTTTCGGGTAGGGGGCTAGGTCATACCGGTGGGACTCTAGATAAGTTAGAAGCAATTCCTGGTTATGCAAGTCAAATTTCTAACTCTCGTTTTAGATCTGTTGTTAAAGCAGTAGGATGTGCAATTGTCGGTGCATCAAATAGCATCGCTCCGTCAGATAAGCGATTATATGCAATTAGAGATGTCACCTCTACTGTTGACAGTGTAGACTTAATTACAGCTTCGATCTTATCAAAAAAGTTAGCAGTTGGTTTGGATGGCTTAGTATTAGACATAAAAACTGGTTCTGGAGCAGTAATTAAAGTTCTCGAAAAATCTATATTACTAGCAGAGTCACTCGTAGAGGTAGCTAATGGAGCGGGATGCCCCACTGTTGCTTTAATAACGGATATGTCCCAACCATTAACAAGTTCAGCTGGAAATGCCCTTGAAATTAGGTCAGTTATGGGAACTTTAGATGGTTCTGAGATAAACCCAAGATTGCTCGAGGTTACTGTTGCATTAGGCGCTAAATTAATAAAAGCAAACTCTTTCTTTAAAAGCTTTGAAAATAAAGAAGATTTAATTAGGAAAGCTATTTTATCTGGACGAGCTATGGAATATTTTTCTAAGATGGTAGCTGAAATGGGAGGCCCAAAGGACTTCGCAGAATCCTGGAAAAATAAACTACCTGAGGCATCAGTGGTTCGAGAGGTTTTTACAAAAAATGAAGGATATATAAATGCTATTAATACCGAGAAACTTGGACAAGTTGTTTTATTATTAGGTGGGGGCCGCTTGAAAGAAACTGGCAAAATAGATCCAGCTGTTGGCCTTTCAACCTTGTTGTCAATTGGAGATAAAGTTGACAAGAATACACCGATAGCAACAATTCATGCTTCAAGTGAAGATTGTGCTGAGGAGGGAGCTAATATGGTAAGTGAGGCTTATTCTTGCTCGTTTGTAGCCCCTAAATCCCCAGCCTTAATTTATAAGTGAGGTCTCTATGAGTAGAGCATTTCTGGTTGTTATGGATTCCGTCGGTTGTGGTGGAGCTCCAGATGCAAAGGGTTTTGGAGATGAAGGGGCGAACACTTTAGGAAATATCCTACTAACTTGTGATGAGGGTGGTGCTGAAATAGGAAGGAAAGGTGCTTTATATCTTCCAAATTTAACGAGTTTGGGGTTGGGATCGGTTTTACAGCTATCTACTGGAAACAAGTCCAAAACCTTGACTGAAGAACCTAAAGGTTTATGGGGGGTTGCTAGAGAGCAGTCCCTAGGAAAAGACACTCCTACGGGGCATTGGGAGCTTTGTGGCGTAATCCTCCCCTGGGAGTGGCATTACTTTACGAATAAAGAGGTTAGCTTTCCAAAACAGATCATTGATTTGATTAAAGAAGAAAGTAAATGCGACGGAGTATTAGGAAATTGTCACGCATCTGGAATACAAATTATAGAGAAATTTGCTGCGCAACATTTAATCACAGGCTGGCCTATTTGCTATACTTCGGCAGATAGTGTTCTACAAATTGCTGCTCATGAAGAGAGTTACGGTTTGGAAAGGCTTAGAGCCCTCTGTTCAAAAATTGCCCCGGATCTCCATGCTTTGAAAGTTGGTAGGGTTATAGCGCGGCCTTTTGTTGGGAATGTAATAGATGGTTTTACTAGGACGATTAACCGACAAGACTTTTCTTTTCAGCCACCTTCTGAAACACTGTGTGACTGGGCTTTTAAAGCTGGAAGGGAAGTTAATGCTTTAGGAAAAATAAGTGATATCTTTCCTGTTGAAGGAATGACTTCAGTCGGAAAGGGATCTGATAAAGAACTGATGCTCCAGTTAAATGATTTGTTACATTATGCGGGAGACGGGAGTTTAAATTTGATTAACTTTGTAGAATTTGATAGTCTTTATGGACATCGAAGAGATGTGGCTGGGTATGCCCGACACCTAGAATGGTTTGATTTCGAATTAACTAATTTATTAAAAAAAGTCAAACCAGATGATTTAATAATTTTTACTGCTGATCATGGAAATGATCCAACCTGGATGGGGATTGATCATACACGAGAGCAAGTCCCAGTCTTGGGAGTTGGTGCTGGTATTAAGGCAATTGGACAAGTTAATTTTATTGATGTAGCTGCATCAATTGCATGCTTCTTGGGAATTAAAAATAAGGGAAATGGGGTTAGTTTTTTATGATTTTAAAGCTAGAAAGAATAAAAGGGGAATTAAATTGGTAGAGCATCTCACAATCGTAAACCATCCACTGGTACAGCATAAGCTTACCATTATGAGAGAAAAAAGTACTCCCACAGCTGTTTTTAGGCAGTTGTTAAGAGAGATAAGTCAGTTTTTAGCTTATGAGGTAACTCGAAATTTACCGGTTAAGGATAAACTTATTGAAACACCCTTAATTGAGATGCAGTCGCCTGAGTTGGCTGGCCGCAAACTAGCGCTAATCTCCATCTTAAGAGCTGGAAATGGGCTTCTTGACGGAATGCTGGAGCTTATTCCCTCTGCGCGTGTTGGTTTTGTCGGTTTATATCGAGATGAGAAAACTCTAAAACCTATTCAATACTATTTTAAAGTTCCAGATGCTTTAAGCCAGAGAACAGTTATAGCTGTTGATCCGATGCTCGCTACTGGTAACTCATCAGTTGCAGCTATTAATTTACTTAAAAAATCTGGTGCAAGAGATATTAGTTTCTTGTGTCTATTGGCCGCCCCTGAAGGAGTTGAAACAATGAGAAAGGCTCACCCTGATGTTAAGATTGTGACTGCAGCTTTAGATAGCCATTTAAATCAGAAAGGGTATATTGTGCCCGGTCTTGGAGATGCTGGAGATAGAATGTTTGGAACAAAATAGTTAATTAAGATTCTATTTGGCTCTGACAGATAGCTTGTAAACTTACCCAGGCGCTATCTGTAATAATGGGGTGGTTGTTTTCGGAGTTTATTTTAGAGTCACCCTCTATGAGCTCCAATGTTGTTTCCCCGGTCACATCGATGGCGTATGCAAATGGACTAGTTGCAATATTGGAGTTTTTAAAGCGTTTTATCAGTTCCACATAAGTTATTTTTCTTTGACTGTTAGTAAGTATTTTTTCTGCGTGTCGAGCTAGAAAACTGTCTGTTATCTCCCCCTTAGTAAGTAATCGAAAGAGCATTCTTAGTCCTGAAGAATTGATAAGAGATAAAAAAGGATCCTGTTTATCTACAAGTTCTTGGCTCATTAATAAGTATCCAGCAGCAACTTCTGGTGTATCAAAGTCTTCTATTACCGTTCTATCTAGAAGAAGTATTTTTCCAGGAAGTGCGAGTATATTTTTGGGACTATTGGGAACAATAAATATTTTATGGTATGTGTTTCCGAAGACACGATTCTGAAGAGATATAAGAGATTTATCTCCTTCTTTGGTGCTGCAGGCTTTCCCTGTTAGCGCGGACACCTTTTGGAAAAGGGATAACCCGATAGCCATTTTTTTACTTTCTGGGACAACTGATAAAGTGTGATTGATAAGGGCCTGAGGGAGCCAAAACGTCCCTAAGAAACCAAGGGCGCCAATAATACTTAAGAATATGTAGGTGCGAATCCTACCCCTTCGTGGGCTACGTTTTGAAATTATATTGCCAACTTTTTCGATAGCATCAATCATTGCTTTGTCGTCTATTTCTAATGATTCTGGATCAGTTGGTGTTGGTTTAAAGATTGCAGGGATCTCTCCAGGGTTGATCCGTTTAACAGCTGCTAAGGACCAATGTGAAAGAGGCATATCTGTTTTGTCGTATAGAACTAGTGAATTTTCACCGAACAATACCAAAACCTCTTTTCGCTGGGACTCCGAAGATTCCTTCCAAAGCCCGGTAGTTTCTAGACGTTGGTATTCTTTTAGAGCCGTCATTTGTCTTTATCCAACTAAGAGACTGTTCATGAGTTTATATTCCTATAGTGATTTAGCCTTATGCCTGAGTTCAAATTTTTGAATTTTCCCGGTCGAAGTTTTTGGCAATTCTTGAAAAATAATCTTTTTTGGAGTTTTGAAGCCTGCAAGACGTTTTCGAGCAAAACTTATTAATTTCTCACCTTCAATTGTCTGTCCCTCTTTAAGCTCCACAAATGCACATGGAATTTCTCCCCATTTGTCGTCAGGTTTGGCGACTACTGCACAGAGGGATACAGCGGGATGCATCATTAATACGCCTTCAACTTCGACAGAACTAACATTTTCCCCGCCAGAAATAATAACATCTTTAGCTCTATCTGCAATTTGCATATAATTATTAGGGTGTAATATTGCTATATCTCCTGAATGAAAGTAACCTCCCGCGAAAGCTTCAGCTGTCGCCGTCGGATTTTTGTAATAGCCTTTCATTACTGAATTTCCTCTAATGGCAATTTCCCCTAAAGCCTTTCCATCATTGTTGATCTGGTGGTTATCATTATCTACAACAGTAATGCTTTCCATCATCGGAAACGCCACCCCTTGTCTTGCTTTTATTGCAGCCTTTGTTTCTTTTGATTCAGAATCCCATGACTCATCCCAGATACACTCTGTGACATGTCCATAGGTTTCAGTTAGTCCATAAACTTGTGTAACGTTGAAACCGAGGGATTCGATGGCCGATAGGGTAGCCGGAGCAGGAGGAGCACCTGCTGTAAATACTTCTACAATATGTTTGAATTTTCTACGATCACTCTCTTTGGAATTAATTATCATATTCAATACTATCGGAGCCCCGCCAAAGTGAGTTATTTCGTCTTCGGCTATTGCTGTATAAATGCCTAAAGATGTTATATCTCTACAAAAGTGCACAGAGCCGCCTAGGACTGGCATCATCCAGGTGTGGTTCCATCCATTACAGTGGAATAAAGGAACAATAGAGAGATATCTCGGGTACAACTGCATTTTCCAACTTATTACTGTCCCCATGGTCATCAGATAAGAGCCGCGATGATGACAAACTACTCCTTTAGGACGGCCAGTAGTCCCGGATGTATAATTTAATGAAATGCTTTCCCATTCGTCTTCTGGGGTGATCCAACAAAAATTTTCATCTCCGGTATTAAGAAACTCTTCATATTCCGTATACTTTCCAGATTTATAAAAATTAGCTATAGTATCCGCTACCTCAATAATTTTTGGCCCTGAACCTTTACATGCAGATTTTGCTTGCCCGGCTAGGTCTATAAACTGGGAGTCTACTAGAACGATTTTTGCTTCACCGTGCTCAAAAATGTATGTAACAGTATTTACATCTAAGCGAGTATTTATAGTATTTATTACTGCGCCACATGCTGGTATTCCGAAGTGAGCTTCGGCCTGAGCGGGAATATTTGGCAGAATGGTGGCTACAACGTCCCCTGGTTCAATTCCAGTTTCCGTTAAAGCTGATGCTAACTTTGAAACCCTTTTAAAGTACTCGATATAACTTCGCTTTGTTGAACCGTAGGATAATGCAAGCTTATCTGGGAATACTATAGCTGCTCTGCTTAAATGTGATAAAGGGCTCAAGGGAACATAATTTGCTCTAGTTTTACCTAACCCCTCTTCATTGGACATCCAACCCATCATTAAATTCCTTAGCTGACTAATTTTTTTGTGATCTATTATATGTTAGTATTATAATTAAAAGCTAAATTCTATGACGGCGGAAATGCTCTTTTCATAAGGTCGTATGGATGTTTCCAGCCAGGGGTATTTGAAATTCTGGCAAGCCAAGAGTCTATATTACCCCAGTCACTTCTATTAAACCCAAATGGTTCTTCATAAAATAAATATCCACAACACGAGATGTCAGCAACACTAATGGAATCCCCTACAAGCCAGTCACGGTCTTTCAAAGCATGGTCGAGAACTGCGTAAGCCGTCTGTAGTCTAGCGCTTATAAAGTCTATTGCTCCTTTTGGCCGTTTACCTTCTGGCATAAAATTCAGAAGGAACCGTAAGATCCCTGCTTGACTAGACATTTTGTGATTATCCCAAAGTACCCAACTTATGATTTCATACTTATGCTCAAGATCCCCACCAAGTTTTCCAGTTTTATCGACGATCAACTGCTGGATAGCTCCGGATTGAGAAAGCATCGTTCCCTCATTTGTTATTAATGCTGGAACTTCTCCCATGGGGTTTATCTTTTTATAGGCCTCCGAACGGGCTTCTCCTTTAAAAAAATCCACGAATATTGGTTCCCATTTCACACCAGATAATTCCAATGTTAGGGCTGCTTTGTAGGCGTTACCAGATTCACCAAAACAGTATAATTTCATTTTTAATATCCTTAGATTAGTTTGAATTTAGGTTATTTAATATATTGACATTATCCAGCAGTTGAATGCTCTGTTTAATCTTATCCTATACTAGTTTTGGCTGATTTTAAAAGTCTTAAGTTAGATAGGTTTTAACTAGATAATAATTTATTTACTGGCCGCCATGAGGCCCAAAAGTTAAACATGGTTTGTGAATTATAACAGTACTAGGAAAAGACAGCAGGAACAAAATGAAGTCTTTAGACAGATTAACAATCGCTAGAAAGTTTATATTACAAACACCTTTTGCAGAATCCCTTCGAATGCAAGCAGAGGTCGCGGCAGAGGGGATGGTTGTAATTTCGATGGCTTATGATAAAAATCTGGCGGATGATATAGTGAATGGTTTATTACATGGCGGTGCCATAGCAGCGCTTATTGATATGAGTGCCGGCCTATCGTTTTTGCTCCATCCCACAAACCCAGTGGACGTTGCCACTCTAGACCTAAGGATTGATACTTTAAGACCCCCTATGCCCAGACAAAAAGTTACTGCAACTGCCGAATGTTACCATGTTGCCGGTTCAGTTGGGTTCGTACGTGTTTCTGCAACTGATCAGGATATAAATAATCCAATCGCTACAGCTGCAGGCACTTTTTCTTTTAGGTTAATAGATTAAAATTATTTATGGAAATTAAAAAATCATATAAAAGTTTATTGGGTGAAAGTGACAGAACTTATATACTCAACAAATTTATAGCTTCGGTACCCTATATCAATCACCTTGGTATTCTATTTTTTACTTTGGATGGTTCTATAATATCAACTTTACCATTTCGTGAAAGTTTTTTAGGTAATCAAAGCCTTCGAGCGCTTCATGGAGGAGTGGCTGCTTCTTTTTTGGAGATTACGGCTGCAGTTTGTTTGTGCTTTCGAACTGATCAAACCCTTGGCGGAGTTGGTGAGTCGGGTAGCGATGAGCCAGATAATAAGCTCCCAAAGACCATTGACTTCAGTATTGATTATTTGAGAGCAGGAGAGGCAATTGATGCATTTTGTATTGC
>Ga0114996_10010092_pt1 | contig 10279 bp, 8 predicted proteins | sample ArcticOcean_MG_C_4_FD_87039 | JGI IMG/M metagenome (GOLD analysis project Ga0114996, IMG submission 87039) | Marine microbial communities from western Arctic Ocean - ArcticOcean_MG_CB4_134 | ecosystem: Environmental > Aquatic > Marine > Oceanic | place: Arctic Ocean: Canada Basin | collected...
AAAACCAGCTGCTAAATAATTATTAATTTTTAAGTTTTCACACAAAACTATATAATTTGCATTAATTTCATTAAGAAAATTTAAATCATATTTTTTAAGAGAATTAATTAATATATTAAATTTCTTTATGTCAAAATTTAATTTATTGCATTGAATATTGTCCTTTTCCCCCGCTAATATATTTTCATAAGCGTACATTAAAAAGATTCTATTCTTAGAATATAAAGAAAAATCAAATTTTTTTAATTCTTTCAGTTCTTTTAAATAATCAATATTATTTAATTGGTTTGACTCAAAAATTATATTTGCAAAAGTAATATTACAAAATAAAAAAAATAAAAAAAATATTTTCATTTAAAAATTAAGTATATTTTTAATCGTAAATTTTTTAAATATTAACTTAAGCTAATTCCTACATTTTTGACCTGAAGATATGCTTTAAGAGCTTCTACACCTTTTTCTCTGCTATAACCTGATTGTTTATAACCTCCAAAAGGAGTTGCATGACTTCCTGTAAACCACTTATTGACATAAACTTGTCCAGACTGAAGTTGACTTGCTGTCCAAGCAGCTTTGTTTAAATCTTTAGTGAAAACTCCGCCACCTAAACCATAATCAGTATCATTGGCTATAGTAATAGCTTCTTCTGTATCTTCATATTCTAGGACAGATAAAACCGGTCCAAATATTTCTTCTCTTGCTACAGTCATATCTTGTGTAACATTATTTAGAACAGTTGCTTCCATGAAATGTCCTTCGCGATCTGCTCTTTTACCCCCATGAACTGCCTCTGCGCCAGCCTGAATTCCTGATCTTGCATATCCTTCAACTTTTTCTAATTGATTAGCAGATATAACTGGGGTGAGATCAACTCCTTCTTCATATCCTGGACCAATTTTAAGTGATTTAGTAAGATCAACGAGTTTTGTAATTAATTCATCTTTAATTGATTTGTGAACTACCAAGCGTGACATTGCTGTACATATTTGACCGGCAACACCAAAAATTGCATGTCTTGCACTATCAACTACATCATCTAAATTTGCATCAGGATAAACAATCCCAGCTGATTTTCCTCCGAGTTCAACTACAGCAGGCATGGCTTTATCGGCAGCCATGTGTAAAATTTTTTTTCCCGTAACAACAGAACCAGTAAATACAACATGATTTACATCGGGATGTGAAACTAAGTACGCTCCAGCTTCATGCCCATAACCACATAAAATGTTTATTAAACCTGGGGGAGTCTCAGCATTTTCTATAGCTTTGGCAAATATTGTTGCAGATAAAGGAGTAAGTTCTGCAGTTTTAATTACCGTAGAATTTCCAGTTGCAAAAGAGCAAGCTAGTGATCGACCCAGCATTGATAATGGGTAATTCCAGGGAATTATATGTGCAGAAACACCGTATGGTTCTAAAACAGTATAATCTAATACTGAATTTGAAATAGGAATTGTTTTCCCTTCAAGTTTATCGGTTAAACCTGCATAATAATCAAGCATGTCAGCAACATCATTAAATTCTTTGATACCAGCATTAATTTGTTTTCCATTTTCATAACATAAAAGAGTCCCACCTTCTTTTGCAAGTTTTCTTGTTTCATCTGCAATTCGACGCATTAATTTAGCTCTTTCAAGAATTGGCATATCAACAAGGATACGACTATCAAAAGATTTTTTTGCGGCTTCAACTGCTAGATCTACATCTTCATTCTTTGCGCATGCAATTTCACCTATAATATTTGTTGTTGCTGGATCTTCTACTTGAATTTTTTCCTTAGACTGACTGTCCATCCACTTACCATTGATATAATTCTGATATGATTTCATATGTTTCAGATCCCTTTAATTTTTATTATTCTATATTTGATTTAAGGATATAAATCTATTATTCTCTTGTGTAAATCTTACATCTTATGCATTTATTTATAAAAAACCATCTTATGCATTTATTTATAAAAAACTACGTTCTAATTACTGATTGGATCTGTGAAAAAGTAGGTCGAATTACTATGTATCTAGTTTTTGTTATGATGTTCATTTTAATTTTATCTTTTGTAAATAGATAATTAAATATTTTTCACTCTGGCATTCGTGCCTGAGTGTCTAAGGTTTTGCTGTCACTCCACCATCAACAGTGATTTCTGTTCCAGTAATATAACTACCTTCATCACTTAATAAAAATAATATTGTATTAGCGATATCTTTGGGTTGACCTACTCTTTGAAGAGGTATGTTTTTAGATAATTGTTTTTTTGCTAATGGATTTTTTTTCCATCTATTTTGCATTGGAGTTTCAACAGCGCCAGGTAAAATGATATTAGATCTTATGTTATGAGAGGCGAACTGAATAGCAAGAGATTTTGATAATCTTATCATTGCTGCCTTGGAAGCTCCATACGCATCTTGCGGTTTGTCGTCACCAGATAAGGCATCAATTGAAGAGATATGTACCATAGATCCAAATTTATTTTTTTTCATTTTGGGAATAATTATTTTTGCAAGATAAGCCATAGTTTTGAGATTAATTTCAAAAACTTTATCCCATATTTCAAAATCTATACTAGTAGTAGAAACATCTTTGTCAAACCACAGGACACCTGCAGTATTAATGAGATAATCTATTGATTTATTTAATTTAAAAAAAATATCTATAGATTTTTTTAATTCTTTATAATCTGTTAAATCAATTCTTATAAATTGAATTTTTTTATTTTGAATGTATTTTTTAGGTGGATCTTTTATATCTAACATCAAAATTTTGATATCTATCTGAAGAAGCTTATTTACTGTTTCTAAGCCCACTCCACCTGCTGCACCAGTAACTATAGCTGTTTTTCCTTTAAAATTTAGTTTCATATAAATAGTAAATATATACCTTAATATATAAAAATAATAATTGATTTAAAAAATATATATATTTAAAGCATACTATATGCTCAAAACAATTACACCAATAGATAACTCTATATATGTAGAAAGAAACTATGCTACATCTGAAGAAATTGAAAACACTTTAAATATTTCAAAAAAAATTCTTCCTGATTGGCGAAGCAAGTCAATAAATGAAAGAAAAAAAATTTTATCAAAGTTCATTGATTCTTTTTTAAATAATAACAAGGAGATAGAAGATGAATTGTGTAGACAAATGGGCAGACCTATTAGTCAGTGTGGAGGTGAAATGAATGGGTTTGAAGAGCGTGCTCGCTATATGATTGAGAAGTCTGAACAGGCTCTAGAAAATGTTATTTCAAAAAAAAATGAAGAGTTTGATAACTTTATAACAAAGAATCCTTTAGGAACAATCTTTATAATTGCCCCATGGAACTATCCTTATAACACTTCTGTTAACTCAGTTGTTCCATCTCTTTTATCTGGCAATACTGTAATTTTAAAACATTCATCTCAGACTCCTCTTTGTGCAGAACAGCTTTTTAAAGCTGCAAAGTTATCTGGTTTACCTGAAGGGGTATTTCAATTTTTACATTTAGATCATCAGTCTACCTCTAAAATTATTGCCGATGAAAGAATTGATCATGTTCTTTTCACAGGCTCTGTAAGTGGTGGTAGACAAGTTAAGAAAGCAATTGGTGAAAGGTTTATTAATGCCGGATTAGAGCTTGGCGGTAAGGACCCTGCTTATGTAAGAAAAGATTGCAATCTTCAACATGCTATAGAAAATTTAGCAGATGGTTCTTTTTATAATTCCGGTCAATCATGTTGTGGAATTGAAAGAATTTATGTTGATAGTGAAGTGTATGATGATTTTGTTGATGGTATAAAATTTGTTACAGAAAAATATATTTTAGATGACCCCTTAAAAGAAGAAACAAATCTTGGACCTGTGGTGAAACTTTCTGCAGCACAATCGATACGTTTACAGATTAAAGAAGCAATATCTAATGGAGCTAAAGATATTGTAGGAAAAACTAATTTTAATATTTCAGAAAAGACAAATTGTTATGTTAGTCCATCTGTTTTAATTGATGTTGACCATACTATGAAATTTATGATGGAAGAAACATTTGGTCCTACAGTTGGAATAATGAAGGTGAATAATGAAGATGAGGCTGCAAAACTTATGAATGATAGCCCATATGGTTTAACCGCTTGTGTATGGACTTCAGATAAAGAATTTGCTGAAAAATTTGGACCAAGAATTAATACTGGCACTTTTTTTATGAATAGGTGTGATTACTTAGATCCTGGTTTAGCATGGACAGGTGTAAAAAATACAGGAACTGGTGTTACTTTATCAGTACTGGGTTTTGATCATGTTACTAGAGCTAAAAGTTATCATTATAGAACAATTTAAAGAGGAGTTTTTTATGGAAAATATGAATTGGAATTATCCAACACCAATATGGTTTGGTTTAAATAGGGTAAATGAGATTCAAAATGCTTGTAATAATTTAAATATAAAAAACCCTTTAATTGTTACTGATCCAGGTATTTTAAAAACAGATATTATTTCCAAGGTTCAAAAATATTTAAATAGCGATGTTACTATTTATAGTGATGTGCAAGGAAACCCAACAGGGTCAAATGTAATGGACGGTGTTAATGTTTTTAATGCTGGAAAACATGACGGTGTAATTGCCGTTGGCGGTGGTTCAAGTATGGATGTTGGCAAAGGAATAGCTTTCATGGGTGATCAAACAAGACCGCTTTGGGATTTTGAAGATATAGGAGATTATTGGACAAGAGCAGACAGTGATAAAATTCATCCAATTATTGCTGTTCCAACAACAGCAGGTACTGGCTCAGAAACGGGAAGAGCGGGAGTGTTTACAAAAGAAGATACTCATGAAAAAAAAATAATTTTTCATCCAAAAATGTTACCAGGAATAGTTATTCTTGATCCAAATTTAACATTAGCTTTACCACCTTCTTTAACAGCATTTACTGGAATGGATGTATTAGCTCATTGTTTGGAAGCTTACTCATCTCCTGTTTTTCATCCCTTATCACAAGGTATTGCCCTGGAAGGAATAGCAATTGTAAAAAAATATTTAGTTCGAGCTTTTAAGAATGGGAGTGATATAGAAGCACGAAGTAATATGTTGGCAGGTTCATCTATGGGTTCTACAGCTTTTCAAAAAGGATTAGGGGCTATTCATTCTTTAAGCCACCCTGTTGGAGCTATGTATAATTCTCATCATGGTCTTACCAATGCTGTATTTATGCCTTATGTTTTAGAAAGAAATAGAGAAGCAATAGAAGATAAAATGATCGCAGTTGCAAAGTATTTAGATTTAGAAAAGACAACCTTTGAAGGATTTGTAAAATGGATCTTAGATCTTCGTAAAGAATTAGAAATTCCCCACACTTTAAAAGAGCTTATTAATGATGATACAAAACTAGATAAAATGAGTAAAATGGCATTACAAGATCCTTCAACCGGTGGTAATCCAGTTGCTTTAACTCAGGAAGATTTTTTAATATTATATAAAAATTCCTATGAGGGAAAGTTATCCATTAACTAATGAGTAAAAAAAAACTAAGAAGCGAAAGTTGGTTTAACAACCCTGATAATCCTAGTATGACTGCTTTATATTTAGAGCGGTATTTAAATTTTGGATTAACTAGGAAAGAATTACAGTCTGGAAAACCAATTATAGGCATTGCTCAAAGTGGAAGCGATCTATCCCCATGTAATCGACATTTTATAGATTTGTCAGAGAGAATTAAAGCAGGAATTCGTGATGCTGGAGGTATCCCATTTGAATTTCCAACTCATCCAATTCAAGAAAGTGGTAAGAGACCCACAGCTGCTTTAGATCGTAACCTTGCTTATTTATCTTTAGTTGAGGTTTTGTATGGATATCCATTAGATGGAGTCGTATTAACAACAGGTTGTGATAAAACTACCCCCGCAAGTTTAATGGCCGCAGCAACAGTTAATATTCCTGCAATTGTTTTATCAGGAGGACCAATGCTTGATGGAAATTTTAAAGGAAAGAAAGTTGGCTCTGGAACAGTTGTTTGGGAAGCAAGACGTATGCATGCAAGAGGTGAGATAAATTATGAAGAATTAATGGATATGGTGGCCGCATCTGCACCAAGTGTTGGTCATTGTAATACAATGGGAACAGCGTCAAGCATGAATTCTCTAGCAGAAGCTTTGGGCATGTCTCTTACCGGTTGTGCAGCTATTCCTGCACCTTATCGAGAAAGGTCTCAAATGGCTTATGATACAGGTTTTCGTTGTGTTTATCTCGTTGAAAAAGATATTAAACCTACTGATATAATGACAAAAGAAGCATTTCAAAATGCTATTGTAACAGCTTCAGCAATTGGTGCTTCAACGAATGCACCTCCTCACATTAATGCAATTGCAAAACATTTAAATTTAAAAGTTACACTAGATGATTGGGAAAAATGGGGCGAGGAGATACCCTTGCTTGTGAATTTACAACCAGCAGGAGAATTTTTAGGTGAAGGATTTTTTCAAGCAGGTGGTGTTCCAGTTGTTATGAAAGAATTATTGAATCAAAATAAATTAAAAAATAACGCACTTACAGTTACTGGAAAATCAATATCAGAAAATTTAAAAAATATAGAAAAATTAGAAAAAATAGTTATAAAAAATTTTGAAGAACCAATGAAGGAAAAGGCAGGATTTTTAGTTTTAAGAAGTAATTTTTTTGATACGGCAATTATGAAAATGTCTGTTGTTAGCGAGGAATTTAAAGAGAGATATTTATCTAATAATGAACACCCTATGCAATTTACAGCTAGAGCGATTATTTTCGATGGGCCCGAACATTATCATAATGAAATTAATAACCCTGAATTAAATATTGATGAAGATTGTATTTTAATGATTAGAGGGTGTGGCCCTATAGGATATCCAGGGTCAGCAGAAGTTGTTAATATGCAACCACCAGATCATTTATTGAAGAAGGGTATAACAGCTCTTCCTTGTTTAGGAGATGGCAGACAAAGTGGAACATCAGAAAGTGCTTCAATTCTTAATGTATCGCCCGAAGCTGCAGCTGGAGGAAGATTAAGCATTATTGAAAATAATGATATGATCAAAGTTGATCTTATAAATAAAAGGGTAGATGTAATGCTGGATGAATCAACTATTGAGGGGCGAATGAAAAAATCTAAATTTAAATACCCAGATAATCAGACTCCTTGGCAAGAAATTGCAAGAGAATATACTGGTCAATTATCTGATGGTGCTTGTATAGATACTAAAGAAAAATATTTTGATGTTGCAAATACAAAAGGTATCCCAAGAGATAGTCATTAGACTAATGAATGAAATAGCATCTTATCCATCACTAAAAGATAAAGTAGTTTTAATTACAGGTGGAGCAACTGGTATAGGGGCTTCTATTGTTGAAAATTTTCTTCAGCAAGGATCTAAAGTAGCTTTTCTTGATAAAGAATCAGAGTTGGGTAATAATTTAACGCAGAAACTTAATAGTTATAATCATAAAGCAATATTTAAAGAATGCGATTTGATTGATATTTCAGATATGAAAAATAAAATTGAATGGATTAAAAAAGAAATTGGTGCCATATCAATTTTAGTAAATAACGCAGCGAATGATGATAGGCATAACATAGATGATGTCACTCCTGAATTTTGGGATAACAGAATGAATACTAATTTGCGTCATTATTTTTTTACCACACAATCAATATATAAGGATATGCAAAAATTAGGTGAGGGTTCAATTATTAATATTGGAAGTTATTCATGGATGTTAGCGCAAGGGGGTATGCCTGGATACACTACTGCTAAGTCAGCAATAATGGGTTTAACACGAACATTAGCACGAGATCTAGGTGTTCACAATATTAGAGTTAATTGCATTGTTCCTGGTTGGATAATGACAGAAAGGCAAAAAAAATTATGGTTAACACCTGCAATAGAAAAAGAAACTCTTGATAGACAGTGTATTAAACGTTTACTGTATCCAAATGATATATCAAAAGCAGTATTATTTTTTGCGTCAAATCAAAGTTCAGGTATATCTGCTCAAAGTTATGTTGTGGATGGTGGAATAGTCTAGTGACAAAAAAAGAAAAAATAGCATTTGGTAGGCTTGACCTAATGCGCAATGATTCATTGCCTAAAAATAAAAAAATTCGAATAGGGTTTGTTGGTGGAGGCCCAAATTCTTTTATTGGTTACACGCATAGATTGGCAGCAAGATTTGATAACCGTTTTGAGTTTGTTGCAGGAGTTTTTTCTCGTGATATTAAAAAATCTAAAGAATTTGGTATGGCTTTGGGACTAAATCCTTCTAGATGCTATTTAGATTATAAGTCTATGGCAAAAAATGAAGCAAGTAGAACTGATAGTATTCAAGCTTTAGGAATTATGACTCCTTCAGGTGATCATTATAAAATTGCAAAACCTTTTATTGAAAATAATATTCATATAATATGTGACAAACCTTTAACAGCAACAATTGAAGATGCAGAACAATTAAAAAAATTAGTTAAAAAGAAAAAAATAATTTTTGCTTTGACTCATAATTATTCAGCCTATCCTATGTTGCGAGAAGCTAAAGAAATAATAAAGTTAGGTAAGTTGGGAGATATTTTATTAATTAATGTAGAGTATCCTCAGGGATATACTGTGGGTGTTAAGAAAAAGGATGCGGCATCAACTTTGAAATGGCGTTTAGATAAAAAGATGTGTGGGCCCTCAATGATAATGGCAGAAATTGGGACCCATTCTTATCATTTATTGAGATATGTAACTGGACTTGAAGCAAAAGAAGTAAGTGCAGAAATTAGTTCATTATCACCAGAACTTTCTGTTGATGATAATGCATTTTTAACTTTAAGAATGCAAAATAGAGCAAGGGCATCTATTTGGGTATCTTCAACTGCTACTGGCGGAGAGAACGGATTAAAAATTCGTGTTTATGGAACTAAGGGTGCAATCGAATGGTTTCAAGATGAACCAAATTATTTAAAATTTACTCCTCTTAACAAGTCATCTAGAATAATTACGCGTGCAAATAATGATGTATCAAACTTCTCTCTTGGATCTTCAAGATTAGCTGCCGGTCACCCTGAGGGATTCTTTGAGGCTTTCGCTAATATTTATACAGAATTTGCTGATGCAATTACATCTTCAAAAAAAACGAATTATAGTTTTCCTGGAATAGAAGATGGAGTTAAGGGTATTAAATTTATGTTTGCTGCAAAAGATTCTTCTAACAAAAATTCACGTTGGATAAAATTATAAAGTTTATATATGCTGTTGATTTTTAATTTATATTCTGTTTAAAGATATCATGATTAATTTTTCTTTAATGGGAGCTGGTCGAATTGGTAAAATGCATGCAGATATTGTTAATAACCATTCTGAATGTAATTTAAAATATGTTTATGATGTTAATAAGAAATTTGCTTTTGAGTTAGAAAATAAATATGGTTGCATATCTACCGAAACTGCTGAAGAAGCGTTAACAGATAAAGATGTGGATGCAGTGTTAATTGCTTCTGCAACTCCAACACATATTGAATTCATTACAAAAGCAGGTAAATCTGGAAAAGCTGTTTTCTGTGAAAAGCCAATTGACTTGGATATTGAAAAAGTAAATGTTTGTCTGAAAGAAATTAAAGATGTTAAGATTCCCATACAAATTGGTTTTAATCGTCGTTTTGATATTAGTCATAGAAAACTTCAAGAGGCTCGTAAATCCAATGAGATTGGTCAATTAGAATTAATTGTTATTACTAGTAGAGATCCTGAACCCCCTGGAATTGATTATCTAAAAGCAGCAGGCGGTTTTTTTCGTGATACAACAATTCATGATTTTGATTTATCGCGTTTTATATTAGGTGATGATCCAATTATTCAAGTATCGGCTTTTGCAAGCACACTTATAAGTGAAGAAGCAAGAGAAGTTGGAGATCATGACACAGCAATGTTTATTTTGAAATCAAAAAGCGGAGTTTTAATACATATAAATAATTCAAGAAGAGCAGTTTACGGTTATGATCAAAGAGTAGAAATATTTGGAAGTAATGGAATGATGATTTCAGGTAATCAAAGTCCCACTTCTGTAGAAAAATTTACTAATTCACACACAAAGGCTAATGATCCAATTCATTATTTCTTTATAGAAAGATATGCACAGGCATACAAAGATCAGTTTAAAGATTTCGTTCAAACAGTTAACTCTAAATCCAAAGCTAGTGTATCCTTTGAAGATGGTCGTAATGCTTTAATTATTGCTAACGCAGCTTATGAATCTTTAAATTCAGGAAAGGTAGTCAATATTAGTTATGATTGATAAATA
>Ga0114996_10010093_pt1 | contig 10278 bp, 9 predicted proteins | sample ArcticOcean_MG_C_4_FD_87039 | JGI IMG/M metagenome (GOLD analysis project Ga0114996, IMG submission 87039) | Marine microbial communities from western Arctic Ocean - ArcticOcean_MG_CB4_134 | ecosystem: Environmental > Aquatic > Marine > Oceanic | place: Arctic Ocean: Canada Basin | collected...
AAAGAGGGTTCCGACGACTTTCATTCCGTCCATTAACGGACCTTCAATAACATGCAAAGGACGGTCGTGCTTCAGCCTGGCTTCTTCGGTGTCTTCAACGATGAACTCCGTTATCCCCTTAACCAATGCGTGAGAAAGGCGTTCTTCAACCGTGCCGCCACGCCACTCCAAAACTGCGACCGTCTTTTCTTTGCCTTGATCTTTAACCTGTTCAGCATAATCGACCAGGCGCTCCGTTGCATCGGGTCTCCGATTAAGGACAACGTCCTCCACATGTTCAAGTAGCTCCTTATCGATATCCTCGTATACTGCCAGCATGCCTGCGTTTACGATGCCCATATCGAGCCCTGCTCGAATAGCATGGTACAAGAACACCGCGTGCATGGCCTCGCGAACCACATTGTTTCCACGAAAGGAAAATGAAACATTGCTTATGCCTCCACTGATCCGGACACCCGGACATACTTCTTTTATTTCTCCTGTAGCCTCGATAAAATCAATCCCATAGGAGTTGTGTTCTTCAATACCCGTGGCCACCGTCAGAACATTAGGGTCAAAAATGATGTCCTGTGGATCGAAATCCAATTGATCAACCAATAGATCGTAAGCTCGTTTGCAGATGCGAACTTTGTCAGCTTTGGTCGCTGCCTGGCCTTCCTCGTCGAACGCCATCACTATCGCTGCAGCGCCGTAGCGTTGGATGGCTGCCGCTTGTCCAAGGAACTTTTCTTCGCCTTCTTTCAGGCTAATAGAATTAACAATGCCTTTCCCCTGGACGCACCGCAACCCATTTTCGATGACAGTCCATTTGGAGCTGTCGATCATCACGGGCACGCGAACAATATCGGGCTCAGCGGCTACCAGATTTAGAAAACGCGTCATACAGGCTTCGCTATCAAGGAGGCCTTCATCGAAGTTCACATCAATAATGTTTGCTCCGTTCTCCACCTGCTGCCTGGCAACATCCAAGGCCTTTTCAAAATCACCGTTTTTGATGAGCTTTCTAAAACGGGGGGACCCCATTACATTCGTGCGTTCTCCCACCATGATGAATGGTGCGTCGTCTCCGGCAATATTCATTGCCTCTAATCCACTCAATCGAAGTGCTGGCGAAACTTCTTTGGGCGCCCGTGGCGAAAATTTGGATACACGGTCAACAATGGCGGCAATGTGCTCTGGTGTGGTCCCGCAACACCCGCCAACGATATTGATGAATCCAGAGTTTGCGTAATCCTCCAAAGAGCCTGACGTAAGTTCAGGTGTTTCATCGTAACCGGTTTCACTCAATGGATTGGGAAGCCCTGCATTGGGGTAGCAGCTGGTGTAGCAATCAACAATTCTTGAAAGCTCCTCCATGTAGGGACGCATTTCTTTTGCTCCCAGTGCACAGTTGATCCCTACACTGATCGGCTTGGAGTGTCGGACGGAATTCCAGAAAGCCTCCACCGTTTGGCCAGATAATGTTCGGCCTGAAGCATCGGTAATCGTGAACGAAATCATGACTGGGACACGTTCGGGTAATTCGTCCTGAAGTTTTTCAATTCCGAAAAGTGCAGCCTTGATGTTGAGGGTATCGAAAGTCGTTTCCGGCAGGAGGATATCGGCACCTCCATCGATGAGTCCCTTTGCTGCCGTATAGTACGCTTCGACTAAGTCTTCGAAAGACACGGCTCGAAATCCGGGATCGTTTACATCAGGCGACATGGATGCCGTCTTGTTCGTTGGCCCAAGACCTCCCGCAACAAAGCAAATGCGCCCCGGGTTTTTGTCCATCACTTCCTGGGCAACCTTTTTTGCCAATTCCGCCGACGCCTTGTTGAGTTCGTAGGCGATGTCCTCCAGTCCATAATCTATCTGCGCAACGCTGGTGGAGCTAAAGGTATTCGTTTCTACGATGTCTGACCCAGCCTCAAAATATTGGCGGTGTATATCCTCAATGATATCCGGGCGCGTAAGGCTCAGTAGATCATTATTTCCTTTCAGGTCAGTTTCATGATCCTTAAAGCGCTCTCCACGAAAATCCTCCTCATCCAGCTTATGACGCTGGATCATCGTACCCATTGCACCGTCCAGGAACACATGCCGTTCGTCGAGCAACTGCCGCAGTTGCTCGAATCGTTGGGTTTCTGGCTTTTTGGATGATAATGAAGCAGGCATTAGTTCAGAAATTAATGAAACATATCATGATATCATGATATATAGATATGTAAAGACCCCATTGCGGGAAATCTTCAGGATAAAAATCAGGTTTTGAAATATATTGGGTGCCAAAGATCACAGGTTTAACCATTACTTCAGGCTAACTTTGTGGAGATGAAGGATTTTCTAATAGTTTTTAAATTCGAAAGTGGTATTAGTTAGCCACAATAACTAAAAAGACATTCTAAAAATGACACATCAAGAACGCTTGGAAAAGCATTTGAGTAGAACTCCGCAGGTGGATCCTACTGCCTGGGTTGCGAAATCGGCTGACGTTATGGGCGACGTGCGTATTGGTCCTAAGGCCTGCGTACTTTATCAATGCGTCCTACGCGGCGATATTGACAAAATTATAGTGGGGGAGGGGACGAATATTCAGGACGGAACTGTTATCCACCTTGCCGATGACAGCCCCGTTATTATTGGCGATTACGTCACTGTAGGTCATAATGCGGTAGTCCACGCGTGTACCGTTGAGGATGAGTGTCTGATCGGCATTAGCTCTACCATCCTTGACGGAGCTGTCATCGGACGCAGATCTATTGTTGCGGCAGGCGCAGTGGTTCCTCCTGGAATGATAGTGCCCCCAGGCTCAATGGTTATGGGAGTTCCGGGAAAAATAAAACCATTATCCGAGGAACGACAGTCAAGCCTCCGTACTTGGGCTGAGAAATATATCGAAATTTCTGCCGAACACAAACGACGTTTTGGGGAGCAGAATTTTTAGGAGCTGGTTTTCAAAAATTTCTGCGTCTGCTTTTTGAGCGTTTGGATCCGCGATTCTACGATCTGGAGGCTTTCCTTTTCCATACGGTCAATAAAAAGAATTCCATTCAGGTGATCGACTTCGTGCTGCACGCAACGACCGAGCAGACCATTGCATTCCATCACATGCGGTATCCCATGAGGGTCCTGAAAAGTGACCCGTACCTTATCGGGTCGCTTAACCGTTCCGTTAATACCAGGAAACGAGAGGCAGCCTTCTTCATATTCAGTTTCCAGACTGGGAAGCAATTCCACTTGCGGGTTAACCAAGGCGATGGGCATAATCAACTCAGCAGGTGGGGATTTTCCGTCTAGGGTGAATTTATAGCTGTCATCGCGGGATTGAGGCACTTCGATAACACAAAGCATGACAGCCTTGCTAACCTGTTGGGCTGCTAACCCAATACCTTCGTGAGCATACATAGTTTCAATCATCTGCGAACAGAGGCTTTGTAACTCTTCATCGAACGTCTCTACGACCTTCCCCTTTTTCCTGAGAATCGGCTCGTTGTAATGGGTCACACGCAATGGCATTCAAACTAGTGTTTAGTTCGTTCCTTTCGCGTCAAGCCGCCGTTACGAAGATTGATTTTTGACTATCAAGCTGCATGGAAGAATCTTTGTGTGGATCAAATAGTCCATTGTGAAATCTAACTGTTTTGTTCACAGTGTTTATAAATCCTTTTGCCATACATGTTTCGCCCATTCCTGTTTTTGTTCACCTCCCTTGTTATAGGGATTCTTGGTTGGGCGGTGCCTGTCTACTGGCAATTAGTGAACAGCCAGTTGCTTGAGGCGGTGGGAAAGGGTACGCCCAGTTAGTTGAAGCCGCCAGCAGTCAGGTTCAGCTGGATCGCCTCGGGGTTGCTGCCATTTTTCTAGACGCGGCCGATTCGCTGGAAATCGGCGATTCTCAGCCCGTTAGAGAAAGTATCGAAAAAGCTGTCGCACTCTTTCCCGAGTACGCCATTTCGGGAGGCCCAGACGTTTATTTCGATCAGATTCTACGTATAGATCCGCAACTGAGGTCGGCCAAGCGTGCTGAACTCATTCCCAACCTCATACCGTCTCAAACGCGGGCGACCTTATCGTCCTTTCTGGAAAATTCTAGAAGCAGCTCTGTCAGGGCTGTTATTGGGACCCGGAAAATGGCTGGTACCAGGCAGTTTATGCCTGTCTATTCGGCTGCCGGCCAACCTCTCGAGGCCACCATTCTTTTGACCGCACTCCTCGTCCAGGGAAATCATTTTTCGCCGGAGGTTGCTGGATCTGTTCGAAACTTGGCTGACAGTATGGAAGATGCTTATGCGGTAGGAGATTTGGAGCGTGTCTACTTTGCTCTGTTCTCTTTGGGTAAACGCATGAATTGGAACCAGCTGGTTCACCTGCTGCCTTTCCTGGAAGATGCAAGCCTGCTTGAGCAGGTGGCGGCCTATGCCAGGAATTTTGATGAAAAGTTCAGTTGGATTTATTCTTCTATAATCCAGGCCCAAAGTGCGCGATCAGTAATCAGTTATTTAGATACCTTTCCAGATGATTCAAAAACGGTTCCGATTGAAGGTCTGGACGATCTTGGCTTAGCCCTCGGCTATGGTAGAGGTTCCCTTGATTACCTGCTTCAGCAGATGAAGAAAGTCCAGGTTCCGACTCGTCGGATCGTTTGGGCGGAGGAGTTCCCCTGGATTCTGGATAATCCTGCCTTTCTTCTGCCGGCAGCTCGCAATCCGGGTGTGTTCCTGATTTTAAAAGGATTGTTTACGGCGCTCTCGGCGCTCTGCCTTACCGCATTCTGGCTTCATGCGTTTCCTCTTTTGTTTCGCACGGTTTCGCAGAGCCGCAAGCCGCCTCCTGTCATTTCGGCTCTGCGTACAATCACTCTAACCTTGATTCTTTCCTTTCTAATTATCCTGATAATGGAACCCGGTGTTTTTCGACAAAGTCAAACACCTCAAACGGAAGTTCGACTCGAATGGACGTTTCAGGATACCGTTGAATCACTTTTTACTCCAACTGAACGCAATGATACCATGGACCAGATAACTGTTATCACCATATCAATCTTCTTCCTGATGCAAGTGGCCGTGTATATGGCCGGGTTAATAAAGATCACGGAGATCCGAAAAATGAACACTTCAACCAGTTTAAAGATGGAACTGCTGAAGAATGAAGATCAACTTTTTGACTGCGGCTTGTATCTCGGTCTTACCGGCACAGTGCTTTCCTTGATCTTTCTTGCAATCGGCGTTGTCCAGGCGAGTTTGATGGCTGCCTATTCCTCCACCCTCTTTGGAATCATTTTCGTAGCGATTCTCAAAATATTTCACGTCCGGCCCTATCGCAAAAGCCTCATATTGAATCCGGATGATTGAGTTATGAACGCGTCCCTCTTACTTATCATATGCGACTTTCTGTTGCTGAGTCTTCTGGCTCTTGCGCGGTTTGAGACCCCTGAGGAGGATCAGCCAGAAATGGAGATCCTTCGCGAGGACCCAATCCAGGCGCAGGAGGATATAATCGAAGTGTTGAAGCTTTCGTTGGAGCTGGAAGAAGAGTCGAATCAGAACATGTCCGCTTCGCTCCAGGAGACCCAATTGGAATTAGAAACAACTACGAGCTCTCTCCAAGAAACAACACAAAATTTAAGCGCCCGCGAACAGGAGCTGGAACTTACCGAGGCCGAAAGGGAAGAACTTGCCAAAAATAAACAACAACTCGAATCAGAGCTTGAGGAAAGAATTGCCGTGCTCAATTCCACAAAAAACGAAGTTGAGCAGATGAATACCGCGCTTGAAGAACAACGACGCGATGCCGAAAGAAAACTAAGGCAGACTGAGGCCTTGCAGAAAGAGCTCCAGGAGAAGCAGGCCGCCATTGCCGCCGCCCAAGGCCGACAAGCCGAACTTGAGGACGCCCATCGCGCGGCCGAACAGAAGGCCCGAGCCCTCGATACACAACTTCAACTGGCCGAAACGGAAAGTCGCTTGGTCCGTGAAAACCTGGAGCAGGTGAGGGTCGAAGTTGCCACGGTGCGTAACGACAATATCCGCCTACAGGAACACGCCTCTCAATTAGCGACTCAGCTCACTGAAGGCGTGAATGCCCAGACCGAGCGTTTGACAGAAATCGCCGATGAGGTGAGAAAATCCCAACCAAGAAGTCCGAATCTCATTTTCTCCGACTTTGTCGGAAGTGGTGTCACGATCGATATTCGGTACCAGAAGTCAAACCGTAGGGGAGGGGATGAACAGCTGGTTACGGTTCGTCCTGTTGTGGTCTCCGATGGAGTCGATCTCAAGGCAGTATTTACATGGGAGGACCTGGATATAAGTGAAAACGATCTCCGGAACGAAAACATTAATGTTCGGGGTGTCATCCGCTTGGGGCGTTACTCCTATCCATTAACGAGCATCCATTTCCTCTCCCTCGATAATCGAGTCTTAGTAGTCCCGTTAGATAGTGAATGGGCTAGCTTAGTTGAAACAGAATCTTTTTATGTTGCCACGGATCCTTTAAAATTTCCTCAAGCCGTGCTGGTTGACCGCGAAAACGGTTATTACGGTGAGGCTCCCTTCAAGCTCGAACTAAAAACTCCCGACCATTTCCGTATCGACAGCCGTTTCATGAACCGGCTTATGGGTGAGTTTTCTCCCACAAAATCGAACATCATGTTCAGCAAAACCGGTGATTTCCTGGGAATCATGGTTAACAAGGAGTTCGCCGCCCACATCGACAACTTTGTCGCTGCAGAAACCGTCACGCTGGGAGAGGCGGACACCTATTTGCAGTTTCAAAAAGGTTACACACGGATGATCAACCAGACCAAGCGTCTACCTTCAGGGGTTCGGTAAACCCTTTAATGGCAATTTTTAGCTAAAAATTTGGTTCTTGTGTTGAAATATGAAGCTTTCTAAATCCTCTAATTCAGTATAACCTGTCTACAAATTTAAATCAGAAAACCATTATGAAAATTAAAGCCTACCTAAAACCTAGCTGCGGCTGGAGCATGGGAGTACGTGCCATCTTTCAAAAGCACGAACTCGAGTACGACGATATTGATATTATCAATAGTGCCGAAAACTACGCCGAAATGGTCCGGAAATCCGGTCAGCCTCTGTCTCCTTGTGTTGAGATAGACGGTATTATGCTGGCTGATGTGAGTGGAGAAGAGGTGGAAGCTTACCTGGTTTCCAACAAACTTACTCAACAAAACGAAGCGCCGGTAGATGTTCCGACCGATCGTGGTTGCTCAGACGAGGAGCATGATAAAATGCGTCAGGAACAAGAATCGAAACCGATTCGTTTCTTCTAAGTCCGCCAGTATCAATACCACTACTCCTTACCTGCCTCGATTCTGGGAGCGACTAGATAATGTGGCTACCTGAGATAAGCGAAGTAGGAATAATTATTGTTAGGGATTTGGAGTGAGGGATCCATGTTAAAAGGTAGTGGGATTCCAGTTTTATTCTGACTTAGCTTAAATGGACGACAGCAACCATAAACCGGAGCTCAGCGCTGTTACGCCTTTTCTTAATGAATCAAAGTTTATAAGTCACTTACTTTCCTGTTATTCGAAACAGGATGCTGAGTTTGCATGGGAAATCATTTTTTCGAATAGCGGCAGCCAGGATGGCACCGAATTACTCATTAGGAATTTTGAAGATGATCTACCACCTTTTGAAATTGTAGACTCCCACGAAGTCTCCGGCGCTGGTTATGCTAGAAACAAAGGAGTGGCGCATAGTAATTCAGACAATATCGCTTTTTGTGATGCCGACGATCTCTGTTTCAGAGTACAATTGGCTGGAATCAAACTCCATTACTGGCCGGAAGCTGTGATGTACTATAAACTGCGAGATACCTTATGGCAATTGTTTGTACAAAATTTTCGTTAGGGTCAATATGGCAAAATGCTGTCTCTGCGATATGAAAAGTATGGATACAATCCCAAGCCTGTTGCTTTTGGTCTATTTTGGCTGCTCATAATATCTTTCCTCATTCTCATTTTTAGAATCTATGATCCTAAAAAAAGACTGCGTTACGCTCACCATATTTCTCAACAGCTAGCTTTGTTGATGCCCAAAATAAGGGATTTTAAGATGGATGTGCAAATCAGTGAATCGCTCATTGACCCTGATGTTGTCAGTGAGTTGAGAACATAGATGATTAAAGAAGGATAACTTATTCCACTTTTTCTTACGCAGCAGATTTGCATGCGAGTTTTTTAGTTTCCAGTTAATTTCAAATCATGAGGAGTGTTCGGGGTGGCCTGATCGAAACAATACTGGATGAGTCCTGGTCATTGAGTAGCTCATAGAATGGTATATTCCGTCTGTATCCATTTACTGATACTTTTAGAAAATTGCTTTTTCGCGGCGGAGCTGCCGAGGAGGGGGGTTGCTGCACACCGGAGTGTGGTCGACGAATCGATCTGTCTGCGGTAGGCAGCAATCTTTTAAAGGAGAAATACTTTAAGTATGGATCTTCGAAATCCTGATAGCAGCCTTTACATAACTTCCCAGGTATTGAGGTACCATCTTCTGACAAAATCCTATAAATTCGTATTCATAGTTCTCAGGCATCATTTCGATCAGAACCTTGTACTCATGTTCTCTCCAACCAGGAAACCCGATCAACTCATCGAATACAATAACCGACCCTTCCTGTATTCGTGAGATTAAATTTTCAAAAACTATCTTGGTTGGTGTGTAGGTGTCAAAATCCACGTTCATGAATGCGAGATCCTCGCTCTTTTCTTCAACAAAACCAGGCAAAGTCTGATCGACCCAACCCTTTATGAGTTCGACGTTCGGTGCAACATCGGGGAGCTGGCCTCCAAGTGAAAATGTACCTTTACTCATAGTAGTTCCGCTAAAATCTTCTGACAAACCTTCAAAGGAATCGAAGCCATAAATGGTTCTACTATCGGCATTTCGCTTTAAAACATCGGCAAAGATGTTAATGCTCCTTCCCCCATAAACGCCAAATTCGAGAACCAATCCATTCTTGGGCGCAGCCTCAAGAGCGTGTGTCCAAAACTCGACATCATCTGAGAATAGTACCGCCTTTCCAATATTGTCCGCCAAAAACTGGGCGCTATCCCGGTAGACAATCCTCTCAAGTTCTAGGTAGGTATTGTCCCGAAGCTTGTTCAGGTCGTTCCCCGCGTTATCAAGGATAAACTTTATAAGTCCGAGTATCTTATGACGCAAATAGATTTTGATTCTTTCCATTTTTTTCGACTAAAGAACTGTTAGTTTTCTTAAGCAATGTGCACCAAGGCCTTAGAAGCAAGCATCAAGTGGACACTTCAAAATAAAATTGTTCATTGGTAGTGACAAGCTCAATACGGGAGAGCACAATAATGAAGTTTAATCGTGATTGTAATTAACCGCTTCAGGTGGAGCCAAGGGGTAGAAGGACTTTTGCAGGGCCGACTACTTATGGTTTCTGCTGACTTGTGCCGATTACAGAGTAACGCAGGCCCATGGATAGCTTATTACTTAGGCAGGTAACTTTTTTTACCCATCAAATAAGTATCCACAGCCTGGGCGGCGCCGCGACCTTCGTTAATGCCCCACACAATAAGACTCTGACCACGACGTGCGTCTCCCGCGGCAAATACACCTTCAACATTCGTTTGGTATTTACCGTATTCGGCTTTTGCATTGGAACGAGCATCTTTCTCTACTCCTAGTTGATCCAGAACTCCGCCTTCAGGTCCAAGGAACCCCATGGCAAGAAGCACCAGGTCGGCAGGCATGACTTTTTCGCTTCCAGGTACATCCACCGGTATCATTCGACCATCCTCCTGGCGTTCCCAATTAATTTTTGCGGTATAGAGTGCCGTTACATTGCCTGCTTCATCACCGACAAACTTTTTGGTGGTTATCAGATAAGAGCGCGGGTCATCACCTTGAATGGCAATTGCTTCCTCCTGTCCGTAATCAGTATTCAAAATTCGAGCGTATTGTGGCCAGGGATTTCCGGCTGTCCGGGAATTGGGCGGCTGTGGCATAATCTCCAGTTGCTGAACGTTTTTGCAACCGTGACGTAAGGCTGTACCCACACAGTCGGTACCGGTGTCACCGCCGCCAATAACAACCACATTTTTATCCTTGGCTGAAATGTAATTTCCATCCTCCAGATCACTGTCCACGAGGCTCTTAGTATTGGCTCCCAAATACTCCATGGCAAAGTGAACACCATTGAGTGCGCGGCCTTCTACAGGCAGATCCCGAGGCACCGTTGCGCCTGTACAGATAACAACGGTATCAAAGTCCTCCTTCAGTTTTCCGGCAGGAATGTCCTTACCAA
>Ga0114996_10010097_pt1 | contig 10275 bp, 10 predicted proteins | sample ArcticOcean_MG_C_4_FD_87039 | JGI IMG/M metagenome (GOLD analysis project Ga0114996, IMG submission 87039) | Marine microbial communities from western Arctic Ocean - ArcticOcean_MG_CB4_134 | ecosystem: Environmental > Aquatic > Marine > Oceanic | place: Arctic Ocean: Canada Basin | collected...
ACCGTTCCAGCTCTTCTGCGCGTGGAAGGCGGCATGGTAGCCGGCCGCCCGTAGCTCGTCGACGGGGAACGCCTCGGCAGCGAGCTTGAGCTCCTGGAGGCCGACCACGTCCGGCTCACGGGCCCGCAGCCAGTGGAGGACGAACTCGAGTCGGGCCCGCAGCCCGTTGACGTTCCAGGTGGCTATCTTCATGGCCTCTCGTTTTTCCCGCGCGGCCGTCCTCACGACGGACTGCTAGCGCAGCATAGTACAGTCCGGTGTCTCATGTCCCAACCTGAAGCCTGGCTGCTCGGACGCGTCGAGGGCTTTCCGGACGCCCTGATGCCGGCGGTGCACTCGCTCACGCAGGCGCGGCGGGAGCTGGTCGCGTTGCGGGACGCGGCGTCAACCACCGACTGCCTGGCCACACCTGGCGGGGCCGCGTCGGTCGGCTTTCATATCGCGCACATCACCGGCAGTCTGGACCGCCTGTTCACCTATGCCCGGGATGAGCCGCTGAGCCCGGATCAGCTCGACTATCTGAGCAGAGAAGCCGAGATCGCCCGAGCGCTCTCCAAGGACGAGCTCCTGGATGCCGCACTCCAGCGCGTTGATGTCTGTCTGGAGACGCTGAGAAACGTCCCCCGCGATCTGCTCCTCGAGCCCCGGCGGGTCGGGCGCGACAGGTTGCCGTCGAATGTGATCGGATTGCTGTTCCACGCGGCAGAGCACCCCACGATGCATGTCGGGCAGATTCGCACGACACTGAAGATCATTCGAAGTCCGGAGGATGACACGCGCGCTATCGATCGGCGACGCCGGTTGTACCCGCCAAACAGCTAGTAGGGGGACTACTTCGTGTTCAGCTCGAGGGCGCCCGAGGACTCAGGCGCCGCTCTCGCGTGCCGCCTTCTTCGCGGCACGCTCTTCCCGACGACGCAACTCGGCGGCATAGGCGTCGGCTGCGGCTCGCGACCCGAGGATCCAGCCGGCAACCAGCCCGAACAGCAGGATGGCGGGAATGTAGATGTAGTGTCCGGCAGGCATGGATCACGTAGGAGACAGGAGCCCAGGAGAGCGGAGGCTATCGCCCTTCTCTCTCCGTTACCCGGCGCGAGACGTCAGCAAGCTCTCGTTCGACGCTGCCGATCCGGCGCCAGATGGTCCAGAGGTAGCCGATCGCGATCGCCCAGACCACGGCGTAGGCGGCGGCCAGCAACGGCGCAGCCGGCAGTTGGTCCTCGGCCGGCACGTCGTCCATCGGCAGAAATCCGTCCTGCGCCGATTGCTGGGGCTGCGCCCCCAGCGCGGTCGTGGCTCCCTGTACCGCGAGACAGCCCATGAGAAGTGCCACCATCAGTGCACACCGCAAGACGGCATGCCCCGACGGAGGGATCTTCACGTGACGGGAACACGGCACTAGTCATCCTCCAGGGCCAGATACAGTTGATCGAGCGTGGCTCGCTGCTCTTCCAGCCGGCTCCTGGCCGTCAAGAAGGCAAAACAGAGGACGACAAAGCCAGCAACCGACCACCAGAGCGGTAAACCGAAGTCGACCGGCAAGGTGGGCACGACGGATGTGGGCGGGTGTATCGTGCGCCAGATCGTGGTCGACACATAGAGAAACGGGATGTTCGCCATCGCGAAGATACCGATCCCAGCCGCAAGCCGGTCCGAGCCGGCCCCACCATAGTTGCGCAGCAGCAGATACGCGACCAGGATCAGTTCGAGGATCGAGGCCATGGTCGTCCTCGCGTCCCACGTCCACCACACACCCCAGGATTTCACGGCCCACAGCGGCCCGGTGATGAGCCCCATCAACCCGAAGACGATCGCCGCCTCGGCCGCCGCCACCGCGAGACGATCAGCGGACGGCTTCCGCCGGAACAGGAAAATGATGCTGGCGATGCCAAGGACAAACACGGCCAGGAACATCGCCATCCAGGCCGGGAAGTGAAAGTAGAAAATCTTCTGGATGAGCCCCATCTCCTGCTCGTAGGGCGCGCGCACGATGAGGATCGGCGCGACCACGAAGAAGACCAGGGACAGCGCGGTCAGCACCGGAAACAGGCGTCGATTCATCGATGGGGCCTCGGCCTGGACGCGATCAGCCCACGCATGCCGCACTGGCTCGAGTGGGCCACTCTTCTCTCGGTTACCGAGAAAACTACAGCAACTCCTCTCGGTAAGCAAGAGGACAGCTGCCGCGCCCTCATTCTGTCATGACCGGCTCGAATGTCCATAACGCCAGGGTGAGGAAGACGGTGTCGAAAAAGAACATCAGACTGACCCAGAGCCGGGCGAGCGCCAGGTCCGGTTCGGGCTGCAGCAGTGCGGCCGTCCCGCTGACGCCCATGATGAGCACCGGTATCGTCATCGGATACAGCAGCACAGGCAACAGAACCGCCCGGCTCCGGGTCTTGACCAGCATCGCCGAGAAGAGCGTCCCCACACTGGCGAACCCCAGCGTCCCAAGGCCGAGCAGCGCCAGCAGCCACCACCCGTGGGCAAACAACGGCGCCTGAAACAAGAACGCCACCATCACGACAACCACGACCTCGACCATCGCCAGCAACAGAAGTATCCCGATCAACTTGCCGAGATAGAGGGCCGGCCGGTCGACCGGCGCCAGAAGCAACGCGCCGAGCGCATCGTGATTGCGCTCCCGTTCGAAGGCCCGACCGAGCGCGAGCGTGCCGGAAAACGCGATCGCGATCCACAAGATGCCGGCCGCCGCCCCGTCGACCGCCTGTCCCCCACGCACGAAGCTGAACGAAAACACCAGCACACACGACACCGCGAAGAACAGCGTCGTGAGCAGCATTTCCTTGTTCCGCGCCTCGACCCGGAGGTCCTTGCGTACGACGAGCCAGGCGACGTGCAGGAACCGCCTCACGAGTGAGCCTCGCTGGCCGCCGGCGGACCTGCTCCAGACCCGTCGTGGTCGGCCACGCGGCGCCCTGCCCCACCGGCCGCGATCGCCGCACGATAGCGTTCGCGGAGCGATCCCGTCTTGCCCAACTCGCGCATCCGTCCGCCGCGCAGGATCACCGCGCGGTCCAGCAGACCGTCCACCACATCCAGATCGTGGGTGGCGAGCACGATGATGCACCGCGTATCGCGCAATTGCGCCAGCCGAGCGACCAGCGCCCCACACGACGCCTCGTCGAGGCCGGTGAAGGGCTCGTCGAACAGCACGAGCCGTGGCGCGTGCAGCAGGGCGCGCTCGAGCGCGAGGCGTTGCCGCATGCCACGCGAGAACCCTTCCACGACGTCGTCGGCCCGGTCGCTGAGACCGGCGCTGACCAGCGCCTCGGCCACCCGGGCTTCGGGCCGGTCCAACCCGTACAGCCCGGCGGTGAACTGCAGGTTCTCGCGGGCCGAGAGCTCCGGATAGAGCTGGAGCTCGTGGGCGAGAAACCCGATCTGCGCCCGCACCTCGGCGCCCGCTTCGCGCGCCGTCCGGTCGCCATAGCGCACCTCGCCGGCTGATGGCTCCGAGAGTGTCGCGAGCAGCCCCAGCAACGTGGACTTGCCGGCGCCGTTGGGCCCGAGCAGCCCGATGACTTCACCGGCCGAACAGGTCAGCGAGACATGCGACAACGCCCTCCGGCGCCCGTAGAAGCGGGACACGTCAGCGACCGTCACCTGCTCGAAATCTGCTATCGCTGGAGAGGGCACGGGGTGGTCTGCAGTGTCCGGAGCCAGAAGTCAGATGGCAAGGTCAGCACGACACCGGTGGGCGGAAACGACCGTTGCCTACGCGGTCGCCTCGCGCGGCGCCGCCGCGGCTGTGTTGACCACCTCCGGCACCAGGCCGTCGTTGAGACCACGGAGCACGCCCACCAGTTCATCGACCAGCTCGGCGCGCCGTGTGCGGTATCGGGTCGCGCCGACCTTGCCTTGACCATGCTGGCGCTCGATCTTGACCAGATCGCCAAAGAGCTTCTCCCGACGAGCCGCCAGCGCCTGGAGCCGCTGTGACTCGACGTCGCTGCCACCAGTGCCCGTCGACCCCCACACGCTGACCCCGACAATCAGGGCCGACAGCGACAGCGCGATGATCCGTGGCCACCCACTGTGGTGCGGCAGACCGCTCACCTCGAGCACCACCGGCACGCCCGCCGGTGCTCGCCCCCCGGCCGCCCACAACAGTGGAGACCCACCGCCAGCCGCGTCAGCCGCCATCTCACCCCGCCGCTCGATCAGGGTGGACGCCACATCGATCGCACCCCACTGCTCGATGAAGACGAGCAGCTGATCGAAGTCAGCGGGGAACACTTGCGACAGGACCAGGCTGCCGGTTGAATACGGCATGATGTAGGCGACGTGCACCGGTGTCACCCCGGCGGCGAACCCACCGGACACCCGGACCAGCGGGCCGTCGATGATGGTCCGCGGGCTCGCCCCCTGAAGCACCGTGCCCGCCTGCGCTCCGGGGGGCAGCGTGAACTCGAACGCGGTCTCCGGATCGACCGGTCCGTCGGCGACGTTGAGCACATCGAGCAGGTAATACACCTCGACGTTCTCTTCGCCGAGCTCGATCAAAATGCGCGAGTCTTGCCCGAAGGTCACCCGGCCTGGTCTCGCGGGGGGCGCTGCCACCGCGTCACCGCCGTCCGCCCCGCCGGCCCCGACCAGCAGCACCGCCACACCGCCCCGCCCCGGCGCCGCGAACGGCTGCGATTCCAGGGCGTCTCCGTCCAACGTCGTCGCCACCGTGACCTCGGAACCGGGACTCAGGCTCGTGAACGTCGCCCGCCCCTCCGCGTCGGTCTCCACCGCCGACACGGTGTCGCCCGCCCGCAACTCCACCGGGTGCCCGACCACGTTGTTGGCGAACGTCCCGCGGATCACACGCACCGTGATCGATCCATCCGCGAGATTCGGATCGGGGCGTGGAATGCCGGACATCTGGCGCGGGTCCGGCTGCGCGTACGGTCCGGCGCCGGCGAGGCACACGAGGACGACGCTCGTGATCAGCCGCCCAGTCCACCCCGGTCGCACGGTGACAGTCACCTCGTAGCCCGCACTCTTCGCAGCACCCGGGTCAGAGCGCCGTCCCGCACGCTTTGCAGAAGCGGGCATCGGCATCGTTGGGGGTCCGACAGCTGCCACAGAGCAGCCCGTCTGGCGCGGACGCCGGAGCTGGTTGAGCCGGCGCGCCCAGTCTCCCCTCTAGCTCGCGCTCGATGAGCGCGAGGAAGTCTACCGCCTCCACGTCCAGCTGTTTCATCAGCCTGATCGCCCGTAGGCGCAGCCGACGTCCCATCTCGTCGAAGTCGACGTCGGACACTTTCCCCATCGCGCGGTCGAACTCGAGCTCCTTGATGGACCGCAGCACGAGGTTCTTTTCACGCTCCACGGCGGCTCGGCTACGCGAACCGGCCATGACGGTGCTCTCGCGAAACTCGCCTTGCGTCAGCGGCTTGATCACCCGATAGGTCATCAGGCCGACGAGGCCGGCCGCAGCGATCGTCAGGGTCAGCAGAATCGCGCCAACCGGATCGGAAGGTCTGGCTACCAGGATGGCGATCGTCGCCGCGACGAGCGCGGTCAGGACGAACAGGTGCCAGGGGCGAAACGAGGAGGACTTAGTCGAGGTTCCGGAGCTCATCATCGAGGCGGGTCTCGAACTGCTCATCGTCGGTGTCGGACTGGCCGCTCGACCCGTCGGGATCCTCACGCGGACGCGTCCATCGAACGAGTGCACCGCCAAGCGCCACCGCGCCGGAGGCGGCCATCAGGTAGGGGAAGAACCAGGCCAACCGGTTGAAACCTTCGTCGAGCGGCGCTGCCAGCGGCTCCTGGCTGCCGTGCTTGTCAATGTAGAACCGCAGCACCTCGTCGTGGGTCAGCCCCTCGGCGACCAAGTTCTTCAGCTCCTCGCGGGTCGCAGCCGCCGTCACGCACGTACACTCGGCCAGGATCTTCTTACCACAGCCCGGGCTGCCGCACATGCAGACCAGTGACCGGCGCAGGTCGAGCTCGAGCGCGCTGGTCGGCACGCTGGCCTCCTGATGGGCGCCCTCGAGCGGCTGGGCGGCAACCGGCGCCGCCCACAGCATCGAGATGGCCACCGCCAGCAGCAGCGTGGAGGCGGTCGCCGCCCCCTCCGGGACCGGCGCACCGGCATAGGCGAACGCGCTCTCCGGTAGCAGGGCGACACCGGTACCCATCGCCAGCACCGCGAACCCGAACCAGATCCAGTTCACGAGCGGATTGACCGTGATCTGGAAGCTGGCCGCCTGGTCCGAGAGCTCGTAACCGGCAAGCACGATATACAGATCCTCCGCGACGGTGCGCCGCATGGCCACCTCGGTCGTCGGCTCCGACTCGTGCTTGTTGAAGAACCACCGCGCCGGGAACAGCTGGCCGACCTCTTCATCGTCCTCGAACACGGTCATGTGCGCCGTGATCATCTGTTTCTGTGAGTCGGTGTTCTGGCTCAGCCGGTCATAGCGCACGGTGAAACGACCGATCTCGCTGACGTCCCCCGGCCGTAGCAGCACCTGCGAATCGAGCTTGTAGCCGGACCCGGCAAACCCGAGGAACATCAGCACGATACCGACATGCACGATGTAGCCGCCGTAACGGCGCCGCGACCGGGCGACCAGCCCGATCATCGCGGTGAACACGTCCGTGCCGGTGGCTTCCCGCCGCACGAAGGCGCCCCTCACGAACTCCTGGCCGATGGTGCCGCACACGAAGGCGCACAACGCGAAGGCCAGTCCGGACACCCACACGCGGAACCCGAGGGCGTAGAGCCCCACGCCGGTCGTCACCGCAAACAGCACCGGCACGGTGAACTGGTAGAGCAGGTTCAACGCGCTCGAGCGACGCCACGCCAGGAGCGGGCCGACCCCGGTCAAGGTCAAGAGGATCAGCCCGATCGGCAGCATCCACTTGGTAAAGAACGGGGGCCCGACCGTCAGCCGCGCACCGGTCACCGCCTCGCTCAGAGTCGGGAACATCGTGGCGAACAGGACGAACACCGCCGAGAACAGCAGGATCCAGTTGTTGACGAGGAACGCCGCCTCGCGTGACACCCAGGATTCCAGCTCGTTGCGGGCCCGCAGCAACGGCAGCCGGTAAATGAGCAGCCCAAAGCTGACCACCAGCAGCACCACCATGAAGACCGTGAACATCCAGGCCAACGCTATATCCTGCCCGAAGGCGTGCACCGACTGCACGATGCCCGAGCGGGTCATGAACGTCCCGAAAATCGTCAGGAAGAACGTCAGGATCACGAGGGTCATGTTCCAGACCCGCAGCATGCTCCGACGCTCTTGCACCATGACCGAGTGCAAGAACGCGGTCGCGGTGAACCAGGGGAGCAACCCGGCGTTCTCGACCGGGTCCCAGCCCCAGTAGCCACCCCACCCGAGTTCCTCGTACGCCCAGATCATGCCAAGCGTCAACCCGAGCGACAGAAACAGCCAGGACATCATCGTCCACCGGCGCACGGCCCGCAGCCAGGAGTCGTCCAGATGGCCGGTGATCAGCGCCGCGAGCGCGAACGCGAACGGGATCGTCATCCCCACGAACCCGGTATAGAGCGATGGCGGGTGAATCGCCATGTACGGGTTCTGGAGCAGCGGGTTGAGCCCGCGCCCGTCGAGTGGTATCTGAGTGAGGTAGGTCGCGAACGGGTTCTTGTGCACGATCATCACGAACAGAAAGAACATCTGCACGACGGCGATGACCGCCACCACATACGGAATCAGCTCGCGCTGCCGCTCCCGGTTCGTGTAGACCGCGCAGGTACCAAAAATTGCCAGCAGGGTCACCCAGAACATGATCGAACCGTCCAGCCCACCCCAATAGGAGGTCAGCTGATAGAACAGCGGCTGGGCCGAGTCCGAGTAGTTGTCGACATACCGGATCGAGTAGTCCTCGGTGACAAAGGCGTGGATGATGACGGCCGACGCCAGCAGCATGAGCGCCGTGACGAGGTAGAACGCCCCGATACCGCTTTCAAGCAGGCGGGCGGAGCGCCGGCGGGCACCGGCCACCGAGGCCGCGGCCGCGTACGTGCAAACGACAAACGCCGCCAGCAGCGTGAAGTAACCGAGGGATGCCATCGTATTCGACCTCGACTGGTGTCGCGAGTCAGACGCGCGCTCCGCGAGCCTCTGATTCGCGACGTGGCCCCCGACGTCACTCGGCCAAGCCGGTCACGCACGGCCGAGGCCCGTCACGAAGGGTGGAACGTGACTAGTTGCTGCTGGACGCCGGGGAATTGAGCGTGGGCTTCGGCTCATATTTCGACGGGCATTTCTTCTTCACGGCTTCGGCGGCCACCGAGAACCCGTGGGGACTGAGCTCACCCGACAGGACAACTTCCGAACCGTCCTGAAACGTATCGGGCACGATGCCGGTGTACTCGGCATTGATGACAGCTCCGTTGTTCTCGACCTGGAACCGATACTCCAGCGTGTCAGGCTTCCGCAGCCGCGATCCTTCGACCACATAGCCGTGGACCTGCAGCTTCTTGCCATACCAGGCGTCGGGCTCGGCCATCACCTCTTCGACATGCATGTAGTACTCGGTGCCCTCGGCAAGCGTGCCCCAGAGCAGCCCGCCAAAGGCCGCAGTCAGCACCAGGGTCGTGACGAGCGTTTTCACCGTCTTGGCTGTCATAAGAGCTTGAATCCTTTGGACTTGAATCCGATGTGTCGAACAGGTCAAGGATACCGTGGCACAGGCCGACGGTCAATGCGGTCGACGTCATAAAAATGTGCCCCGCGGCTCAGATCTAGTAGGTCCGCTCATGTCGACTTCTCTCGGTTACCGAGAAGACTAACGGCACTCCTCTCGGTAAGCAACAGGAAAATGCGCCTCCGCGCTATCGCTACTGATCGAGAACCTCAACCACCACCAGCCCCGTCGGTCGCGCCCGGCACGCCAGGCGGTGGTTTACCGGGTCAACCGCACAGATGTCTTCCAGTGTGTCCCGCTCTTCGTCGCTCATCGGGTCGAGATGCTCTTTCCCCGCGACGATACGCACCGGATCGCTGCCGCAGATACCCTTGTGGCAGTCAGCCTTCATGGCCACGCCGGCTTCCTCGGCGACGTCACAGAGGGTCTGCCCCGGTTTGAATGGGCAGGTCTGGCCGCGATTCTGAAAGACAACGACCTGCCCGTCTGCCGAGGTTGCCGCGACACCCGAGCCCCCGTGCGGCCGCTTCAACCGCCCGGTGTCAACCGCCAGCACCTTGGACCGCGCCATCACCTCGATGAACCCGAACCGGAGCGCCTGGTGCCCCAGCCGCAACAGGTCGCCATCAGCCAGCCGGGCCGTCCCATGGACCTTCACGAAGGTCCCGTTGGCGCTGTTGAGATCACGAAGGTAGACGGTTCGCCCTGTCACGACCACCGACGCGTGGCGCCGAGACAGGCTCATGTCGGTGGCGGTCAACGTGATGTCTGGCGCCGCGCGTCCGAGAATCTGTGTGCCCTCCCGCAAGCGGTGCTGTCCGACCCGCCGGCCCCTGGCATCGTGGTGCACCAGCACGAGCGGGTCGTCCGGGGTACCGAACACCACCCACTGCGCCCCCACCCGACCGATCGTGCCGGGCGTCACCGCCCGACCGTTCCCGTCGGTCAGATGCAGAAACACGCCGTCGCGCGAGCTGCCGTCGCGCACGAGATATCCATCCCCATCCGGCGCCACCGTGGCGTGCCGGTCCGCCAGCCGCGAATCCTCCCCGAAGGCAATGTCGCACCCCCGCCTGCCGATGGAGGTCTCGCGGTCAGCACACAAGACAAACTGCTCCGCCTCGACTTCGCGGTCGATGAGCCGCACCAGCACCGCGGGGGGCGTTCCGGCCACGGGAGGGGCGGGGGCCGGGGTGAGGACCAGTGTCCGGTCGAGCCCGGGTTCGGGCACGTGGGACGCGTCCGCCTCGGCCGGCGTCGGCGTGCTGACCCCGACGAACTCCAGCTCGACCCGTATGTCGGACTGTCCGGCGAGTTTCTGGGCAATGACCTCTGCCACCTTGACCCCGTCCGCAAGCGACGCCTTGATGTTGCCCTGGTGCTTCACTTCCTTGAACAGCGACGCATCGCCGTCGAAGTCTTCGCATTCCAGATAGGCGGTGTTCAACGTGTCGCCAATCACGTAGACGTTCGGCTGGCGACTCTCGAGCAAGGCGTTCAAGGGCATCGCCTTCCGGCTGCGTGGCCCGCCGGTCACCTGGTAGAGACCGATGCCGTGCATCAACGTCCAGTCGATCTCCTGTCCGATACAGGCGACCACCCGGCCGGCGTCGAACTCGACCTGGGTCACCTCGA
>Ga0114996_10010104_pt1 | contig 10270 bp, 7 predicted proteins | sample ArcticOcean_MG_C_4_FD_87039 | JGI IMG/M metagenome (GOLD analysis project Ga0114996, IMG submission 87039) | Marine microbial communities from western Arctic Ocean - ArcticOcean_MG_CB4_134 | ecosystem: Environmental > Aquatic > Marine > Oceanic | place: Arctic Ocean: Canada Basin | collected...
CTTGTCATTCGTTGTGAGGTCTGGGCTAATCACATCCCAACTTTGACCTCCGTTCCGTGTCCTGTGTACATATTGACTATTCACATACACCGTATTGTTATCATGCGAAGAAATAAGTAGTGGGAAAGTCCATTGGAACCTGTATTTTAGATCTTCTGCATGCCACCCCACGGTACCCTCAGGCCAAACCTCTACATTTCTGAATTGACGAGTTTTTTCATCATGTCTAACGACAATGCCTCCGACCGCTCCAGCACCTGATGCACTCGACCATACAATATCAGAATTCGTAGGGTCTGGGGTTGCGAAACCACTTTCCCCTCCACCTACCTGATGCCAATCCCCGCGAGGTATTCGGCCACTATCATACAAGCTATTACTGGGGCCCCTGTAGGACGGACCATCTTGTCGATTCCCCAACACATTATAGGGAACTGCATTGTCTGCAGTGACATGGTACATCTGTCCAACGGGAAGTTCGATCGCTCTATAGGATTGGCCTCGATTGACAGAAATATGAACACCCTGATCGTTGCCGATGATCAAGCGGTCCCCATTCGCTGGGTCAAACCAGAGATCATGGTAATCACCCCCTGACCTCTGGCGACCTGAATGATTCACATAAGTCAGTCCTCCGTCCAACGAGCGAGAAATTCCAGCAGTCAAGAAGAACACCTCGTCTGCATCGTCAGGTGTTACACGGCAATTGTTGTAGTAGGCGGTTCTTCCTCCAAGGTCACGACTGTGGTTAACCAATGTCCATTCACTTCCACCATCATTTGATCGCCAAAGTTCCCCACTCTCGGTAATGGTTCCATTAACAGGAACACCATCTCCTGTTTCGATTAAACCGTATATCCGCTGTGAATTAGAAGCCGACATACAAATATCGATTTTACCCACTGGAAGACTGGGAAGTCCATGTCCGCTGAGTCTTTCCCAGGTATCACCACCGTCGTCACTCCTATAAATTGCTGAGCCTGGACCGCCACTCTGACGACCCCAAGTGTTAATAAGAATTTGCCACATACCTGCAAATAAGATGCGTGGGTTATTGGGATCCATTATCAGACTAGATGCGCCAGTGTTTTCGTCCACGAACAGTACATGTTCCCACGTCTCTCCACCGTTCCTCGTTTTATAGATTCCTCTTTCTTCCTGTGGGCTATGGCCATGTCCCAGTGAGGCGACATATACTGTCGATGGATCTCTTGGGTCAATTACGATTCGACTTATTCTTCCCGTTTCCTCCAAACCCATATGGTCCCACGTTTCACCCCCATCAGTCGACTTATACACACCGTCACCAACCGTAACATTAGACCGAATATGAGGCTCCCCAGTACCAGCCCAGACCACTTGATTGTCAGACGTAGAAACGGCCAACGCACCGATGGAGTGTGTGTCTTGATCATCAAAGATAGGACGCCAAAAATTTCCACCATCTTCAGTCTTCCAAAGTCCACCAGCAGCAGATCCAGCGTAGTACACGAGAGGATCACCAGAAACACCTGAAACGGAAGCAATCCGGTTGCCTACCACTCCTATGTGTCTAAACTCGAGTGTCCCAAGCTGTTCAGCAGTAATACTTTGAGCTTTTCCATCTACTGGCTGCATAGCAAAACAAGCAATTAATAAAGTGGTGATAACATAGTTTGAACGGACAAACATTCCTTGGCTCCTTCATATATTATGAAACGGATTGTACTTCTTCTGTATTAGCTTATCGAGACAAGCTGTCAGCGAGACCTAGCAAAACGGCAGAATTATAAACAGATTCACCTTGATGTAAAGGACAACGAGTACAGAGCATAACTTACTTGATCATAATAGCCTTGTCCCGGATGGGACAAGGTAATCCCTCAACTTTCTTAGAAGATAAAATGACCATTGCTGAGACTAACATACCCCAGAAGTTGCTTTCATTCATCCTTGTCTGCTTAGTCATTCCAACCCTCACTCTTCAAGGCCAATCCATAACCTCAACGACTGCCTTTGACGTAAGCATGGAATCACTTTTTGATTTTATTGAGGAAAACGATCCTGGATGCAGCCTTGGAATCATCGAACAAAACCGACTCTCTTACATGAAAAACAGAGGGTCTGCCAATCTCGATTGGAGTGTGCCCGTATCCTCCGGCACAATTTTTGATATAGCGTCACTTTCGAAACAGTTCACCGCAACCGCAATAGCTCTATTGGAAATAGATGGTGCACTTCAAATAGACGACGATGTCCGAAAGTGGATCCCTGAGCTCAAGGTCTACACCAAGCCAATCACTATTAGGCATCTCCTGAATCATACATCCGGAATCAGAGATTATCTCGCATTAATGAACCTTGCTAGTATAGATTTCAACAACGTATTCACTGAATTCGATGCAGTAGAAATCATACTACAACAGGATGCTTTAAACTTTACTCCTGGCGACCAATTTATGTACTCCAATTCTGGCTACCTCCTCGCCGCACACATAGTCAGAAGGGTGACAGGCCAATCTTTGCGTACTTTCTTGGAACAAAGAGTTTTTGGCCCTCTGAATATGCACAGAACACAGATCTGGGATAACAACCGCGAAATCGTAAAAGAACGGGCCACAGGATATAGTCTTTCATCGGACCAATGGGGGATCGACCACCTGCTAAATTTTCAAATGGGAGGAGACGGCCAGGTCCTAACATCAATAGAAGAACTGGCAAAATGGGATAACAATTTTTATGATGCGACGGTAGGCGGAAGCCAATTATTAAGTAAGTTGCACACTCGTGGGATCCTAAATAACGGTGACACCATCGACTATGCCTTGGGCCTAACGGTGGACAACTACCGTGGTCTAAAACGAGTCATGCACACGGGGTCTTGGGGCGGATTCAGAACGAATATCACTCGTTACCCAAACCAACAGACCACTTTTATCCTACTCTGTAATCGGTCCGATGGTACAGAGCAATTAGATGTTACGGATATCGCAGACCTTGTTTTAATCGACCATTTCACTGAGGCGTCTACAGGGAATCTAAATCTCAGATCTGACGGTTCAGTGGTGAATTTGACCGTGGATGATGATTTGCAATCATCACTTAATCCAGAAACTTCTCCTCTTAATTCTTCTCAAAATTATACCGGTGAGTACTGGAGCGTTGAACTAGGAGTCTCTTTTTTTATTAGCTCAACCGGTCAAGAACTGAGCCTGCAACGTCCCGACGGCACTTTAACTAAAATGAGCTACAATGGAGGCAGTCAGTATATTGGAAACGGTTTAGTCTTAGATTTTCCTGAGGCCAACAGAATGATCCTAGGCACAAGCCGTGTGGCGGGAATCAAATTCCTAAAACGGCTTCCCTAGTTGATGCGCCTATAGATTGCATGACTCACTCGTCTTTCACCATCCGGACCAGTTCGAATGTATTCATTATCGATAATATTTCCGTCTTCTGACAAGACGTTCATGATAGTCTGTGTGACTTCTCCATTTCGCATGTTCGAAATTTTATTAATCTTGTCATCCACAATTTCAACAGCTGTACTACTGTTTTCTTGTCCTTCAACATCCATGAATTCGCCATCGAACAAAGTCACATAACCCCACTTCGATTCCCTGCCCTCTGAGTTGGTAGATTCTACCGTCACCCTCATGCCATTCTCCCCGTAAGGTTCATACGTCATGATATTTATAGCTGGGGGAGGCGCATCGGAGTCCATTTGCCAAACTCCGAATCTAGGATTCTCTCCCTCGCTCACTGGTTCACCAGTCGAACATGCCATTGCGGCTAACAGTACCAAGGATAGAGCCTTAAACGGAATCGAATTATACATAACAGTCACTCCTCAAAGATGATCTCTGTCCACCGGACCGTCATCCAACAGACGGTCCACTCTTACTTAATTTCTTCGCTATTTCTCTAATGGAAGCTATTGTAGATTGCAACGCTCGTACAGTGACTTCTGGCGATACGGAAACCAAACGCAATACTTTTTTTCCATTGATGGTGGCAATGGAAATACTCTTGGAACCTTCCGAACAGATCTTCCTGTACACAAATTCTTGGAGGTTACACAGTTGATCTTCCTCAGTACCTTCTGGTTTTACCCTAAGACAAATTACCCCCGTATCTGGTTTATTCAACACTTCTATTTCATTGTCGTTTGTCAAAATTTTAGACAATTCACTTATGGCAGAGATCGAGCTCCTCAATCTGGTTCGTACACCATCTAATCCTTGATTTCTAATGGATGTGACAAGTGGAAGGGCAGAAAATGGTCTTGTTGAAGGTGGTGATTTAAGCCCGGGGTTTGGCATCTCATCCCCTTCCCTATTGAAATAAGGAGAGTGAACGTTCACCCTGCTAAAGTTGCTTCCATCTTTTAAGAACAACAAAGAAGAAGGAATAGGAATTCCGAATTGCTTGTGTGGATCCCACACTATTGAATCAGCTAATTCTATCCCCGCAAACAAATGTTTTTTTTCCGGGAGCAAGCTGTAGGCAAGGCCGTATGCACCGTCCGCGTGAAGCCACGGTCCATAATCAGAACACATTTTTGCCACTTTTTGGATTTGATCGACGGAGCCTGTTATTGTAGATCCAAGTGTGCAAATCACACAAAATATTTCATATTCGGAATGATTTTTATTCAAAACATCCTGAAGCTCAGTGAGATCCATTCTCTGATCAGTCGTCAATCCCACTTTCAGTAACGATTCTTCTCCCAATCCAAGAAAATGTGCCGCATGCGTTACCGAAAAATGAGTATCCTCAGAGACCAATATTTTGAGTTTTTTGGGATTGGTGAAGCCCGCCATTCCTTCAACGGAATAGTCAAATCCTTTACTTTCAGCGAAGTGATGCAAAGCCAGATAGATCGCTTGCTGATTACCATAAGTTCCCGAGTACATAAATGTAGCATCTGATTTCTCAGACAAACCGAAAAGTTCACACAATTTTCTGCAACAAAGTTCCTCCAAAACTGCTCCGCCAGGAGAAACCTGCCAGTTGGTGACACCTTGATTAAATCGCAGAGCAATTTCTGCTCCCACGAACGCCCCTTCTTCGGGAAACGTATTGAACATTGACTGAAATTCCGGCCTGCTGTAGTTAAGTAAATGAGGGATCAATTTTTCTTCCAATTCTCGAGTTAATTCAATAACTCCCATACCTTTATCCTGAAAATTGACCAAATTTCGTAGGTCTGACATAACTTCAGCCGGATTTGCTCCTGAATAGATACCCTCAGGCATGGCTACGATACCTGCTGATTTTACTGATTGACAATCCTTGATCTATGAGTCCTAGCAAGATACTTAATGACGAAGCAATGCCGTCTACAACTGGAATTCCGAGCCTATCCTGCAGCTCAAAACTCATACCAGCCATATCCGCGCAACCTAAGACAATGACTTCGGCTGAATCTTGTTCGATAGCGTCCCTAGACACTTTCTCACACAAATCTAATTGTGTTTGCTTTGCACATAGGTGCCCTAAAGCTCGGACAGAAGAAAGTTGATCTAGGAGATTGTATTTACTCACCAGAGCTTTTTTGTTTGGAATTGATCCTAAAGTAGCGGACAGCACCGTGAATCTATCACCAATAAGACACGCTGAACGCATGGATGTTTCCCCAATACCCACGACAGGTTTCAGACTCAGTTCTTTCATAAGGTCAAGATTGGGATCCGAATGGCAAGCTATCACAAATCCATCATAGCTTTCTTGATTATTCTTGATCAATCGCATCATCCCAGCCATAGCTTGTGACTCATCTGCATACGTTTCTATAAACTCAGGAGCTCCCACGGTGAGGGCTGTCACGACTTCAGCCCTATTGCCAACAAACATTTTAGCAAAATCCTGTATCGTTCGAGTCATCTCCGCAGAACTGTTAGGATTTATAATCAAAATTCTTTTCATAGATGAATCTTAATATTGAAGGTGATCTGGTAGTTTACGATGTAGATATTGCCCTCGACCAGGATCGCCCACACAATTCTCACCATCAATTATGAGCTCGCCTCTAGAGTAAACCTTCTTTATCCTTCCCGTAGTCTTTTGATTATCAAATACTGACCAGTCAGTAGACATGTGCAGAGTGTCTCTATTCATTTCCCAGGATTCAGTAGGATCTAACAATACAATGTCCGCATCAGCTCCAGGAAGCAGATTTCCCTTTTTAGGCCAAAGGCCAAAGATTTTAGCGGGAGTACAAGACACTGCCTTCACAAAGGCTTCCAGGGTGAGCTTTCCAGCTACTACTCCTTCTGAATAAAGACTTATGAATCTTGATTCAACCCCCGGAATTCCGTTGGGACATCTGTCAAACCGATCCTTACCATATTGCTTGGCTTCCCAGGAATATGCCGCATCGTCAGAAGTGACCATCGGGATCCTGCCATCCGACACGGCAGACCAGAGTAACTTTTGATTTGCAGTATCTCTCAGTGGAGGAGAACATATCCATTTCACCCCATCTTCTCTTTTGAGTTCTTCGTCAGTAAAAAGAAGATAATGAGTGCAAGTTTCAGTGTGTATGTCTACCCCTTGATCTTTTGCTGCGGTAATTATCTCTAATCCATCTGAAGACGTCAGATGCACAATGAAAGTCCTTCCTTTTGTCCGCCTTGTGATATCAATCGCAGTCCGGATAGCCGCATCTTCCACTTCGGTCGGCTTACTCAGGGCGTGATGAAGAGGAGAAAACCCACCTAGATCCAACTCTCTTCTGATACCAGCTTCTGCCATTTCGTTGTCTTCTTGATGTAGTAACAACATGCCACCAGCCGCACATAGAGATTCAGAAATTAATTCTAGATCTTCGTTGCCAATCAATAGACCTTCTTCTCTATAGGTCATATAACATTTTATGGTAGGTGAACCCATTTCTACTACATCCAGAATTTCCTTTAGGGTGCTCGGGCTGGGATCAGTTATTACAGGATGCACCCCCCAATCGATTAAAGCTCTTCCAGCTGCTTCAGATTTTTTATCTTCAATGGTATTAACAAGAGGATCTCCATGTCTTTGATTTGAAAAATCAATGACACTGGTGACACCGCCGAATGCAGCAGCTAAAGTTCCTGTGTAGTAGTCATGAACGCTAACAGTATTCATAAACACATCATTCAGATGAACATGTGTATCTACCGCTCCAGGAAAAATCAATAGTCCAGAAGCATCCACAACTTCGTGGATCTCATGTTCAGGAAATCCCTCTATTTCAGCGATCCGTTCGCCACGAATCAAAAGGTCTTCGAGAAATACTCCTTCTTCTCTCACAATCTTTCCACCCTTTATTAGGATGGTGTGTGAAGCACAATTTGCCATAGTTGTTTCTCCTTCAAATACAATGTGGACGGATAATCATCCCATCGCAAATGAGGATTTCCAGTGTACTAAATTCCTGTTAATATTGAACAGATCAATACAGCAGTCAGCTTCCCTTAGAGGACTCAATGAATCGATACTGCAAGTGGGTAGCTATCCTCTGTTTAATTTCTGCTTCCTGTTCTGAGGACACTTCTAAGTCGCCCACTGAACCCATCACTCAACCCGATCCTCCAATAGCCAGCACGCTGATTTTTTCTCAAGATCAATACAGCTTTACCAGCTTAGGTGCCACGGAAACAGTGAAAGTATCGGCAACCGATCAATACGGCTCATACTTTCCCAATCCTGCAATTGCCTGGACAACTTCAAACGCACTTTCGGTAGAAGTAAACTCACGTGGAATGCTCACTGCAATCTCCGAAGGTTCGGCCACCATAACTGCTACGGCAGGCTCAACTAATAAGACAGCAGTTGTGACGGTTGTTCAAGAAACAAACACTATTGAATTCACAAAAGAATTAATTCGCTTCCAAAGTTTACAAGACACAATCACAATCGAAGCGATTATCAAGGACGCAAGAGGTAATATTGTGGACACCCCCGATGTTACCTGGTCGTCATCTGACGAATCTATTGTCCGAGTGGACAATCAGGGCTTAGCCACTTCCCTGACAGATGGCAGGACTCAAGTCACTGTATCTTCTGGTACCATCTCTGCAGCATTGAGTATAATAGTATCCACAGGTGGAGGTATCGTGATCTCTACGATAACCCCGGATGTACTCATCGAAGGATCTCAGGGAACCTTGGATGGACAAGGACTTTGGGATTTCGGCAATACCAAATTAACACTAGGAGGCAGGGCAGTACAAATCACATCTGCAACCAGTACTCAGGTTCATTTCATGCTGCCACTTTTCGACTGTCTTCCGCCCAGAAACACTCAGCTCACATTAAAGAATTCAATTGATAGTGTCAGTGTAGAAGTGTCCGTTATGCCACAAAACATACAATCGTTAGCTCTCGGACAAAACATCATATCTACTGAAGCATGTATACATCTGAAACCAGAAAGTTCAAATCAAAAATTTCTCATCGGTGCTTTATCTCAATCAGAGTCAGTTGCAGACTTGAATGAAATCACTCTCAAGATCAAACCCGGCGTCCAATTGCTGACCGATTTTTTGGTTGACCAAAGCTTCAATCTCGTCAGTCCTTCCAGATATATCCCTCTCCCCAACTTTCCTGTAACTCCTGTCATGCCTCCAACAATTGAAAATCAGTCAGTTTCTATCATGAATGCCACATTCGAAAATCACATCCAGGAGGAACACGCGATAAGGGCCAATGAGAAGCTTTTGATAGAGGAAATTGGTATCGACAAAATCCGAAGAGAACTTCGCCCTCAATCCTGGAACATTGCTCCACAGGACATCTTAAATCAAGAAGTCAGCCTTGGAGATACTGTGTCTTTCAATATGGGGCTCTCTTGCGCATCAGGAGATACCCTTCAAGTCCTAGCACAAACTGCTTACATAGGGGAAGAAACCGTATGGTATGAAGATATAGGCAACCCATTACCTGAATCGTTTACAGCTTCTGAGTACCAAAATTTTGATACTCAGTATACGTCCAAGACTCTACCCGTTTTAAAGGAATACTACGGGGACTACGGAGATATCGATTCCAACGGAAAGTTGTCCGTCCTTGTAACCAAGGAAGTCAACAAAAGAAAGCGCACCTTAGGTTTTGTATGGGGAGGAGACTTAGTACCTAGCAATCTATGCCCCGGAGCGAACCAAGCAGAAATATTCTATGGATTAGCCCCAGACCCAGAAGGTACGATTGAAAACAGAGTAGTTCCCAAATCATGGCTCACAGATCTTTATGATCCCTTGATTGCACACGAAACAACTCATGTCATACAGATTACTGGAAATTTTTACCAAAATTCAGAATACAAATCGAGTTGGGAAATGGAGGGAGGAGCTACTCTGGCCGAACAATTAGTTGGATATGAAATCTATGGTAATGGGCCTGGCTTAGATTTAGGATTGCACGATTTCAACACAGGTTTTAAATGGTACAGAGACTGGGCGAGCGACCTTACATATTATTTTGGATACTCGAAGTCGGGTAGAGTTTCAAATGCTCCTGAAGAGTGTTCTTGGATGGGCAAAGAATCCCAAGGAAATGCTGGCCCCTGTGAGAATCTTAGAGCGGTCTACGGTGTGCCCTCCATTTTCATGAGAATGGTCTTGGATCTGTACGGTCCAAACTATCCTGGTGGAGAGAAGGCACTAAGCAGGGCCTTGGTTGGATCGACTGACCATTCGGGCATGTCTAATTACTCGCAGATTACCGGAATTCCCAAACAAGAATTGCTAGCAACGTTTGCTATGACACTTTGGGGTGACGGTCGAATATCCAACAATCTGACCTCCTGGAACCTTCGAGATGTTATGGGTCGTTGGGCATCTGACCGAAGACTGCAACCGTACACAAGTGACATAGATGACTTAACGTTACCCCTAAACATCAGGGGTGGTTCTAGCTCTTACCTTGAATGGTCTTCATCTGGTCTTAATTTACCTTCTAGTATCCAGATCAGAAACTCGGGATCGGGCACAATGACAGATATGGTGCTCTGGATACAGAGAATAGAATGACTACCGGTCCTTTCTTATAATAAAGATGCTATCCACGGGATTTTTGGCCTCTTAGAATTTCACGATTCAAGGCATCCGAATGAAACTCGAGATGAATACATGAAAAACAATCCAGCCGACGATCCCAGAGGAGAGAGAGAACTTCAAGTGGCCTATGGAACAGAAGAGAGAGCCACAAGATTTTATAACAAACAGGTGTTCGATCATCTTAATCCCAAGATGCTCAGCTACCTACTGCGCCAATAGATAATGTTCGTTGCCAGTTCCAATGCCGATGGAGA
>Ga0114996_10010105_pt1 | contig 10270 bp, 2 predicted proteins | sample ArcticOcean_MG_C_4_FD_87039 | JGI IMG/M metagenome (GOLD analysis project Ga0114996, IMG submission 87039) | Marine microbial communities from western Arctic Ocean - ArcticOcean_MG_CB4_134 | ecosystem: Environmental > Aquatic > Marine > Oceanic | place: Arctic Ocean: Canada Basin | collected...
CATCCAGTCTACCCAATGTCCGCAGACGAGTGGACATAGAAGTGCCCTGCTGGCCGTCGGGGCCAGCAGGGCACGGTCGTTCCCGGTCCGCGTGCCTGCTAGAGGCTCGGTGTCCGTCGTTGTCCGGCGTAGCCGCGTCCGCGGTTTCCGGCCGCCGCGGTCCCGGGGGCGCGACCCGATCCGCCGCGGTTCCGGCCAGGGCGGAAGGTCTGGGGCGAGTGCGCACGGCGCTGTGGGCTGGCCGCTGCGTGGTCTGGTGTGTTGAACCCGAGGTCCTCTCGTGGGATCGCCTTCCCGACCAGCCGTTCGATCGCGGCCAGCTGGGGGCGTTCCTCAGGTGCGGCCAGAGAGATGGCATCACCGCTCTGACCGGCGCGCGCGGTACGTCCGATGCGGTGCACGTAGTCTTCCGGCACGTGGGGCAGGTCGAAGTTGACCACGTGGCTGATGCCGTCGACATCGATCCCGCGGGCGGCGATGTCAGTCGCGATCAGGGTGTCGATCACCCCGGTGCGGAAGCTGGTCAGCGCCTTGGTGCGGGCGTTCTGGCTCTTGTTGCCGTGGATCGCCAGGACCCGGCGACCGGAATGCTCGAGGCCGCGCACCAGCTGGTTGGCTCGGGCCTTCGTGCGGGTGAAGACCAGGGTCTGCCCCATCTCCGGGCGCTTCAGCAGGGTGACGAGCAGTTCTTTCTTGCGCGACGACGCCACCGGGTGCACGACCTGCCGGATGGCGCCGACCGGCGTTGCCCGGCGCGTCACCTCGATCATCACCGGCGCATTGGTCGTGCGTCGAATCAGTTCCTCGATCTCGTTCGGCATGGTGGCCGAGAAGAACAGGTTCTGGCGCTTCGAGGGTAGAGCGGAGAGAATCCGGCGGACATCAGGAAGGAAGCCCATGTCGAGCATGCGGTCGGCTTCATCGAGGATCACGATCTCGACGTTGCCGAGACTCGCTTGCCTGCGGCCGAGGTGATCGAGCAGCCGGCCAGGGGTCGCGACCAATAAATCGAGGCCCGCAGCCAGCCGGCGCTTTTGCGGCTCCATGCCCATGCCGCCGAAGATGACCGTGTTGCGCAGCCGGAGGTGATGGCCATACTGCGTAGCCATTTCCCCGATCTGGGCAGCCAGTTCGCGTGTCGGCGTGACCACCAGCGCGCGCGGGTGGCGCCCCGACGTACCGGCTGCGAGGTGCTGCAGCGTCGGTAGCAGGAACGCGGCGGTCTTACCGGTGCCCGTCTGGGCGCATGCGATGAGATCTTTGCCGTCAAGGACCACCGGAATGGCTTGCTCCTGGACGGACGTTGGGGTGGTGTAGCCCGCGTCGGTAACGGCGCGAACGAGCTCCGGGCGTAGGCCCAGATCGGTGAACATCATACGTGTGTGTGACTCCTGTCCGCGCTCACCCCGGTGCGGATCGTTATCAGAACGGACCCGCACATGTGGCGGGCGTGTATGGAAAGAATCTAGGAGATGTGGGAGGCCCGAGTATGGTCCGGGCAATACCCGCTGCTCTGAGCGGGGCTTCTGGGTGGGAGAAAACCTGCTCGCGATTCGTTGTTCATGGTAGCACGGATTCTGTCGTCGCCGTTTTGCGCGGTCCCACGCGGGTGCGTCACGGCCGCCTCCCGGGCAGGCGGAAGGACTGGACAGCCTCGAGCAGATTGTCATGGACGGGGGGCTGGCATACCATCGGTGACTGGGAGGGGTTCGGGGTGAAGCCCCGTCGAAATACTACCCGTCGGCACTGGAGGCCATGAGATGACAGCACGCTGCAGACATCGCTCTCTCGCGGGGCTGACCCTGCTGATCGCCCTGGGCGCCGGCCCACGGCTTTCGGCCCAACAACCAACCGCAGCGTATGAATACCTGCTGCTGGCGACGAACCGGACCTCGACCATGCAGGCGGAGATGCAAGAAGCCGCGGATGCGGGATATGCCTACGCCGGGCTGATGGGAGGGGAGACCGCCTTTGGAGGATCTGAGGTGGTGGTCGTGATGCGGCGTCAGCCGGACGCGCCGCCGCGGTTCGAGTACCAACTGCTGGCGACGACCAAGACGTCAACCATGCAGACCGAACTACAGGAGGCCGGTGATGCCGGGTTCATCTATCGAGGCCAGACCGTGTTCAGTACCACGTTCGGCGGAGACGAGCCCGTCGTGATTCTCGAGCGCGACCGTGACGCGATGGAAACGGACCGCTTCGAGTATCTGCTCCTTGCCACCACGCAGACCTCGACGATGCAGGAGGAACTCTCCGAGGCCGGATCCGACGGCTTCAACTTCGTCGGCGTGACCGTGGCCTCCACCGCGTTCGGAGGCGATGAGATCGTCGCCATTCTCAGACGAGCGGTCCCCTGAAGGGCCCTGCTACAACAAGGCAACTGCCTCCCGCATCCTGTGTGATCTAGCCTTCGGCCAGATCCCGCCGAATCACACTGGCGATGGTCTGGGCGTGGGGCGCCTGGATGACGGTGTTGTGATCACCACCGACGGCGTGCGACACGACGCCCGGCGTGACCGCGCGATCCCACACGTCATGGATGTCTGGATACCGGGTACGGAGCTGGTGAGTCGTGAAGAGGTGGACGCGTTGACAGCGGGCGACCTCGTGAGGGCGGTACGACTGGCTCACTTCATGCGAGGCGTTGAACACGCTGAGCACACCCCGGGCGCAGCATTCCGCGGGGCTGAGCCCGAGCTCCTGGAAGAGCATCTGGTCCGTGAGGTCGAGCGCCGCGTCCAGAGCCAGACGCAGGAACTCGTCGCGGGCATAGCGAGACGGGTGCTGGGCAAGATCGCTGAACTGCCCGTGAAAGAAGTAGAGCGTTTCGAGGTCGTTGCGGCTCACGTCGTAGGCTTCGACCTGTGGCACCGCATCGATGAGATACAGGCCTCCGATCCGTAGCTGGCCGTCTCGCATCTGCGACGCCGTTTCCAGCGCAATCGTCCCGCCCAACGAGTGCCCGACCAAGCCTATCGGCTGCGAGAGACCGAGCAGTTCGATGCATTCCACGACAGACCGCGCGAACCCCTCCACATCGCGAGGGACCGCGGTCACACCATCGAGACCGGGCGCGTTGATCCCGTATGCGGTGCAGTCGACATCGAGCAGGCCGGCCAGTGCACCATACGAGGCGCTGAGACCGACCGCCTGGTGAATGAAGAACAGCACCGGCGCCCCGTCGGAGCCTGACCGCAACAACCTGATTCTCGGGTCTGTGACGCGGAGTCGTTGCCGCGACAGCTGGTCGGCCGTGTGTCGGACCGAGTCGTCGACGTAGAGGCTGGCAAGCGGGAAGTTGTGACCGGCGGTGTCTTTGAGCAAGGCCACCAGCTTGAGCGCCAGGAGACTGTGCCCGCCGAGCTGGAAGAACCGATCATCCGGACGCTCGACAGGGCACCCGAGGAGCTGGCTGAAGCAGTGCGCCACCTGCTGCTCTGTGGACGTCAGGGTCCCTGGCGTCGCCGCTCCCGTCCGCTCTTCGGCCTGGAATGGCGGCAGCTGTCGGCGGTCGACCTTTCCGCTGGCGGTCAGTGGCATGCGCGCGAGACACCTGATCTGAGCCGGGACCATATACGCGGGCAATTCATCCAGGAGCGCAGCCCTGACCTGCTCGACATCGATCGTCGCCCCGTCCGCCGCGGGACAGACATACGCACACAGCTGTCCCCCCGATTCGTCGTCACGCAGCTCGACGACCGCCTCTGAGACCGCAGCCTGCTGGGTCAGTCGATGGACGATCTCACCGATTTCGATTCTCTGGCCGCGCAGCTTGATCTGGAAGTCTTCCCGGCCGATGAACGCCAGCGTGCCACCCGGCAGCCATCTGGCGACATCCCCGGTGCGGTAGAGCATGCCGGATGCATACGGATTGTCGACAAAGCGTTCAGCGGTCAATTCCGGTTGATTGAAATAGCCCAAGCCGACACCAAGACCCCCGATGCACAACTCGCCGGCGAACCCCTGCGGCATCAACTGCAGGCGCTCGTTGAGCACATAGACACGCGAATTCCCCCACGGGGTGCCGATCGGCACGATCGGCGCGGCCGGGTGCGTCTCGGGCCGGCACTCGTAGCAACAGACATCGATCGATGTCTCGGCCGGCCCGTATTCGTTGTAGAGCGTGACGTTCGGTAGACACCGGTGCGTGCGTGCCCTGAGGGCTTCGGTGAGTGCCTCTCCACCACTTTGCAGTATCCGGAGCGCCGAGAGCGCCGTCGGTGTCTGCTCGACCCTGTCCAGCAGCGGGCCCAGCATTGACGGCACGAAGTGCACGATGCTGATGGCCTGATCCGCGAGGGTGGCGAGCAGATAGTCTGGGTCCCGGTGTCCATCCGCCTTTGCCACGAAGAGGGAGCCACCAAGCAGCAACGGCAGAATGAGCTCGGAGAGCGCCACGTCGAAGCTCGGCTGCGTCTTCTGAATGAACCGGTCATGCTCATCGAGCTGGTAGGTGTCGATGACTGACTGACACCGCGAGATCAGACCGCGATGCTGCAGCATCACGCCTTTGGGCGTGCCGGTCGACCCGGACGTGTAGAGCACACAGGCCAGATCGGCCGGACCCGACTCGATATCGAGCGCAGAAGCCTCGGAGCCGGTGTGATCGAGCGCGTCGAGAAACAGCGGCTCGACCCCAGCCTGCGAACCGAGCGTCCGGTCATGCAGGTTACGATCGGTGACAAGGACCTGGATGCCAGCATCTTCGATCATGCGCTGAATCCGTCGTGTTGGCAGGGCCGGATCGAGCGGCACGACGGCGCGACCGGCGGTCCAGATGGCGAGGACGGCGAGGCAGTGCCCGATCGAGCGTTCGAGGTAGACCCCGACGATCGGGTGTCTCGCGCCGCGCGCATCCATCTGCGAGATGCGACCGGCGAGGTGACGACTCTCCCGTAGCATCTGCGCGTAGGTGAGTTGACGGTCGTGGTCGTGGAGCGCGATACGGGTGGGCGTCCTGCGCGCCTGCTGCTCGATGAGCTGTGCCAGGGTCTGGGTGGGTTCAGCGGCGTCCGGGCGTGTGTGATTGAGCTCCGCGATCAGCTGGTTCGCTGTGCCTTCTGGTAGGACGGTCAGCGTGCTCAGCGATGCCTCCGGATGCAGGCAGGCGTGTTCAATCAGATGCACGAAACAGGCGCTCATCTGCCGAACCTTCTCGGCGCCAAACAGGTTGGGGTTGTAGCCCAGCGTAAAGCCATACCCGTGCTCGGTCTCGGCCGCGACGATATCCAGGTCGAACTTGATGCGACCTGATTCGAGGGTCTCTGGCTGGATACGTAGTCCCGCGAGCTCGACGGTACCGAAGTCCAGGTTCTGGAACGTGAAGAAGACCTGGAACACCGGGTGTAGGGACGGATTACGTTCGATGTTCAGCTGTTCGAGAATCTTTTCGAACGGAGCCTCCTGGTGGGCGAACGCATCGAGGCACACCTCGCGTTCGTTCCTGATCACGTCCCGAACGGACGCCTCGAAGTCCACCCGAGAGCGGATCGCCAGGGAGTTGACAAAGAAACCGATGGTGTCGTCGAACTCCGGCAAGCTCCGTCCCGCGCTCGCCGTGCCGATACAGATGTCCCGCTGTCGACTGAGGTAGGCGAACAGGATCTTCCAGATGCCGCACAGGCCCATGAAGGGGGTGGCATCCAGTGTCCGGCACAACGTGTCGAAACGGGCCGACAGGTCGGCGCCAAGAGAGAAGGTGACCTGCTTGCCCGTGGACGTGCTGGTGCGTGTCCGTGGGTAGTCCGTGATGGCATCGATGAACGGGGTGACGCCGTCCAGCTGTCGCTGCCAGTAGTCGATGGCCGTCTGAACCACGCCCCGCTGATAACAGGCCTGTTGATGGGCGATGAAACGTGAATAGTCGCCAGAAGCGGCACCCTGTCCCACTGGCTTGCCGTCGAGGAGGTTCTGGTAGCCAGTGCGGATGGTCTCAATCAGCAGCTTGATCGACCAGCCGTCGAACACGATGTGGTGAATGACGATCATGAAGAGCCACTGATCGTCGCCGTCCCGTATGAGCAGCGCCCTTGCAAGGGGTGGCTGGGCGAGGTCGAACGGCATCGCCCCGAACGCCCGGGTTCTGTCCGCAATCTGTCGCTGCCGCTCGCTCGGCGTGCTTGCACGGAGATCGACCTCGGTGATGGCGATCTCGGCTCGCTCCACAAACCGTTGCTGAGGCAGTCCGGACGGGCCGGCGCTGATCTCGGCGCGGAAGACCTGATGCTGGACCGCGGTGTGCTGGAGCGCCGCCTTGAAGGCGTCGAGGTGTAGCGTCCCGCTCAGACGCAACAGAAACGGGATGTTGTACGCGTCGTCCCTGGGGTCGAGCTGATGAATGAACCAGAGCCGTTCCTGGTTGAACGACAGGGCACCGGAAGGGGCTGCTCCCTGGTCGGTGGTGTCAGTTGGGTCAGGGGGGGCGGTCGTCGAGGCTGCCGGCGCCGTCTGCCGCGCATGCTCCACATGCTCCACATAGTCCGAGAGCACGGGGGACTGAAACAAGGTTCTCAACGGGGTCTCGACGTCATACGTCTGGTTCACCTTGGCGATCAGACGGGTGGCCAGCAGCGAGTGTCCCCCCAGCTCGAAGAAGTTGTCTTCCGGGCTGAGGATGGGGACCCCAAGGGTCTCGGCCCAGATCTCAGCCATGGTCGCCTCAGCAGCGCTGAGTTTCCGGCCGGAGGTGTGCGCCGGCGCGGTTCGGCTCTGCCGCGGGTTGGGCAGCGCCGACCGATCGAGCTTGCCCTGGGCAGTCAGCGGGATGTCTTCGAGCGCCATGATGGCCGCCGGCAGCATGTAGGCCGGTAGCTGCTCCGCGAGAAACGCGCGCAGCTCGCCGGCGAGGTCGTTGGCCAACCGAGCCAGGGCCGGGGCATTGTGCAGGGGGCCGGCCGGAGCCGAGTCGGCAAGGCAGAACGGCACACCGTCCACCGTGTCGAGGTGCCTGCGCAGTGCGGCGACGTTGGAAAGATGGGGCTCACGTCCGTGGCGCCACTGGCAGGCGACGCGCGCTCGTGTCATGAGCCGGCTGGGGGCCGGGGACAGAGGCTGCGGCGTGGTGTCCGTGTGCGCCGGGCTGGCGGCATCGATATGCAAGACGGCATCGTAGCGAAAGGCGTTGAGCTCGTTCTCGTAGTCGCCGCGCTTCAGATGAATTTCGACATGAGAGATTCTGGGGTGGCGTTTGACGAGCTGGCTGAAGAAACGCGGGGAGAGCAGGAGCTCCTTATCGTTGAAGATGGCCTGGGTGACCCGTGCGGAGAACACCCGTCTCGAGAGCGCACCTTCCGCCTTGTGAAGCTGTGTGATGGCGTGGAACTCGTCGATCAGATCGAGGTTGCGATTGTCACCCACGAAGAGCACGCCGCCTGGCCGCAGGGTGTCAACCATCTGGTCGATCACACGCGTGAGGTATGCGGCGCTCGGGAAATACTGCGCCACCGAGTTGAGAATGGCGAGATCGCGTGAACGTGGCGTCACCGGCAACGCGGCGTCCGCGGGCGCACAGTGCAGCCGGGCTCTCTGGGCGAGGCCAGCGTGGTGCAGCGAGGGACCCAGGTTGTCCAGGACCGTCCGGGAGAGGTCTGTCGCGACATAGTCTTGACACTCGGCGGCGAGGTTCAGGAGGAGCGCGCCGGTGCCGCAGCCGACTTCCAGGACCTGTTCGTGCGGCAGGGCGCGCAGGTGCACGAGGGTGAGATCGAGCCACTCACGCATCTCGTCGTCCGGGATGAGCGCGCCGTCAAAGCTGTTGGTCCAGCCGCTGAGGTCGAACGCCGCTGGTCCGGTGTGCTCGCCCTGAGCGTAGTTGTCATCGAAGGTGAGCTCCCAGCCCTCGACGATACGCTGCTCCTGGTGCTCGTCTCGAGCCCGTCGTTCCAGAAAGGGGCCGTCCGGGACGAAGTACGCCAGGAGCTGGACCCCCTCGTCCTCGCTGTCAGGCTCGCTCGCCACCACGGCGGCATGCCGCACGGCGGGGTGCAGATGGAGTCGACCCTCGACCTCGCCCAGTTCAATGCGGAATCCTCGCACCTTGACCTGGTGGTCCGCGCGGCCCAGATACTCCAGCGCACCGCCGCAGCGCCGACGGGCCAGGTCCCCCGTCCGGTACAGCCGCTCCGTGGGACGGAACGGGCTCTGGATGAAGCGCTCGCGATCGAGCTCCGGGCGGTTGTGGTAGCCCCTGGCGACACCCGCGCCGCCGACATAGAGCTCACCCTTCACGTTGTGCGCGCACGGCTGGAGAGCGGCATCGAGCACATGCAGCGTCAGGTCCGGGATGGGGACCCCGATATTGCTACCGGTCTGCTGACGCAGGTCGGCGTATGAGACCGGGTGATAGGTCACGTGCACCGTGGTCTCGGTGATGCCGGACATGTTGATGACCCGTGGGCGTTGATCGCCAAACCGATCGAACCACGGTCCGAGCATCTGAACATCGAGTGCTTCGCCACCGAGGATGACCTGTGTCAGACAGATCTCTTCATCGCGATCCAGCGAGGCCGAGTGCTGGATCAACGCCCGAAAGGCCGACGGCGTCTGGTTCAAGACGGTGACCTGTTCCTGGCACAGGAGGTCGAAGAAGGCGTCCTGAGACCGCGAGACCATGTAGGGCACGATCACGAGTCGTGCCCCATGGAAGAGCGCGCCCCACAGCTCCCAGACCGAGAAATCAAACGCGTAGGAGTGAAACAGCGTCCAGACGTCGTGCCGCGAGAATTGAAACCAGTCTTGGGTGGCGTGGAGCAGTCTGGTGACGTTGCGGTGCTCGACGATGACGCCTTTCGGGGTGCCCGTCGACCCCGAGGTGTAGATCATGTAGGCCGCGTTGACCGCCGACACCTGCACGGTCGGGGGCGAGACATCCTGGTCCCGGGCGGGCATCGACACGCCATCGATGAGCACGACCTCGGCGCTGGAGGTGCTCAGGTCCGCGAGGAACTGCGTCTCGGTGAGGACGAGCCGAGGGTGACAGTCCTCGATCATCGCGAGCACGCGATCGCGCGGATACTCCGGGTCCAGCGGCACATACGCCCCGCCCGCCTTGAGCACCGCCAGGAGCGAGACGATCAGGTCGAGATTGCGCTCGGCTCGAACACCGACAAAGGTCTCCGCATCAACACCCTTCGCGACCAGCGTATGGGCCAACGCGTTGGCCGCCCGTTCGAGGGCCTGGTAGCTCATGTGCTGACCGTTGAACGTCAGCGCGGTACGAGAGGGATACCGCCGAGCGCAGTCCTCGAAGACCTCATGCAGACAACGGCGCTCGGGGAAGCGTCGCGCCGCGACCTGGTTGGTGAGCGCGCTGACCTGGTCGGGTGGCAACAGGCTGAGCGCGAAGGCGTCTTGCTTGGGAGCCGCGACGGCCGAGTGCACCAGCGTTTCGAAGGCGCTGGCCAGCTTGCTGATCGATTCCCTGCGAAACAGCTGTGGTTTGAAGACGAAGTTGCCACTCAGGGAACCGTCAGCGGCATCGCCCAGAAACATCTCCAGATCGAAACGGGACGTGACGTCATCGCTGAACTTGGAGATCTTCAAGGCGTTCATGTCCAGTGAGCCGGACGGCTGGTTCAGATAGACATAGGAGAACTGGAAAATGGGGTTCTGATGCGGTTTCCGCGGGGGATTGAGCTCGTCCACCAGTATCTCGAACGGCAGGTCCTGGTGCCCCAAGGCTTCCAGCAGCGTGTCTTTCACGTGGCGGACGCAGGTCTCGAAGCTGTGATCCGGCTCGAAGTGACAGCGAATCGGGAGCATGTTCACGAAGAAGCCGACCGTGTTGCTCAGCGACGGGCCGTCGCGGTTGGCGGTGGCGGCGCCGATCACGACATCCAGCTGGTCGCATTGCCGTGCCAGGACAATCAGAATCGCGGTCATCAACCCTGCGTTGATCGGTGCCTGCACGCTGGAGGTGAGGGCACGCAGGGCGGCGACGTCCCCGACGGGGAGATGGAAGTCGACGCGTTCGCCGATGCTCAGCAACTCCGTGTCTGGTCTGGGCTTGTCCAGCGGAAGGCACAGTTCGGGGACCTCGGCGAGCTTGGTCCGCCAGTATTCGATGGACCGGTGGAGTCGGTCGGGTGTCAGGCGGCCCTGCTGGGCGACCGCATAGTCGAGGTAGCGTGTGCCGACCCTGGGCAAGCGTGGTTGCGCGCCGAGCCGCTCGGCTTGATACAAGACGCTGAGCTCGTGGGCGAGGAGGCTCATCGACCATACGTCGCAGAAGATATGGTGGACGGTCAGGATGACGATGTGCCTGCGCTCG
>Ga0114996_10010106_pt1 | contig 10269 bp, 8 predicted proteins | sample ArcticOcean_MG_C_4_FD_87039 | JGI IMG/M metagenome (GOLD analysis project Ga0114996, IMG submission 87039) | Marine microbial communities from western Arctic Ocean - ArcticOcean_MG_CB4_134 | ecosystem: Environmental > Aquatic > Marine > Oceanic | place: Arctic Ocean: Canada Basin | collected...
TATGGTCGAGAGGACGGAGCACTCATCTGGAGGAAGACGGCGCGAACGGCGCCGCCGAATGAGGGGCTGCATCAGACCAACACCCATGCCTCGGGGTCGGCTGTTACCGATGGTGAGCATCTTTACGCCCATTTCGGAACGCACGGTCTCTACTGCTACGACCTGGAAGGGAACCTGGCGTGGGAGGTGGACCTTGGTGACATGAAAACGCGGAACGCCTTCGGGGAGGGGAGTTCCCCCGCCCTTCACGGAAACACGTTGGTCGTACCGTGGGACCACGAGGGGGACTCGTTCGTCGTGGCGCTGGACAAGCGAACGGGGAAGGAGGTGTGGCGGAAGAGCCGCGACGAGCAGACCAACTGGGCGACGCCGCTGGTGGTTGCCGTAGATGGCGGTCACCAGGTTATTGTTACAGCCACAAATCGAATCCGCAGCTACGATCTGAAATCCGGGGAGCAGGTGTGGGAGCTTGGCGGCATGACGGTGAACCCTATCCCTTCTCCGGTTGCCGCCAACGGGGTGGCATTCATTACCAGCGGCTTCAGAGGAAGCGCGCTTAAGGCTGTTCGACTATCGGGCGCAAAGGGCGATCTGAGTGGGACTCCTCAGGTGCTCTGGGAGTACGACCGGGATACACCATATGTCCCGTCGCCACTTCTGTATGATGGGTACCTCTACGTGGTAAAGAGCAACAACGGCATTCTCAGCTGCCTGGATGCTTCCTCTGGTGAAGTGAAATTCGGCCCGGAGCGCCTCGGGGAGATTCGGAGTATCTATGCATCTCCCGTAGGCGCCGCAGGCCGCGTTTACGTGACAGGTCGCGAAGGAAGAACCGTTGTCCTGAAGGCCGGGCCGACCCATGAGGTTCTTGCGACCAACGTGCTCGACGACGGGTTCGACGCGTCCATGGCTGTTGCCGGGGATGAGATCTACCTCAGGGGGCGTGACGCGTTGTACTGCCTGGCGAAGGAATAGACTGCGTGCTACCAGTAAAGCGATCGGAAACTGAAACGATCGTAGTGAGGACACCATGGCCAAGGCGAAGAGAGCTGCAGAAAAGACCGTTCGGAAGAAGCTGGGGAAGGCGCCGGCTCGAAAGACTGCGAAGAAGGTGACGCAGCGTTCCCGGGCATCCATCCCTGAACAACAGGGATTCCGGGGCGGCGCCGACCGAAACACCGTATACCCGAGGGTGATCGAAGACGTCCTCTACAACCCGGGGATGGGCTGGACGACGATGCGGGCGTTCGACGGGGATGTACCTGGATATCCGAAGTCGCGGGTGGCCTATTTCCGGTGGTACTGGAGCGACATTGCTCCTCGCGAAGGGGAGTACGACTGGGATATCGTCGACCGGACGCTGGAGACGGCAAAGGAGCGGGGCCAGACGGTGGCGATCCGAATCATGCCTGCCAACGGGGGCGACGACGTTCCCCGATGGTACAGGGGTCGTGGCGCGAAGGGATTCGAATACGTTCCCGAGGCGAACGTCAGTACCGGCAAGAAATGTTGGATGCCCGACCACAACGACCCTCTCTTTCTCAAACACATAACGCACATGGTAGAGGAGTGTGGGAAGCGCTACGACGGACATCCGGAGCTGGATCACGTGGACATCGGCTCCCTGGGTCATTGGGGCGAATGGCATTTTGCGTTTGTGAAGCCGACTCCGGTGGTGAAGCCGAGGATTCGGAGGGCGCTGGTCGACATCTACCTGGACAATTTCAAGGAGACGCCGCTGGTCATGCTGATCGGGGGGCGGGATGAGTTGAAGTACGCGATAAAGAAGGGGTGCGGTTGGCGTGCCGACTGCCTGGGCGACCTGGGATACTGGGGTGAGAGCTTCAACCATATGCGTGACCGCTACCAGCAGTCGCTGGACGCTGCCGACGCAAATGACGCCTGGAAGAAGGGGATCGTCGCCTTCGAATCGTGCGGTGTGATGCAGAAATGGACCGACATGGGCTACGACGTCGAGTTCATCTTCAACGAAGCGCTTCGGTGGCACTGCTCGGTGTTCAACGATAAGTCGTCTTCCCTGCCGCCTCGCTGGTGGGCGGCGGCAGAGGATTTCATGAAGCGGTTGGGCTACCGGTTCGTACTCAGGTCGCTGACACATCCACTGAAGATTGCTCCGGGCGGACGGCTGAACATTCAGACGGAGTGGGAGAATCTGGGCGTTGCACCGGCCTACCGGGGGTACCAGGTGGCATTCGAACTCCGTCCGGTAGGAGGGCGGGGTCGCCCCGACCGGATTCTTCGCCAGGTGAACAAGGTCGATGTGCGGTCGTGGCTCCCTGGCAGACATGATCTGTCAGCTGCCTTGAAGATTCCGGCCAGCACGCTCCCAGGGAGATACCATCTGGCTGTGGGAATGCTGGACCCTTATACGGGCGAGCCTGCCGTTCAGCTGGCCATTCAGGGCCGGGATGCCCAGGGGTGGTATCCGGTTTCGCAGCTGGAGATCGTCGATTGAGGGCTCCTGAAACACCGCCTCTCATTCGATTTGGCCGAATTCGTGAATGACCTATATTGCATCGTCAGGCTGAGCCAGGCATTTAAGACGTAATCGATCTGACCCGTTCGGTGCGAATCGAGGGGTCGGCTGGGGAGGACTCGGGAGAGAGTCCTCCCCTTCGCATATTCAATCCAAATCACCGGAGACAGGACTACTGAACATGGCAAAGGCGAAGAAAGCGAAGGGGAAGGCGAAGCGATTGAAGACGGCGGCCGCTGGCCAGGTGGCGCCTCAGACTTCACCGGGGTTCCGTGGAAGCGCCGACCGTAATACCGTGTGGCCCCGAGTGATCGACGACGTGCTTCACAATCCGGGCATGGGGTTTACGACGGCGAACGCCTTCGATGGCGAGGTGACCGGCTACCCGAAGTCGACGATCGCGTACTGGGGATGGTATTGGGAGGCGATTGAGCCGGTGAAGGGCGAGTACCGATGGGACCTGGTTGACGCCGTCATCGAAAAGGCACGCGGACTGGGCCAGCGGACGGCCATCCGGCTGATGCCGACGAACGGGGGGCCGGGTGTCCCGCAGTGGTACCGCGACATGGGGGCTGCGGGGTTCGAGTATCTGCCCGAGGCAAACGTGGATTCGGGGGAGACGAACTGGATGCCGGATCACAACGATCCGAACTACCTGCGGTATATGGGGCGTATGATCGAGGCATTTGGCAAGCGCTACGACGGACATCCCGACGTAGACCATGTTGATATTCGGTCCTTGGGACACTGGGGAGAGTGGCACTTCGCTTTCGTGAAGCCGACGCCGGTTGTAAAGCCCAGGATTCGGCGGGCGCTTGTCGACATCTATACTGACAACTTCAAAGAGACCCCACTGGTTATTCCAATCGGCGCGAAGGATGAGCTTCGCTATGCTGTTCAGAAAGGATGCGGCTACCGAGCGGACTGTTTGGGCGATATGGGGTTCTGGGGGCCCAATCACAATCATATGCGCGATCTGTACCAACAAGCGTTGGACGACGCCAATGCCAACGACGCCTGGAAAACGGCTCCTGCCGTATTCGAGTCGTGTCACGTCGAACAGCGGTGGGCAGACGACGGATTCGACGTCGAGTTCATTTTCAATGAGGCGCTGCGTTGGCACTGCTCGGTCCTGAACAACAAATCTTCGGCGATCCCTCCCCGATGGTGGGGGGCTACCGAGCGGTTCTTGAAGCGGATGGGATATCGTTTTGTTCTGAGGAGCTTCACGCACCCGCTGACTGCCAAACGGGGTACACGAGTGGCGTTCGAAACCGAATGGGAAAACCTGGGTGTGGCGCCGCCCTATCGGTATACGCCGATCGTCGTTGAACTCCGGACCGTCGGCGGCAGAGGCCCTCAGTCGGTGGCCGGACGGTTCACGGCCAGGCAAGACGTGCGCAAGTGGCTCCCGGGGCGGTACGACCTGAAGATCCAGGGGCAGGTTTCGAAAAAGGCCGAACCCGGACGCTACCACATTGCGGTTGCCATGCTCGACACCCATACCCAGAAGCCGGCGATTCAGTTGGCCGTTGAGGGACGGGACGCACAGGGCTGGTACTCGGTTTCCGAGATCGAGATCACTGAATGACAGTCAGAAGGGGAGGACGCTGAGAATGGGTGCACGTGCGCCGGAAACCGTTCTGGTGAACGGCAAGGTTCTGACGGTAGATGATTCGTTCAGCGTGGCGGAGGCCGTTGCGATTTCGGGCAACCGAATCCTTGCCGTTGGCAGCAGCGCCGACGTCCGTGCGCTCGCCGGCAGCGGTACCGACGTCGTCGACCTCGGTGGCAAGACCGTTATTCCCGGTCTCATTGAAAACCACGTACACCCGGTTATGGCATCGCAAAGCGAAGTGGACGAAGAGATCCCCGATGTCAACTCACTGGAGGAGTTGCTCAATTGGGTCGCGTCTCAGGCATCCGCTAAACCTGCGGAGGCCTGGATCGTTCACCAAAAGATGTTTCCAACGCGGCTCAAGGAGATGCGTCAGCCAACTCTGGAAGAACTGGACGCCGTATCTCCGGAACATCCGGTCTTTCTAAACGGGTCGTACGGAGGAATGGTTAACACGTGTGCCTTCAAGTTGAATGGCGTCCCGGAAGATTCCGATCACCCAGGTCTGCTGCGGAATCCGAAGACTGGAAAGCGAACAGGCATCATCCAGCGGTCGGCGTTTCAGCTGATCCGAGGGATGCCAGATCACATCCTTACTCACAAGGAGAAGCTGGACGCCTTAGAGGTTATGCTGAAACGTTACAACCAGGTCGGAATCACCGGTGTTACCGACGGTATCCTCCGGGGGGACGGCCCGAGGCTCTACCAGGACCTTCGGAGAGCCGGCCGGTTGACGGTTAGGATCAATGGGAACGTGGGAGCACCGACATTCGAGTCGGAGGACCAGTTCCAGGAGGCGCTGGTAACACAGGGGCCCTACACCAATTTTGGCGACGAGTGGTTCCGCATCGGCGCCCTTAAGTGGAGCATGGATGGAGGGATCCTGACCGGAACCGCCTACCTTCGAGAACCGTGGGGGCCAAACGCTCAGGCGATTTTTGGTATTACCGATCCCAACTATCGGGGTGTTCTGAATCTGTCTGCCGATACGTTGAATCGGGCATTTACTCTTGCGAACAGTTATGGCTGGAAGGTCACCGCTCACTGTACGGGCGGCGGGGGCGTCGATATGATGTTGGACGCCTTTGAGGCGGCGGACGCCGTTCGGAAGATTGGGCCACAGCGGTCGTCTATTATCCATGGCAATTTCTTTACGCCGGAATCGATTCAACGATGCGCCCGCCTGGGGATCATCGCAGATGCTCAGCCTGCCTGGTTTTACAAGGACGCCGACGCGATGCAGACTATTCTGGGGCCGGAGCGGATCAAGACCTTTCTGCCCTTCCGTTCACTTATGGACGCCGGGGTTGTTGTTTGCGGTGGGTCAGACCACATGGTCAAGCTCGACTCCTACGCATCCATCAACCCCTACAATCCGTTTCTCGGGATGTGGACGTCGATCACCCGCCAGACGCAGTGGGGGACAACGGTCGTTGAGTCGGAGGCGATCACTCGAGAGCAGGGGCTTCGGATGTACACGATCAACAATGCGTTTGGTCAATTCGATGAGGATATCAAAGGGTCTCTGGAGCCGGGCAAACTGGCGGATCTCGTGGTGCTTGCCGATGACTACCTCGAATGCACCGTGGACGCAATTCGGGATATACAGGTTGTGATGACGATGGTGGGGGGAAGGTGGTGTACCAAGCATGATTGACGAAGCGTCGTCGTTCGGTAGCATCTGTTCGTCCGATTCGTGAACCTTCAGGGAGAGGCATGATATCTGTGGATGAAGCAGCATTCAAGCAGGCGATGTCGTCGTTCGCCAGTGGAGTTACGGTGATCACCGTAAAGACTGAGACCGAGGTCCACGGGATGACGGCCAGCGCTTTCTTTTCACTTTCTCTTCACCCTCCGATGGTGGCGGTTTCCGTTGCGAAGAATGCCCGCCTGCACGACCTGATGCAGAAAGCGGACAGCTTCAGTGTGAACATCCTCACTCGAGAGCAGGAAGCGGTATCTCAACACTTCGCGGGGCAGGAACCGAAAGACCTCAAGATCCAGTTCGACGAATCGCAGGGCGGGGCCCTGATTCTGGGATGCCTTGCCCATGTCGTGTGCGACGTGGGAGAAGGTTTTGAAGGTGGCGATCATACCATCTATGTCGGCAGGGTGACGTACGCCACCCGCGCTGATTCCGGAGAGCCGCTGGTGTATTACAGCGGAGGCTATCGATCCATCTGCTGAGTCCGTCACTGAAATTGCGAGAGCGAACCTGTGAGTGTTTCCGAATCCGAGGCCGTGCGCCTCGCTGGCCTGCTGGAGGACGCGCGGAAGTACAGAAAGTCCATCGATCCATTCGCCGCCTCAGGTCATATCGAGTCCGTCCAGGAAGGGTATGCCCTCCAAGACGCCTGGGTTTCACAACGGCTTCGGGATGGCGATAGGATTGCGGGCTACAAGGTTGCCTTTTCGAACCCGAGAGTTCGTGAGCAACTTGGGGTTGAGGAGCCCGTTGCCGGTGTGCTCCTGTCGTCGTGCGGGCGCGCTGCGAAGAATGGTTCCCCGGTAGCTGTGCCCATAGGTGGTCTGCTGAAGCCGATGGCGGAAGGGGAACTTCTGTTCCGCATGAAGGCTCCCTTGATGGGGCCGAACGCCACCCGTCAGCAGGCGCTGGAAGCCACCGACAGTATCGCAATCGCCTTGGAGATACCAGACAGTCGCTCGGGGAGTTGGACGCTGGCGGCAGCCGACGTGTCTGCAGACAACGCGTGCGCCGGTCTGTTCGCCTATGGAGCCTTCTCCGCTGAACGTCTCGCGGTTGACCTGACCGCCGTTCGGATTCGGGTAACCTGCAACGGTGAGGTCGTTTCAGAAGGGACGACTGCCGACGTGATGGGGCATCCGTCGGAGTCGGTGGCATTCGTCGCCAACCAGATCGCCCGAACGGGACAGCGCCTCGAGCCTGGGCAGGTTGTTCTGACGGGATCTGTTGGACTGGCGTTCGACGTTCGTACTGGCGACACCGTAATTGTGGAAGAAGATGGAGCTCCCCGATTGACGGTGGAACTCTGTGAGAGTGCCGCTGGATAGGCCAGAATTGAACGGACTCTGCGAGATGGCGATAATTGCCACCGGTAGCAATTATCGTGGTAAGGATGCAAATATCGACCCTCTTCCTCGCAGGTTTGACAGTTTAGTCCGTATACGCAATACTGGGCTCCGGATCAGCGACCGAATCGTTCTCCTGGAGGTTCAACACTGGATCAGCTCCCGTTTTCGGATACCCTCGGAATGAAGCTTCGGGGGGCCTATCTGACAATGCACCGACGCTTCAATCAGCATTTCCGAAGCCGGTTCGATGTGACCGCGGACCAGTTCGTCGTACTCATGCTGCTGTCTGAGGAGGATGGGATTACGCAACTCGAACTGACGCACAGATCCTATTCCGACTCCAGCACGACGGCGGCGCTTCTACGCCTGCTGGAGCGGAAAGGGTATGTCAGTCGGGAGACCAATCCGTTGGATCGACGGGAAAGACTCGTCATGTTGACGCTGGAAGGACGACGAATGCAGCAGAAATTGTTGGAGAGCTCCCACGATCTTCACAGTGGACTCCAGAGTTCCGCCAAGAGCCCTGCTGACGCGAGAGTGCTGGACGGCGCGCTCGCAAACGTAGCGGATCTCATGGTACGCCAGCAGTAGGGAGAATCATGAACTCAACTGGAACACCATCACCCAGCACCGGACCTCTCCTGAATGGGGAGCGATACCTGGAGAGTCTTCGCGATGGCCGCGAGGTGTACCTGAACGGTGAGCGGATCAAGGATGTCACATCGCACGATGCGTTCAGGAACGCGTCGAGATCCATCGCACGCTTGTACGACGCTCTCCACGATCCCGCCCAGGATCTGACTGCCGTGGATGCGTTCGGAAACCGAACGCACAAGTTCTTCATGCCCAGCAGGAGCGCTATAGAACTCGAAGGCGCTCGGGATGCCATTGCCGCCTGGGCGAAACTCTCTTTTGGGTTCATGGGCAGGACGCCAGACTACAAGGCTTCCTTTATGGCAAGCCTGGGCGCCGATCCCGGATTCTATGCCCCGTTCGAGGAGAACGCCCGGCAGTGGTATACTCGCTACGCCTCGCAGGGCCTTTTCCTGAACCATGTGCTGGTCAACCCTCCTATCGACCGAAACCGTCCGGTTCATGAAGTAGCGGATGTGTTCGTTCACAAAGTGAAGGAGACGGACGCAGGCATTATCGTCAGCGGCGCGAAGATGCTGGCGACGGGTTCCGCACTAACTCACGCCACCTTTGTGGCGCAGAACAGCGCCACCCACCTGGAGGAGGGGAAGGCCGAGGACTATGCCCTCGTCTTCATCGCTCCAATGGACACCCCCGGCACCAAGCTGCTCTGCCGCCGATCGTATGAGTTGAACGCCCAGAGTCCATTCGACCATCCGCTCTCCAGCAGGTTCGACGAGAACGACTCCATTCTGATGTTCGATAACGCCTTCATTCCGTGGGAAAACGTCCTCGTCTACCGGGACGTCAAAAAGGCATCTTCATTCTACGCTGCATCCGGTTTCCTCAATCGATTCAACCTGCAATCGGGAACCCGACTCGGCGTAAAGCTGGATCTGATGGCAGGACTCTTTGCCAAGGGCATGGCCGCCAATGGTACGGACACTTTCCGGGGGCTGCAGGTGGCCATGGGCGAGATCATTGCGTGGCGGCATCTGATCTGGGCCCTTACGACGGCGATGGTCTGGGATCCAGAGCCGGGACCCGGGGACAGCGTCGTTCCTAAGCTTGAGACGGCGGCAACGCTCGGTGGTTCGCCACGGAATGCTGGCCGAAAGTGCGATCGATGTTCGAGCGGTTCCTGGGGGGCAGTCTAATCGTTTCTCCCTCGAGCTATCGCGACCTTCAGAACGAGGACCTTCGACCGCTGATCGACAGGTTCTACCGGGGCTCGTCCTCCAGCGCCGAGGAACGGATCAAGCTCTTCAAGCTGATCTGGGACGCCATTGGAACAGAGTTCGGCGCCCGACATGAACTGTACGAAATCAACTACGCAGGAAATACTGAGCAGGCGCGGATCGATCTGGCAAATTTCGCCTCACGCAGAGGGCAGATGGATGCGTTCATCGGTTTCGCAGATGAATGTATGGATGACTACGATCTGAACGGGTGGACGAACGAAACATGGAAGTGAGGAGACGGGTATGAGGAGCGTTGTCGAACATGGGAAGTGCCGCCCCCGAAGAGTGAATCCGGAGCATCCGGCGAAGATCTCGCGTGGCTGAACCTATTCGAGACATCGCCCACCTGGGCCACGTGGAGATCCTGACGCCCAAACCGGAGGAGAGCCTCCATTTCTTTAACCAGGTGCTGGGCATGGAGCCCGTTCATACCGAGGGAGACTCCGTCTTTCTAAGAGGCTGGGGAGACCACGCTGCGGCGACTTTGAAACTGACCGCCTCGAAAGATGCAGGACTGGGTCACGTAGGTTGGCGGGCGTGGAGTCCCGAGGCGTTGGAGCGTCGGGTCGAGGTTCTGCAGACGGCTACCGAGGGGGCATGGATCCCGGGCGATTTCGGGCACGGCAAGGCGTGGTGTTTTGCTGACCCAGACGGCCACCCGATGGAGGTTTACTACGAAGAAGACCCCTACAGTCCTCCACCTGAGTTGGCCTCGCGGCTGAAGAATCAGCCCATGCGCTATCCGGCTCGAGGTGTAGGCGTCAACCGGCTGGATCATGTCAACCTTCTCTGCAGCGACCCGTCGCCCAATCGCGTTTTCCTGGAAGATCACCTCGGCTTCCGCCTGCGCGAGCAGATCAAGTTTGCGGACGGCACCGAAATCGGGTCCTGGATGAGCGTCACGCAGCTGGTTCACGACATTGCCTATGTACGCGATGCGACCGGCAAAAAAGGCCGCCTGCACCATGCCGCCTTCTGGTTGGACAATCGCGAGGACATTCTCAGGGCAGCCGATATCCTGGTCGAAAACGACATTTTCATCGAAACGGGTCCTGCCAAGCACGCGATCACTCAGGCTTTTTTCCTCTACTTCTACGAGCCGGGAGGAAACCGGATCGAACTCTTTTCTGGCGGGTACCTGATCTTTGCGCCAGATTGGCAGCCTGTGACGTGGGACGAGGTCGAGCGGGGAAACGGGGTCCACTGGGGTGGGGCACTTCCGGAGA
>Ga0114996_10010107_pt1 | contig 10268 bp, 19 predicted proteins | sample ArcticOcean_MG_C_4_FD_87039 | JGI IMG/M metagenome (GOLD analysis project Ga0114996, IMG submission 87039) | Marine microbial communities from western Arctic Ocean - ArcticOcean_MG_CB4_134 | ecosystem: Environmental > Aquatic > Marine > Oceanic | place: Arctic Ocean: Canada Basin | collected...
CCGAAATAAGGATGAAATTCCGGCTAAGGTTGCAGCCATCGAATACGATCCAAATCGGAGTGCTTGGATCGCACGTCTCCACTATGTTGACGGGGAGAAAAGATACATTCTAGCGACGGCTCGTATGGAAGTTGGAGATATGCTTGTATCGGGGCCGAATGCTGATATTATGCCAGGGAATAACCTACCGCTGGTCAATATGCCGCTGGGAACTACAATTCATAACATCGAGTTGACCCCTGGACGCGGTGGACAGCTTGTGAGGAGTGCAGGAGGATTCGCGCAGCTGGTAGCTAAAGAAGATCGGTATGCTCAAGTCCGAATGCCCTCGGGTGAGGTCCGCCGGATTTTCATACTGTGTCGAGCCACGGTGGGGCAGGTTGGGAACAGTAATCACGAGAACCTCTGTCAGGGGAAAGCAGGTGCTTCTCGTTGGCGTGGGCGGCGGCCCAAAGTGCGTGGTGTTGCGATGAACCCTGTTGATCATCCCATGGGTGGTGGTGAAGGGCGTAGCTCGGGTGGCAGGCATCCCTGTTCTCCGTGGGGTTTGCCAACCAAAGGATATCGCACACGGAACAATAAGCGGACGGACGGTTTTATCATCCGCCGCAGGAAGAAGTAGTGATGAAGTGTGAAACGAGTAAAGGAGTAAGGCATGCCCAGGTCAGTTAAGAAAGGACCTTTTATCGATGACCATCTGATGAAAAAGGTTCGCCATGCTATTGCGACCAAGGACAATACGGTGATCAAGACATGGTCGAGACGATCGACCATTATTCCTGAGATGGTAGGCATGACGATTGCTGTTCACAATGGCAGGCGGTTCATCCCGGTCTATATGACCGAAAACATGGTAGGACACAAACTTGGGGAATTTTCTCCCACACGGACATTTAAAGGGCATATAGCTCGATCCGAGAGATCCGCAAGGATACGATAAGCGACAAAGGTAGACGAGATGGAAGCGACGGCAACAGCAAAGTACCTCAAGGGTTCTCCTCACAAGGCGAGGTTAGTCATTGACCAGATCCGTGGACGGAAGGTCGGGGAGGCGCTGGCGATTCTTCGGTTTTCTCCGAAGCGTTCTTCCAATAATATTGAGAAAGTGCTGCGATCGGCGATAGCGAACGCAGATCAAAAAAACTCTGAACTGGATATGGATAGTTTGTTTATCAAGGAGGCCTTTGTCGATCTTGGTCCGACTAAAAATCGGAGGCGGATTCGTCCGGCCCCCCAAGGGCGGGCCCACTTCCAGAAAAGGTATCAGAGTCATATAACGGTCCGGGTTTCGGACGGTCAGAAATAAGGAGGCTATGGTTTGGGTCAGAAAGTACACCCGTATGGATTTAGGTTAGGATATACCAAGACCTGGCGTTCCCGTTGGTACGCCGACAAGGGCTACGGGAAACTCCTACAGGAAGATCTTCGCATAAAACGGGAACTCAAAAATCAGTTTTATCATGCGGGCATAGCCTCAATTGACATCGAAAGAGCTGCTAACAAGCTTACAGTCGTAATCAAAACCTCCCGGCCCGGTATAATTATCGGTCGAAAAGGTAGTGAGATTGATAAATTGAAGGCGGATCTACAGGCTAAGACAAGCCGTGAGGTTTTCATCAACATTCAGGAGATCCATAAGCCGGAATTGAATGCCCAACTGGTCGCGGAATCGGTAGCCCAGCAATTAGTTAAGCGGATCGCTTTTAGGAGGGCTATGCGACGGGCAGTGGATACAGCCTTACGCTTCGGGGCAAAAGGGATTAAAGTTCGCTGTGGGGGACGTTTGAACGGTGCTGAGATCTCAAGGGCTGAATGGTATTTGCAAGGTCAGTTGCCCTTGCACACCCTCAGAGCAGATGTTGAGTATGGGTTGGCTGAAGCCTTTACTTCGTATGGTGTGATTGGCGTCAAAGTATGGGTCTATAAGGGCGACATCTATGACGTTGAAAAGCATATGAGCGGAGAGCGGAGCACGGTAAAGTAGGTCGGTATAGCTATGTTAATGCCCAAAAAGACCAAGTATAGAAAACGCCAAAAAGGGCGAGTCAGGGGTAAGGCCACTCGGGGTAGTAGTGTGGAGTTCGGGGACTTTGGTTTGAAGGTAATGGAGGGAGGTCGGATCTCCAATCGTCAGATTGAAGCCGCTCGTATAGCAATTACCCGTTACATCAAGAGAGATGGTAAGGTATGGATCCGGATTTTCCCGGACACGCCTTTCACAAAGAAGCCGGCCGAGACCCGGATGGGTAAAGGAAAAGGATCTCCAGAAGGGTGGGTTGCTATAGTACGCGCGGGCCGAATCCTCTACGAGATGGAGGGGGTTCCTGAAGATGTAGCGCGCGAGGCTATGCGCTTGGCCGCTCAGAAGCTATCCCTGAAAACTAGGTTTGTGACCCGATTAGGTGGATGAATGAAAGCTACGGAATATAGAGAAATGTCGTCCCAGGATCTGACATCTGAATTGAGTAGTATGGTGGAGCAGCTTTTCCGACTGCGGTTCCAAAAGGCCACGGGCCAACTTGGGGACCAAGGTAGATTACGCCAAGTTCGTAAGGATATAGCTCGGGCCAAAACTGTTCTGAGAGAAAAAACAAAACAACAGGTCTGATGGATCCTGAAGTGATCAGGACTGCAATATAGGTTAAGAGAAGTAAATGGACCAGAAAAGTAAGAGCAAGCGACATCGAGCTACACGGATTGGCCGAGTTGTCTCCAATGCGATGGAGCAGTCGGTAGTAGTTTCTGTAGAGCGTTTAGTTACACACCGCCTTTACAGAAAAACACTAAGACGCAGCACTCGTTTCATGGCTCACGACGCCGAAAACGAGTGCCAGGTAGGGGATAAGGTCCTGATTGAAGAGACCAAGCCGATGAGTAAGCGGAAGTGCTGGGTCCTCAAAGAAGTGCTCCAGAAAGCCAAGGTCTAGGAGAAGAATCAATGATCCAGATGCAAACAATGCTCAATGTTGCTGACAACTCTGGGGCTCGGAAAATCTGTTGCATTCTTCCGCTGGGCGGTGGTACCGGTTCGAATGCCGGGTTGGGAGATATTATTAGCGCTTCTGTTAAAGAGGCGATTCCCGACGGAACCGTCAGGAAAGGTGAGGTCGTAAAAGCAGTGATTGTGAGGACTAGGGGGGGCAACCGGAGAAAAGACGGGTCCTACATCAAGTTCGACGAGAATGCGGCAGTTCTGATTAATGCCCAGAAGGAACCCATTGGTACACGTGTCTTTGGTCCAGTGGCAAGAGAGTTGCGGGAGAAACGATTTATGAAAATTGTTTCCCTTGCGCCGGAAGTTGTCTAGGGGCTAGAAGTCTGGAGAATACCATGCTACACATAAAGAAAAACGATGAGGTGATGGTGATTTCAGGGAAAAGTCGTGGTGCCCAGGGAAAGGTTCTTCAAGTTTTGCCGCAGGCAAACCGAGCTATTGTGCAGAACATAAACTTTGTGAAAAAGCACACAAGAGCCAATCCTCAGCAGAATATTCAGGGGGGTATCGTAGAGAGAGAAGCTCCTATCCATCTCTCCAATCTGATGCTCATCTGTCCAGAATGTAAAGAGCGAGCAAGGGTAGGGTTTAAAAATACAGCAGATGGGACCAAGGTTCGTATCTGCAAGAAATGTAGCGCCATAATTACTCGACAATAGCTGACTAGGAAACAATGAAACCCACAAAGGAACGGTACATATCGGAGGCTGTCCCAGCTCTACTCGAGGGATTCGACCTTGGAAATCCAATGGCAGTGCCGCGTCTAGTGAAAGTCACAGTCAATGTGGGTTTGGGTGAGGCAGTCCAAAACCCCAAGTTATTAGATGCTGTTGCGGAGGAGCTCTCAGCGATTACCGGGCAGAAAGCGGTTATTCGACGGGCACGCAATTCTATCGCCAGTTTCAAACTCCGGGAAGGTATGCCAATAGGAGTCATGGCGACCCTGCGGGGAGGCCGGATGTATGGTTTTTTAGATCGACTTCTCAACATTGCATTGCCTCGTGTCCGAGATTTTCGGGGAGTGTCTCCCGAGTCGTTTGATGGGCATGGGAATTACACTATTGGCCTTAAGGATCAACTGATCTTCCCCGAGATAGATCTGGTAAATAGCGGGCGCCTCACAGGGATGAATGTAACTTTAGTAACCACGGCAAAAGATGACCAGCAGGGTAAAGTTCTATTGGAGAACCTGGGAGTGCCGTTTGGAACTCCCGAGCGTCGAGGGGTCTTGTTCTAGGTCGATTTAGGAATTGAAAAGATGAGGAGAAACAGCAGATGACTACGGACCCCATTGCAGACATGCTCACTCGGATTCGTAATGGATTGATGGCGGAGCACAACTCGGTGGAGATCCCTCATTCGCGAATCCGCGAGGAGCTGAGTAGGATCTTGAAGGAACAGGGCTACGTTTCAGGCTATTCAGTAGCGGAAGGAAAGCCTTCTTCCACCATCAAGGTCATCCTCAAGTACGAGGGGCCGAATCGGGAACCTATAATTCAGAGCCTTCGTCGGATAAGCAAGCCGGGTCGTCGAGTTTATGTAGGTAGCGGCGAGATCCCATTTGTTCTGGGTGGTTTAGGAATTACAGTTTTATCGACCTCGAATGGGGTTATGACGGGTTCTGAGGCCCGTAAGGCCGGAGTAGGTGGCGAGATTTTGTGCGAGGTTTATTGAACCGGCATCTCCGCTGTTGGGAGCCGAACGAGAGGTTGGCAAGTTATGTCACGGGTTGGTAATAGGCCGATTGAAGTTCCTTCGGATGTCAAAGTCCAGATGGAGATCGGAAAGATATTAATAGAAGGTCCCAAGGGTCGTTTAGAGGCCCCGGTTCCGGCTGAGATCACACTGGAGCTCCAGGACGGTGTGATCTCAGCCAAAAGGGACAGCGAAACTCCAAGGGCACGTTCACTGCATGGTCTGACTCGTACGCTTGTGGCCAATGCTATTGAGGGAGTATCACAGGGTTTTACAAAGGAACTGGATGTGATTGGAATTGGATATCGGGCTGAGATTGCAGGGGGGGGGCTCAAAATGGCCTTGGGTTTTTCCCATCCGGTTGAGATTCCTTTCCCCGAGGGTATTCAAATGCAAGTAAGGAAAGCTCAACGGTCAATCGCCAATTATGCGGCCACAATTGTTGTTAGTGGAATTGACAAAGCTAAGGTCGGTCAGGTAGCAGCGGATCTCCGGAAATTGAGGCCCCCCGATGCTTATAAGGGGAAGGGTATTCGCTACGTACATGAGCAGATTAAGTTGAAGGTTGGTAAGAAGGGTGCTTAGCAGTAATGTCTAAGAAAGCAAGCAAGAATCAGCGCAGGCTCAAAATACACTCTCGGATCAGACAAAAGATTTCGGGAACCGATGTAAGGCCTAGGGTGGCTGTCTTCCGAAGTCTGAGGCACTTCTACGCTCAGGTTATCGATGATAGTAAGGGCGCAACTCTTCTAGCGGTTACTACGCAGAAGGATAGGAAGACAAAGCGAACATCGTCCGTAGAGGCGGCCCGGAATCTCGGGAAAGAACTGGGAGAAGAGGCGAAAAAGAAGGGGATTGAGACGATTGTCTTTGATCGTGGTGGGTATCTTTATCACGGGCGCGTGCAGGCCTTTGCCGAGGCGGCTCGCGAAGCAGGGTTGAAGTTTTAGGAGACTGATTATGGCTAGAGAACATCAAAAGTCCGATATGAAAGATCACGTTGTCGCGATTAATCGGGTGACAAAGGTGGTGAAAGGCGGAAAAAATCTCAGCTTTACGGCGCTTGTCGTCGTGGGAAATGAGACAGGGAAGGTCGGTTACGGCATGGGTAAGGCTAAAGAGGTTCCTTCCGCGATTAGGAAAGGATTGGAGAGAGCCAGGAGCGCGATGCTAAATGTGCCGTTGGCGATGTCAACGATTCCTCATCAGGTAGAAGGGGTAGCCGGTGCCGGGAAAGTTCTTCTGAAGCCAGCTCCAGAGGGGACAGGAGTAATCGCTGGGGGTGCCGTTCGTGCGGTTATGGAGGCAGCCGGGATCCATAACGTGGTCACTAAGGTCATCGGAACCTCAAATCCCATGAACGTAGTTCGGGCCACATTTGAGGGCCTGGGCCGTCTCCGCAGTCCAGAGCAGGTAGCCAAGTCTCGAGGCATCGCGGTAAAGGATCTATAAATGTCTGAGAAAAATTCCAAATCCATCCGGATTCAGTACTTCAGGAGTTCTATTGGAAGGTCCGAAAAGCAAAAGCGGATAGTGAAAGGGCTAGGTTTTAGGAAGCTGAATAAAATAGTTGAACTTGTCGATACCCCTCAGATAAGAGGGATGGTGGCCAAGATCCCTCATCTGGTTAGGATCGTAGACGGAGAATGATATGGTTCTGCAACTGCACAATTTAAAACCTGCCAAAGGGGCAAACGCAAAGAAAAAAAGAGTTGGCCGTGGCCCTGGGTCTGGCAGTGGTGTGACTGCAGGTCGAGGGCACAAGGGACAGAAATCGCGTTCGGGCTATTCCAGGCGTGCGGGTTTTGAGGGCGGACAAATGCCCCTCTATCGACGTCTCCCTAAACGTGGCTTTACGAATATTTTTGCGAAGAGATTTGTAGTTCTCAATATTCGTGATCTGAACCGTTTTGAAGATGGAACAGAAGTATCAGCTCAGTCTCTGATGGAAGAGGGTTATACGAAAAGGGTACACGATGGGCTCCGCATCCTAGGCCAAGGGGTACTAAAAAAGAAATTAACCGTAAGAGCTGTACACTTTAGCGGATCTGCTCGCGCCAAAATCGAGGCTGCGGGAGGAAAAGCTGAGATTGTGATCTGAAAATGCCCGACCTGAATAACCTCGCAAGTACTCTACGTAATATTGCCAGAATTCCCGAACTGCGCAGGCGCGTGCTGTTCATGCTCGGGATGTTAGCCGTGTACCGCGTGGGTAGCTGGATCCCTACCCCCGGGGTCAATACGCTTGCCCTGCAACAATTCTTCGAGAGCCAGGCAGGAACCATGTTTGGTTTTCTGAATATGTTTTCTGGTGGCAATCTCTCTCGGCTGTCGATTTTCGCACTGGGGATTACTCCCTATATCACTGCCTCTATTATTTTCCAGTTACTGACTGTTGTTTGGCCCTATCTGGAGCGACTCTCGAAAGAGGGAGATCTGGGGCGACGCAAGATCAATCAATACACGCGTTATTCTACGGTTGGATTGAGCTTGTTTCAGGGATTCGCAACTGCAGTCGCACTTGAACAAACCTCAGGTGGCGGACCTGCTATCGTGCCTAATCCGGGCTGGAGTTTCCGGCTCATGACACTCCTGACTTTGACCACAGGGACCGTTTTCGTGATGTGGATCGGCGAACAAATTTCAGAGAGAGGTATAGGTAATGGGATCTCCCTGATCATATTCTCCGGAATAGTTGTTGGTCTGCCCAGCGCAAGTGGATCTCTCTGGCAGGACTGGCAGAACGGCCAAAAGTCCATTTTTCTGATAGGAGCACTCCTAATCCTGATGGTAGGCGTCATTGCTGCAATAGTGTATGTGGAACGAGGGCAACGGCGCATCAGGATCCAGTATGCTAAAAGGGTGGTTGGGCGTAAGATGATGGGAGGCTCGGCGACCCATCTACCCTTAAAAGTCAATTCGGGAGGGGTTATTCCAGTCATTTTTGCGGCTTCGATCGTAGCCTTCCCGTCTACTTTGCAACTAGTCTTGCCCTGGCAGTTTCTACAAAGTCTTGCCGATCAGTTGCAACAAGGATTTCCCTTGTACAATCTTGTGTATGTTGGAGCGATAGTCTTTTTCTGTTTTTTCTACGTAAGCATTATTTTTAATCCTGACGAAGTGGCTGACAACATCCGTAAATATGGGGGTTTTATTCCTGGGATCAGGCCAGGCCGTCGGACCTCCGAGTATATTGATAACGTATTGACAAGTCTCACTGCTGCAGGCGCGATTTATCTTGTTTTGGTCTGTTTATTGCCGGAATTTTTGATCTCCGGATTCAAAGTCCAACCTATACCGGCCATAGGTCCCTGGTTGGATAATTTTTTAATCGACAACCGGCTAGCCTGGATTACAACTGGTCTTGGGGTGACGTTCTATTTTGGGGGCACATCTATCCTGATTGTGGTCGGTGTAGCTATGGATACGATTCAGCAGATCGAATCTCAACTCGTCATGCGTCACTACGAAGGATTTCTGAAACGAGGGCGAGTCAGGGGTAGACGTGGATAGTTTTGTGGGACTAGTGGTTTCTAGTGTTAGAATGTTCGGGTTGCTGGCCTGTTGAGGTGAAACCAATAGGAAGTGGTGTGATTATTTGTAAAGGTAGTCGGGAGTTGGTGAAGATGCGGGAGGCAAACCTAATGGTGGCACGTGTACTGCGCCGTCTAGGTGGCATGGTGGGTCCAGGTGTGACCACGAAGGAATTGGACTCCGTGGCAGAAGAGATGATTCTTCAGGATGGTGGTGAGCCGGCCTTTAAGGGATATCAAGGTTATCCGGCCACCGTATGTGCCTCGGTAAACGATCAGATTGTGCATGGGATCCCCAATGATCGCCCTCTATCATCAGGTGACATTCTGAGTCTGGATGTAGGAGTCCGTTGGAAGGGCTTTTACGGAGACTCAGCCTGGACATTCCCTGTTGGAGATATTCCCAAGTCGCTTCAACAACTTTTGGACGTTACGCGCGAGTCCCTTTTCAAGGGGATTGAGAAGGTGAAAATAGGAAATTGTGTTTCTGACATCTCGTCCAGCGTTCAAAAGCACGTCGAAAAAAATGGTTTTTCGGTTGTTCGGGATTTTGTTGGGCATGGAATTGGTGAAAGGCTGCATGAAGACCCTCAAGTTCCGAATTATGGAGACCCTGGCCGTGGTCCTCGTTTGCGAGAAGGAATGGTCCTGGCTATAGAGCCTATGGTGAATGCTCAGGGGCCGGGAGCCAGAATTCTAGAAGATCGCTGGACTGCAGTTACGACAGACGGAGGCTACAGCGCTCATTTCGAGCATTCAGTGGCACTTACCAAGGATGGGCCTTGGATCTTGAGTCAGCTGGATTGAGGAGAGCCTTGGAATGAAGGTTAGAGCTTCGGTTAAGAAAATGTGCATGAGTTGTAAAATTGTTCGCCGTAAGGGTGTGGTTAGGGTAATTTGCTCGAACCCAAAACATAAACAGCGTCAGGGATAGTAAAAATAGAGCTCATAGACGTTGAGGTAAGAGTTATGGCACGAATAGCAGGCGTTAACATACCAGACCACAAAAAAGTGGAGGTGGGGTTGACCTATATCTACGGGATCGGAGAATCTCGTGCTGGGGCAATCCTTGAGAGTGCTAACGTAGAGGGATCGATAAAGGTCGGTGAACTGACTGAAGAGCAGGGAAATCTCATACGTAAGATCATCCAGGATGAAGGACGAGTTGAGGGGGATCTGCGTAAAGAGTTACAGCTCAACATCAAACGTTTAATGGATATCGGATGTTACCGGGGGCTCCGTCACCGTCGGGGGTTACCGGTAAGAGGGCAACGGACCCATACGAACGCAAGGACCCGTAAAGGCCCGAAGAAAACTGGAATTCGTAGGCGACGGAAGTAAGGAAGTAGAATGGCCAAAGCTGGGAAAAAGACTACCAAAAAAAATAAGAAAAAGGAGCGGCGTACGGTTCTTCACGGAATCGTGCACATTAAGGCGACCTTCAACAACACTTTAATTTGTATCAGCGACTTGGAAGGTAATGTTTTGACACACGGCAGTTCCGGCGCTCAGGGCTTTCGAGGCAGCAGGAAAAGTACCCCCTTTGCAGCCTCTCAAGCTGCTCATCGTGCTGCAGCTGGAGCCAGAGACCAATACGGAATGCGATATTGTGATGTACAGGTTAAGGGGCCCGGGTCCGGACGAGAAGCAGCTATCAGATCTCTCCAGGCATCTGGTCTGGAGGTTCGCAGCATTAAGGACGTTACACCCATCCCGCACAATGGGTGTCGACCTCCCAAAAAGAGGCGCGTCTGATAACAGCTAACGAGATTCAGTGCTCCAGACTCGGCACAGCACTGAGTAGAGATTTAATCATAGGGAGATAGACAAGAATGTTAGGTTTTCAACGACCCAAGAAACTTACGTGTGATCCGGAAACGCTTTTGCCAACGTTTGGACATTTCTACGCGCAACCCTTTGAACGGGGCTTTGGGACGACCGTTGGTAATGCACTGCGGCGAGCATTGCTCTCCTCTATCGAAGGAGCGGCTATCACGGCTGTGAAGATAGAGGGTGTTCTGCATGAGTTCTCAGCGATTCCTGGA
>Ga0114996_10010108_pt1 | contig 10267 bp, 7 predicted proteins | sample ArcticOcean_MG_C_4_FD_87039 | JGI IMG/M metagenome (GOLD analysis project Ga0114996, IMG submission 87039) | Marine microbial communities from western Arctic Ocean - ArcticOcean_MG_CB4_134 | ecosystem: Environmental > Aquatic > Marine > Oceanic | place: Arctic Ocean: Canada Basin | collected...
GGGGATCTTCATGTTGGCCATGCTTAGGCTTGGGTGGTTCACATACTCAATGGGATCCATGTGGGCAGGCGGACCCCCGCTCATTCCATCTTTACTATAGAACATGGCATTGGCCTTGGCCCGTACGCCTTCTAGGGCGGTCTCTTTGAGGCCCGCGATGACGTTGCTTGCTCGATAGGGAAGACTCGATGCCCACACCCGTGCCGTACGAAAGGTTCGTACCGGATCACTGAGCAGATCGTCTGTATCGGCAAACTTGAAGCACCCATCGAGGCATCCCGAGCCGGTGTAGTTCCAAAGCTCCACACCCGTCTTCCCGGGGGGAGGAGTGACACCGGGAGCCAGAAAGTCTTCCAGCGTATACCCGGCTGCGTTGACCAACGCTTTCCAGTGCTCTGCGTTGCTGGTTTGGCTGTTCGGCCCTTTATTAGGAATCATTGCACCTAGCAAATTGAACGCCAGTTCATCAAACACATTGATTGAGTCGATGGTTGTTGTGAGACCCTTGGATTCTACTGCAGCGGCGAGATAGACCATCTCTTGTTTCGTGCACGTTACATCATACCCACTGCCACATTTTGTCGTAATCAAATGGGTGTACGTATCGACGCCCAGGAATCCAAATTGGTTGACGGTGTCGAGATCAAATTGGGTGGGTGCCGCTTCCAACTGGTTGATCCCCATCGCCTTGAGAATGCTCAACTCTGTGTCGATTAGTGCTTGTGACATGGTGATTTTGTGGCTCATGATCCCAGCGGCAAGTCGAATGTTCTGGGCTGGGTTGGCAATGGGCTCGAGCGTCTGTACGTAGCTGTGCAATGCGTCTGCAATTTCTTTGGCCGTTTGGACCGAACCATCTTGGTTTTTGGGATACATCAAAATGGCCATAGTGGTATCGGTGTGCGGTATGGAACGTTTTTCTACCAGACCACTGGCGGACACGGTCTCTGTATGGACAGTGAAGCTCGACGATGTCGGTGTATTGCTGTTGTCCGTGAACGCCGTGACCGTGACCGTGTCTTCACCCGAAACGTCGGGTTTATCCTTGATCGGATAAAGAGTCGCGACCGGTGACGTTGTATCAACCGGGATGTAGTCAGCAGGCAAGGGTTTGGATGCCGAGAGGCCATTGGCGTTCAGATAGCCCAGCGTCACGGTACCCCACGGATTGTGGTGCCGCGTACGCGCGACCTTGAAATAGTGCGGAACCGATGCACCGCCCGGTATTTCCACCGACAGTTTTCGCTCAATGATGGGGTCGATCTCGTGAAACCACCAGTCTCCAGAAGGTGTGCCCGATTCAAAATCATCGCTGGCCAGCTCCTGGCCATCCAGCGAAGTGACCGTCAGATCGTCAAACAGCGCTTTTCCATCCAATGTGTAAAGCCCCACCCCTCCACTGAGCAGCGGTTGTTGGCCCTCGTCGGTAAAGGTCTTGCTCTCGTCGCCATTGATTTTCAGCGTGTAGGTGGTGCCTTCACAGCGGATTTCTACCACGTTCCATGTGTTTTTCTTTAGCGTGACTCCCGGCAGGTGATGCCAGTAGTAGTGCCATGTTTTGGAGTACCCCTCACTACCGTTAGAAGTGGCGGCCACAACCCAATGGTACCGCCGATGGTCATCATGAATATGTGCTTCGGCCGGATGCGACACGCGGAATTGAAAGCCAGCATAGTCACCCAGCGGTTTGACCCGAACTTTGAAGACGTGGTCTGGCCAGTCTGCCTGCGCATGGAAAATGGCTGTATGCGGCCCATCGGCGCTGTCCGACTGCTCCAACACCTTGTTGCCAGCATTATCCGGCTCGTCCACTACGTTCCAATTGCCGGCCAGGGCCGGCGCGGCCACGAGGCCAACCATTCCCAAAACACAGAGGGCTACAATGGGCGACATTGTTCTCATACACGTACTCCTGAAGACCCTATGAACGCGGTAAAACACCAAGCATCACCGCTTGTGCGAGTAGAATCAGCCGAGGCGAGGAATCGATACAAACGGCGCAGAAACTCAACGCATGCCCGCCCATCGGCTGACGATCCACGCAAGGATATCACCGTGGTGGGCAGGCGACTAGTATCGGCCGCCTACTTGGCCGTGCAGAAGATGGCCCCCCGGGTGACGGTGTCCGCCTCCACGAGTACAGGGAATTGGTTGGCCGTATCGGTCGCCCAGCTGATGGCGCTGTCACACTCCAGGTCGGGGTGCTCGACGTTTACGGTGTACGTACCCGGTACGACGTTGGCGATGATGAAGTGGCCCGTAGCGGAAGAGGCGGTCAAATTTGCGTCCAGGCTGGTGGCGTTGCTCCAGTAGACAACCGTGCCGGACGCGTCCGACAAGCTGGCCGTTAATCCGTCCAGAGCGACATTTGTGCCGCCATCGCCCACAGAGATGAAGATATGGCCTGCGTCGGTCTCCGGGGTGATCCCGCCGCCGCCCAGCCAGCCGTTCATGACGGTCGTTGTAAAGGCCACAAAGTTGTTCGTGATCTTGCCCGTGCTGTCCAACTCGTCCTTATAAAATGCCGCGACTTGATCGTCCCAGCGTCCCAGGTAGAGCATGGTCCTGTAGTCCTCGTGCGTGAACCGAGAGGTGAAGTTGGTCGTGCCCGGAGACAGCCACACCCATTCCGCCAGGCCGTCGGCGTCGGTGGTTTTACAGGAATCGGCGTCCTGTGCGGGCTCGATCACACAGAGCTGCCCACCTTCGATCCGCGCACCGGTGAAACCGTTGCTGACGATCCCCAGGAACAGGATCGGGCCATCGCTGGTGCCCGTGTCGGCGCTCGTATCGGTACCCGTATCGACGGCCGTGTCCGTACCCGTGCCCGTGTCGGTTTCAGTGTCGGTGTTCGAATCGCCACCGCACCCAATCAAAGCCACCGCACCCAACGCTACCAAAACTGTACTGAAAGAACGCATTGCCCGTCTCCTTGTGCGAATGTTGGGCGGACCATAACACCGCAGGGATAGGGTGGCTAGGGGCAGGAGACCCTTCGCGAGGGGTGCCTCTAACCTGGGTTCGACGTCACGTTACACACACGGTTGTACCGCTGTCGATACCAGAGCAGCGCCATTAGGCCGATGAACCAAACAATGGGTGTGGACGATCCGCTCGGAGCGGCCGCGCAGGACCCGCCGGAGGAGCCCGAGGTTTTGGGTGAAGAGTCCGCATCCGCTGCGCCGACCGGCTCTGTCCGGGTTGCTGTATCCGACGCGGGGTCTTGGTCCGGCGTCGGTGGTGTTGGCTCCACCGCCGGGGGCGGATCGGGTACATCACGCAAGACCTGATACCAGGCGGTTTTCCACCGACCGTCGATGACCACCGTGTTCCCATCCACATCATCCACCGAACCAACAGGGATCCCGTGTTCGTCCAGGACATTCACACCAATGATGGGCTCGCCACCAAAGGTCAGCTTGGCCTCCACCGGCTCCATCAACAGCGGCGGGCCGCCCAGAGCCACCAGCTTCGTCTGCTCCGCGTTGTAGATTGCCCCGGTTTGCTTGTCGCGGGCCATCGCCGTAATCAGGATGCTGCTCGATGTTGAAAGAGGTCTTCCGTCCAGGCTGGTAAAGAGCAGACTCACAAACGGGGTGGTCAATTCGACCTCCACGCCCGGCAGCGAAATAGCGGATGGGCCCGCCTTTCCTACGATTCCCTGGGACTTTTGAGCCGTGATTTTGTACCAACCGTCGGTGTTCCAGGCCAGCTCTCCGGTGTTGCTCTTGACGAACTTGCCGTCGCGGTAGTCCTCGAGGTTGACGGTCTCGGTGACTCCCCCTTCAAAGCTCTTGACGATGGGACCCACGGCTCCCAGCCACGAGTCGTATTCAACACGCTCGTCTTTGCCGGTGAAGGCGTCCGCTTTGGTGAACCGTTCCGCATGGGCCGGCGCTCCTTCGGCGAGATGTCCTTCGTGAACGGCCCGTGACACAGCGGGATATTGCCCCAAATGATGGGGGGTCATGATCTCCCACATGGTCAGATGTGGCCATCCGCCCTGGTAGCTGAATCCACTGCTCGCTGTGAAATTAAGGCCCGCATCCCATCCATAGAGCCCCATGCCATAAAACGCGTAGGTGGGCACCGAATCGGCTTTCCACGGGGTGGGAGCCGAAGCGATCCATTCCGAGTGCTGCATGGGTTTGTTCTCCACTTGCATATGATTCCAATCCAGGATGCCGTGGCCTGGACCTTGATGTGCATTGTTCTGACCGACCTCTCCAGTAATGAGCGTGCCGCCGCCTTTGTATTCACCGCCCCCCTGATACGTGTGCCGGTCAATCATCTCCAAGCAAGCGTCGGTCCACAGGTTGGCCATATCCGAGGCCGCTCCACCGACCTTCCAGCCGGTACTCAGCACGACCCCTTTGTAGTTCGCCTGTCGGAGCTTGTCTCGCCGGTTCATGTATCCATCGCATTGGCGCTCGGCCAAAAATTGGATCCAATCACCCATGCGCGCCTCCTCGGCAGGGACCAAATCTTTCTTCCAATCGACCGGTCCGTCGCCCTTCATTTCCCAAGAATGGTAGATCTTCATGGACACGTTGCTCAGGCTGTCACCGCCTCGCACGCCATCGCCCCAGGCCGCGAAAAGCGCCTCGTCATCCCCGTATTTTTCGGTCAACCAGCTCGCCCAGTCCTCTTGCAGGATCGCCGTATGTTTGGGGTACGTGTCGCTGATGCCCGAGAGTGGGTTGTGAAAGAAGATGCTGTCTTCGTTGCGCACTTCGACGATGGCCAGGGCCGGATCGTCGGCATAGGTCATGCCTGTGTAGGGATTGGTGTGCTCCATCAGTTGTTGGAGATAGGTCCATTCGTAGGCCTGCAATTCGGGAAACACCGTCACCAATCCACTGGTGCTGCCCTCGTTGAGCTCATCATAGAGGGGATAGCCATCGTCGGCTGTGATCGTGTGGGGATAGAAAATCGACCACTGCGAGTAAATGCCATGGTCTTTGAGAATGGAGAACCACTGGTCGAAATGATCCAGCCTGTCCGGATCGATGGGATTCCCGATGGCGCTCTGAAGCGGGTGGATACGCACCAGGTTGACACCCATGGCAGCCAGCAACGATGCCTGCTGTGTCATCCGGTCCTCGTTGCCCGGTGGAGCGGCTCCGACTCCCCAGAACTTGACCGATGTGCCGTCTTCAAACACCACATCGGCGCCGTTTTGTTGGGCGGCTCCATGGGTGCCAGCTGGCGTCTCAAGGCCCGCATGGAAGACGGACTGAGACCAGTCTGTCGGGGTGTCTTTGGGGTGAAAAGAAAACCAATCGCTGGCCGCTGCTTGCGCCTCGCTGTCGGCGGGTTGACCGGCCCCGCTGGGTCCCCAGTGGTGGTTGAAGATCGCGATGGCGTCCAAGCCGCCAACAACGCCTCCGCTGGTCCAATGGGGGTGTGGCTCCACACCGTAGATGAGGCTGTGCTGGCCCGGGCTGAAGTCAAAGGTTCCTGCTTTGACCCAACCGACGGCGTGATGCATGACGCACCAGTCGCCGACTTTGCACCAGTTGGCGTTGTACTCATACGCGCTTGGCCAGATGAGGCTGACCTGTTCGCGGACGTTGGAATCAATGTCCAACTCGATCTGGTTCCCACTGTCGATGGATATCCATCCTTTGGTGAAGGGGACAATCACGCGGAGCCAGACTTCGTACTGTCCGCCTTCGGTGACATCAAAGGGATAGGCGGCCTGCGCGCTCGGTGCATTTTCGCCCATCCTGTAATGGACTAGCCAGTCCCCGTCGGTGACACCCGGAATCCCCGGAGACAACAGATCCCGGTTGGGATTGTTGAACCAATTGTGATCGAGAAAGTCGTGCGTGGAGGCATCCTCGCCTTCAATCCAGATGGTCTCCTGGCCCGACGTCAGGGGAAGCTTGACCTCGACCAGAGCGACCGGTTCTTTCTTGATGATCGGCGATTGTTGAGAAGAACAGGCGGAGATCAGCAAGAAAAGGAGAAGAGAAGAAAGGAGACGTGTATGCATGGCGCGAGTGTACCAGCCTGCGGGAACCTTAACCAGGCCTTGTCAGGTATCCCGCCCAATACAGGTGGCACCCAATACAGGTGGCACCTAGTTTGGTGGCATCTGAATGTTAATGGGGTCGGCGCTAGTTTGGTGGCATCTGAATGTTAATGGGGTCGGCGCTGTCTCTGTTTTCGGCGCTCTTGGCGAAGTAAAACCCGAGCTCAAGACGACTATATCTGTGAACCCTAAACCAGGGGGCTTTACAGATGAGTCCCCCCCTTCGATTCATTTCCGATGAAGCCAAACGCTTCAAAAACCGCAGTGGTGAGGGAGATACCCATTTCAACCAGCAGCGCCACGCCGGCGAATTTGGCGGTCAATGCCGAGACTTCTGGCTCAACGAACACACGTGTGACGGTTCCCACGCCTATGCCGACCTCGGGTTTGGGGCGTTGGGTGAGTGCGTCGAGTTTTCCGGGTGCTCCGCAACCACACGCTACTGCCTGTACAGCGCGCAGTCCGGCCATCAGATCTCACACTACTATTCCGCAGCAACCATGGGCTTTTTCCGCTCCTTTTGAGCGACCGGTACATCTAGAACGATTGGCGCGTGGAGACGCCGGTAATGACACGTGTTAACCGCGTGGACCACCGGCACCGGTCGTCGTCGGCCCCTCTATAGATGAGGTGGCACCTATTGGGTGCCACCTGTTTTGCAGTTGACTATTTGTGGCACGCCTGGCCGCGTGCGACAGCCTCTTCAATCTTCTTCTGGTCACCTTGAGTGATTTCAGCATCCTTGTGCTTAGTAACGATTTCGATCATAGCTTGGCCGCCCTCCATCAAACATTTTGCATCGTCTTTCTTGCAATCACAAATATTGTCGACGGCAGCATTAACTTCGCCGACGGCCTCATGCTCACTACAGCCAGTGGAGGCCAGTAAACCCAAAACGCAAAAAACCACACCGAGTTTCTTCATCAATTTCATGATCTCATTCTCCCATTACCACCGTGGTGGTTGTGTTCGTCGGTTCCAGGAACGCGACAATCAGTTGTTGATCGTTGTGCTCACCTATACCACGGGGCAAATGAGACAACAATCCAGGCTGTATTTAGCCCGCTATTCGCTCAGCTGTCATCGGATCCAATTGGTGTAGACGGGGGAATAGGCTCAGCTGGCCGGTCGATTCCCAGCGATTTTTCATGCGCTCGCGAACAAGGGCATCGGTCTAAACAAGGGGGCTCTTTTTCTCGACCTCCGGCATGTACCGGTATGCGCCCAGCTCGTCGCTCCACGCGGCGGTATGAATATTGGTGATAATCTCGTCGGCCCAATACAGGTGGCACCCGAATGTTAATGGGGTCTGCCCAATACAGGTGGCACCCAATACAGGTGGCACCCAATACAGGTGGCACCTGCCCAATACAGGTGGCACCCAATGCAGGTGGCACCCAATACAGGTGGCACCCGAATGTTAATGGGGTCGGCGATCTATGTGTGAAGCACCTGATTGTCGGGGTCGTCGGGATCGGGCACCAGGGCAATGCCGCGTTGTGCGGGGGTTCCACCACCAAAACAGAAATGGCCCACGCCCAATGCACCGCCTTCCAGGTCGTTTTCCCAATCGCCCTTTTCGGAGACGGACTGGTCCACGCCCAGCAGATCGTCGGTGCAAGGTGCCGTGGTGTCTGTGGCACTCACGTGCTCGGTTGCTGACTCAAAGCCTGTCTGAAACACCAGATTGGGGACCTCTGGCAGCGCGGGTTCTGCGCACAACCCCGTCTCTTCGGGGCTACAGGATTCGCAGGTGTACGTTGCGCAACACGCCGGTTCCGGAAAGTCCAGTTGCTCCAGATTGGCACAGCCATGGAGACAGGATCCCAACTCGATGGTGCCATAACAATCGTCCGGCTCGCTCGGACCGTGGTTGGCATACTCATAGACCACGCCATCTTGGCAAGAGAGCATGGGCGTCATCGGGTCGCAATGCGCTTCCGGCCCCGGATCCGGCGGATTTAGCGTGCCTTCGTCGGGACTTGCTGTATCTCCACTCGAGTTTCCTTAACCATTGCCACATCCCACCAAAGCCAACAGTCCGATGCAACCCAACGCTGTGATGAACCTACGCATACCCGTCTCCTCGTGTGAATATTTTGGGGAGTCTATCACTGTCGTGGGTTTGGGGGCTACGGGCAGGTGGCTTCGAGGACGCTTTCCAAAATGGGTGCTACCTCAATAGAGTATGCGCATCAGGGTTTGATTCGAACCGGCCCTTTGATCGAGATCACTTTGAAGTTGGTCTTTTCAATCGTCTCGCGAATGGCTTTCTCGTCAATACGTTTGTCCGCCGCGATCACTTTGACATCACCGCTTTTGACGTTCACCGTCGCCTCAACGACGCCCGGCAGCTGCGTCAGCTTGTTCTTGAGCTTGCGACCGCAGCCCGGGCACAGTCAGCCTTTGATGCGAACCATCCATTGTTGTTGCTCCTTCTTCAGGGGCGTCGCTAAGGCCCCGAAGCACACCGTCGTTGCGAGGCCGGCAATCAAAAATTGTCGTCGTTCCATGTTTCACCTCATGGCGAGTGAACAATGCGGCATGATAGCAGCAATGGGGGCTGAAGGCATCCGTACCACAGCTTTGGGGACCCGAAGGGCTTTGAAGGACACGTACCATGGACGGTGCGTGTCAGCACCATGCGGAGCGAGCGTACCAGGAAGGGAAGCGAGGTGACCTGTCCGGCGACAGGCCCCCGTCAAAGCGACCGAAGCAGGAAGCGAAGGGAGATGTGGCGCCCGTGGCGCCCGAGCTGCCATGGACGGCGGCGAGAACGGACGATCGTGCCGACGGTGTCTTCCCGGCTGGGACGTCTTTCATCTCGGGTTTTGGGAGCTAGGGGCAGGTGGGTTCGAGGCCGCTGCCCCAAAAATTGGGTGCGACCTCAATAGGCTCGAGATTGACAGGGTGAAACCTGTCTTGACGATTAACTTATATTCGATGTACTTGGGCCCGCTGGAGGTGTGTTTTGGGACGATCATGCAAAGCAATCATGTTGTGGGGCGTATTGGCAGTATTCTGGAGTGGCTGTGGTTCTTCTTCGACGCCGCCTAAAAGTCAAGATACCGATGTGGTTGGCCCTGAGCCGGACACGATGCTGGTCACAGACACCCACATAGTCGACGCGGTTGAACTGGATACTTCGGACACGACGCCAGAGGTGTCCGTTGAACCCGATGTGCCGGTTGAGCCACCATCAACGCCGTTTTGCAGCCCATGCACCGTGAACGGCGAATGTGGCGGTGCCGTGGACCTGTGCCTGAATAATACCCTGACCAACGAACGTTTCTGTGGTGTTGACTGCTCCAATACGGACGGTCTCTGCCCGCCCGGTGGATTATGCATGGACCTTGGGAACGGCATGAAGCAGTGCGTGCCTCCGAACTCAACCTGCGAGGGCCACCAGCCAGTCAGTTTAAAAGCACAGCCCTGCAGCGACTCGGCGCTCTGTTATGGAGACTTCGACCACTGTGTTTCCGCGGGGGGCAAAGGCTACTGTACTCGCAATTGTGAGAGCGACGCGGAGTGCGGCACGGGCACCTCTCGATGTGTGGCTGCACCGAACGGCGACCTTGTCTGCAGGGCGGACTGGGAACTCGGACCTGAAGGCTGCGGTTGGGTTCAAGCCAATAGCGCGGGGATTGGCGGCCGCTGTGACGACGAAAAGGACTGTCTGGGTGGAGTGTGTCTTATGGAAGACCTGCCGAGCACAGTGGGGGCATTCTGTTCCAGCCCCTGTGTGGTCGACTCAGACTGCGGCCCTGACGCCCGCTGTGGGGATATTGGCCAAGCCGAGGGTAAAGTCTGCGTTCCAAACGCGTGCGCTTGTCTTCACGCGGCGCCGGAAGGGACTCTTTTGGCTGCAGCGCTTTCGGCAGGCAACCTCCACTCATGTGAGGCAATCTATCTCAAAGACCGATTTGCCTATCTTGGAAACTTTGCTCGATACGATCCGGCTCGACTGAAGCATTTTGACCGAGTGCACGCCCAGCCGTTGCGTACGGGTGAATGGGTTGATGGACTGATCGCCAGCACGGACGCAGCGTTGGCCACAACTCACCCTGTCGCCGACGCGATCATCGAAGCGGCAAAGCGCATCGATCGCCCAGCAGCCGCTCCGCTGCCTCCCGCGAGCCCCGGGCAGTCTTCAGACGTTCTGGTGGCCGCAGTGGCAGCTTTTCAGACGTCTGTGGGGGATACGGTGGATGTTCTGGCCCTGGAGGCCAC
>Ga0114996_10010109_pt1 | contig 10267 bp, 8 predicted proteins | sample ArcticOcean_MG_C_4_FD_87039 | JGI IMG/M metagenome (GOLD analysis project Ga0114996, IMG submission 87039) | Marine microbial communities from western Arctic Ocean - ArcticOcean_MG_CB4_134 | ecosystem: Environmental > Aquatic > Marine > Oceanic | place: Arctic Ocean: Canada Basin | collected...
GCCAAAGACCAACCGCTACCAAAATTAAAACACGTCAGTTTCGGCACTATTCTAGGTGAAGACCGGAAAGCTATAAAAACGCGCAGTGGTGAGCAGATAAAACTCAAAGACCTTCTCAATGAAGCAATTGATCGCGCCTATAATGTAGTCCGTGAAAAAAACCCTGACTTAACGGATCAGGAATACAAAGATATTTCACAAGTCGTAGGTCTGGGGTCCGTTCGCTATGCAGACTTAATGCAGAATCGAACAAGTGACTATATTTTTTCGTGGGATAAACTATTAAGTTTTGAAGGGAATACGGCTCCCTACCTTCTCTACGCCGTTGCCCGGATCTATAGCATATTTCGTAAAGCAGATTTACAACCAGGATCAGCCGAAGATGACGCCAGTGAATTTGAAACTGCCACTGAAATTGCCCTCGCACAAAAATTGATCGGGTTTGTCGCCGCACTGGACCAAACGATCAGTGATCTGCGCCCTCATTTTCTATGTACCTATCTTTATGAGCTCTCTGTTGTCTTCAGCACGTTTTATAATGCTGATAAGGTTCTCATTGATGACCCAAAAGTTCGCTCACGCAGATTTTTATTATGTGCAAGGACTCTGCGAGTTCTTGAAACTGGATTACACTTGCTCGGGCTTAAGACTATCGTGAGAATGTAAATACGCAAACGCGTCTGGCGGCTAAGTTAAAGTCACAATGAACTCCTTTAAGCTTTCATAAATTGGAACCTTTTCGGGAATACTCAAAAGTTGCTCTGCTGTTTCCTTCTTTCCTGTATTTACCGCAGCTACATTAATGCCTGCATTGATTCCCGACTCAATATCGGTGAGGTGGTCCCCCACCATTGTGCATTGGCCGGTAATCAATTGATACTTTTCTACCATTTCTAAAATAAATCGCGGTGACGGTTTACGATATTTCGACGGTTCATCTGGTGTTTCCGGGGCAATACAAATCTCCTTAAAACCAGGTTCGGGTAAGTCCAGCAACGCCAACATCCGACGATTACAAGCATGCACATCATCCATAGAGAAGTATCCGCGCCCAACACCACTCTGGTTAGTTAACATAAAGAGATGGTAATCACGTTTAAGCGCGTGGTGTAATGCTTCACCAACGCCAGGAAGCAACTCCACTCGCATGGGATCTGAAAGATAGTCTTTATCGACAATTAGCGTTCCATCACGATCAAGAAAGATCGCCTTACTCATGACTGGCTGCGTATTCAATAATTTCGCTCGGATAAGCTACCGCTGCCCCTACTTTTCCTACGACTACTCCACCTGCAGTATTAGCGAAATGCACAGCTTCCTCTATTGTTGAGCCCGCTGCCATTGCCGTCGTCAGCGAGGCAATAACTGAATCTCCAGCACCGGAAACATCAAATACTTCGCGCGCGTATGTTGGAATCTGAGTAATAATTTTGCCTTTCTCACTCAGTAACATCCCATCGGCACCGAGTGAAATTATCAGATATCTCGGATGATACTGTTTCCAAATGGACTCACAAATTTGAGCCGCAGGATACTCATCATGTGGCCCCACCTGGATTCCAGCTAATTCTAATGCTTCCGTGCGGTTGGGTTTTAATATATCGACTTCGCCAAATACGACATTCCCTTTTGGTTTGGGATCATAAGTGACTAATGTGTTGTTAATTTTTGCCGCTTCTTGAACCAAATTGATAATTGCCCCATCGATAACCCCTTTCGCGTAATCAGAAAAAATTACCGCATCCGCCGCTTTGACTTTTTCTATGAGGATTTCTTTGTGTTTCTCTATATCAATTTTATAATCCGCAGGTGTCGATTCACGATCTAATCGACAGAGTTGTTGTTGGCGAACAATGATTCGAGTTTTGAGAACCGTTTGCCTATTCGACAAAATAAAAGCATCGTCGATCGGTACATTACATTCAGTAAGAATATTTCTTAATTGATGTCCTGAATCATCATCCCCTAGAATTCCACATATCTCAGCAGACGCACCCAGCGCGTTTACATTAAGAGCCACGTTTGCCGCTCCTCCCGCGGCATAACTATCGTGATCCACTTCGATGACCGGCACCGGCGCTTCCGGTGATATGCGTGATGCATCGCCCCATATATAGTGATCGAGGATTAGATCACCAATAATGAGAACTTTTAATTCACGTATTTTTTTAAAAAGCTTTTTCATGATATTTCCCATCGGTAATGACATTTAGAAAGCATTTCTACTCCGTCTCGTTTGAGACGGACCATATCTTCAATTCGACAACCGCCCAAACCTGGATAATAAAGTCCCGGTTCCACAGTTACGACCATCCCAGATTTTAGATTTGATCCATTTGAGGATAATCGTGGCTCCTCATGGATTTCTAATCCCACACCGTGTCCAGTCCCATGAAAATAACCTTCGATTACATCACCTTTTTTACGCGTGAAATATCCATTTTTTTCAAAATACACCTGAACCTCATTATGGATCTTTGACGCTGAAATACCTCCTTTTAACTTATCCAATACGCTGCCGTGTGCTTTTTTTACGGTAGCGATAAGTTTTCGCTGATTTTCATTGGCTCGGCCTTTAACAAAAGTTCGCGTCATGTCTCCATAGTAGCCCGTCCGCTTAATGCGTGGAAACACATCTACAATGATCAAATCATTAGCGCGTAAAATACCGTAGCCCAGGCAGTGGGGATCACATGCTTGATTGCCACCAGCAGCTATTGTGTGGCTCGCAACTCCCCCTTTTTTTAAACAGGCAATCTCAATTTCTTCACGCAATAACTCTGATGTTAAATAGCGTTTACGGTACAATATTTTGCCATTTCTTATTAACGATCCCTGTAAAATAGATTCTGCCGCTCTTATACCCGCAGCGCTCGCTGCATTACCTTCTCGAATCGCTTTTGCCTCTTCATCATTCTTTATCGCTCGATTGGGAAAGAGTGAACCCTCAGCAATTTTAATTTTTATCTTTTTTTTAATTAATTCCAGAGCCAAACCTGCAGGAAAATTAGAAGCTATGAGAAACGACCGGATTTTATACTCATCAGCCAAAAGTCGTATAATGTCACTAAGACCAGCTTTTTTCTTTCGAAATCTTTTTTCTGCCCTTTCCTTATAATCCTCGAAAGAAAGTACTTCATCAAATACCGACTCTTTCTTTACACGCGTATACTCCAATGCATTTATAATTGCATATTTTTTTTTACCTATCCCAAAGGAGAGAAAAGGATCAGGTACAAATACTTTGCTAAAATATAATTGATCCGCATTGGATTCCGAATCCGCGTAGATCAGTGGCGAAATTTTTGTTCCTTGCATTTAAATCACCGAATAAATCAATAAGCATTGAGAATGTCTGAAATATGTCTAGATAAATAACCACATGAAAGACCGTTATCCGGTATCGACGCTATTTATTTTCTTCGGCTTGTGCGTCTTCCTACAGGGCTGTAATCGTCAAGACTCTAGTGATATTATCACGCCTTTGGGCCCGGATCATTACTTTGATGTAACGATTGAAGGCAAGTTAATCAGATTGCAATTAGCGATCGAAGCAGAAGAACTCCGCCGTGGTCTTATGTACAGAAAAAAAATGGGCGAAAATGATGGGATGATCTTTCTTTATACTAAACCACAAAGGATGAGTTTCTGGATGCGCAACACGCCTCTCCCTCTCGATGTTGGGTTCATATCATCTGATGGTGTTCTCCAGGAATATTATCCTCTTTATCCCTATGATGAGACATCCGTCGTTTCACGAAGTGATGAGTTACAATTTGCTCTGGAATTAAACCAGGGGTGGTTTCAGAAAAATAATATAACCCGCGGAGCGAAACTGGATTTAGAGTTGCTTAAAAAAGCTCTTCAGCTCCGGGGTTATGAATCATCCAAATTTTTACTCCCGTAAATTTTTAATTACATCTAATGGCTGGATCTACAGTTCTTACTTGACTAGCAGAACAGCTAACGACGATTTTACTAGGCATGAGGCTGTTTCTTTTACTAATCCTTTTTTTATTATCAGGAAGCTATTCGCTTTTTTATGCAGCAGAAGCTCTGGAGGCCTATTCCTTGGCACAAGGGCAAATGGCCGGTGAAGTTTCAGATCACAGTGCCATTCTCCAAACACGATTGACTTCAACCAATCCCCTCTACGATAAAATGTGGTCTGGCATTCCCGGTATTTCCGGATGGGCTTGTTTTCAATTATCGACCAACGAGGATTTTAATAAGTCATTTCAAACGCCGTGGATAAAAGCTATCCCCGAATACGATTTTATCATTAAAACTAAGGTAACGGAACTAAAGCCGGGAAAGCGCTACTATTACCGTGTAATCTTCGGACCTGATACAAACAATACCGCTAAAGGACTTACTTCAAGTTTCAGAACCCATGGCGGAAGTCCTCACAATGAAGTCAGTTTTGCTGTTGTTACGGGAATGAATTACTCGAGATTTCACTACACGGGACTTGAAAACGATCCTCTGAGAAAAGTACCCCCGAGCAATGATGAAAATAAGATGCTCGGTTATCCGGCTCTCGTCTCGATTTTAAATCTTAACCCCGATTACTTTATCGGAACAGGTGATAATGTTTATTATGATACTCCTGTTGTCGGGCGCGCTGAAACGCAACAGCAGATACGCAAAAAGTACCAGGAGCAGTTTTCACAGTCCAGATTTGTCGATCTCTTTCAACAGGTAGCAACCTACTGGATGAAAGACGACCATGATTTTCGTTTCAACGATTCAGATCCGATAAACCCCTATCTTGTCACACGAAATTATGACTTGGATTATTATCCTAAAACAAATATTAACAAGCATGTCTCCGGTTCAGGTTCTCTCCCCTCCACGAAACTAGGGATTAGAATGTTTCAAGAACAATTGCCCGTCGTCGATCCAGAGGAAAGTAATCCCATAACTTATAGAACTTTTCGTGTTAATGATTTACTTCAAATCTGGTTTGTCGAAGGCAGAGATTATCGCGATGCAAATGACCGGCCCGATGGCCCGAATAAAAGCATCTGGGGATTAAAACAGAAAAACTGGCTGAAAGAAACTCTTCTCCAGAGCGACGCGGTATTTAAATTCCTCATCTCTGCTACACCCATGGTCGGTCCTGAAGAGGGGGGGAAACGCGACAACCATGTAAATCCCGATGGATTTCGCTATGAAGGAGAAGCTTTTTTCGAATGGCTTTCAGGAAATGGTTTTCGCGATAAGAACTTTTATATTTTCTGTGGTGATCGCCACTGGCAATATCACGCTATCCATCCTTCGGGGTTTGAAGAATTTTCGTGTGGAACATTAGTTGATGCTAATACAGAAATTGGCCCTCGCCCCGGTGACCCCAATTCCTCCGATCCCGAAGCTAAGATTAAACAACCTTACAACACTCAAGAACCCTCTGGCGGGTTCTTGATATTTTCGGTAAAATTGAGTAAAGAAAAAAAACAGCCGGTAGCTAAGATTGATTTTTACGATGAAAAGGGAATAGTCTTATACACGACAGAAAAGATCGCTGAGAAAAACTGAAAGTTAAAACCGCTATGTCACAACCTAATGTACTATTGATTTGTGTTGATCATTGGCCCGGTCAATTGCTCGGAGTCAGAGGAAATGAAAACATTTTAACGCCAACCCTTAATCAGCTCGCCGCAAATGGCGTGCTCTATACTGAAGCCTATACCACGACCCCCACTTGTATTCCCGCAAGACGTGCATTAATGACCGGGACGAAAGCGCAAACGCACGGTGATCGATCTTTTAATGAACATCTTGAGATGGATCCCAACTTAACGACAATGCCTGAAGCTTTTCGACAGGCAGGTTATCAAGCATTTGCGGTGGGTAAACTTCATGTCTACCCTCAACGCAGTCGGATTGGTTTCGATGAGGTAATTCTTAATGAGGAAGGCCGCCATCAATTTGGCGGAGTGGTTGATGATTATGAGAGATTTCTTCGTGAGGAAGGTTATTCCGGACAGGAATTTACGCATGCTATGGGAAGCAATGAATATTGCGTTCGCCCCTGGCATTTACCAGAGCGCTATCACTCAACGAACTGGACGACGAGGGAAATGTGTTATACCATACAGCGTCGTGATCCCACGCGGCCCGCATTCTGGTATTGTTCCTATCAGGCACCCCATCCTCCTATTGTCCCTCCTGCAGAATACCTGGAGATGTATAGGCATTTAGGGGTGGATGAACCCTACATTGGAGATTGGGCTAAAGATTATGATAATTTACCCTACGCACTAAAATGGCATCGCAGCAGATGGGTTTCACCTACGGCAGCCGAAATTCGCGAGGCACGTGCGGGTTTCTACGCACAGTGCACCTACATCGACCATCAAATGCGATTGCTTATTGGCACCTTAAGAGAGGAGGGGTTGCTTGATGATACGATCATAATGTTCATTAGTGACCACGGCGATATGCTGGGAGATCACAATCTTTGGGCTAAATCACAGATGTACGAGAATTCTGCTAAAATACCCATGATACTCGTGCCAACTATTAATGATAGTCGAGTCACTACTCAACAGCAAGATGCACGTTTCGCCGCTTTGCGCGATGTCATGCCTACTTTGCTCGATTTATGCAATATACCCATTCCAGAATCTGTAGAGGGGGAATCTCTAATCAAAGATGATAGGAGAGAATATCTCTGTTGTGAACATTATGAAGATGAAAGATCTGTTCGTATGATTCGTGTCGATGAATTTAAACTCATATGGTTCCCTGTCGGAAACCATATTCAGCTTTTTGATCTAAAAAATGATCATCAAGAAATGCATGATATTGGCAATGATGCCTCCTGTGCAAAAATTCGTGACCGCCTGGTTAAATTACTTATAGAAAATCTCTATGGAAAAGATTTGGATTGGATCGAAGGAGGTAAATTAGTGGGAGAAGCAGATAGAAATATTGATGGTCCTTCTGCACCCGAATTTAAGCCCCGCCGTGACCTGAATAGTCAACGCGGCTGGCGTTGATTCATTTTGAACCTAATCTATCCCCCATTTGCGCATACAATTCTCGACCTTCTGAACTGTGCTTGAGGAGATCCTCGTCCAATTGGATTCGATTTCTTTCAAATAATGTGATTACGGCCGATCCGCCAAAGGAAAAATAACCTTTCTCATCACCTTTCATCATCGGGACATTAGGATCATAGGTATTGATGATGGATCCGACGCAGGTTGCTCCTACTTCCAGGACCAACACTTGGCCGAAATCATCACTATTCAGGCATGTAAGCACCCGTTTATTTTCAGTCAAAATATTGATATTTCGGCAGAGTGCCAGGGGGTTTACGGAAGAAAGAAATCCGTTTATTTGCTGCGGATTGCCTGGTGTTCCGCTTACCGGAAAATGAAAACGATGATAATCTGTTGGGCAGAGCCGTGATATGACCATAGAACCATCGTGAAATCTCTCGCCCAGCGAATTATTATTTAAAAGCTCTTCGAGTTTGAGTATTTGACCCTTCACAAAGATTCCCTCTATTTGCGAATTATCCTGAAACCCCAAGTGCCTACCATCAGCGGGAAAAACAGCGGCATTTAGATCCTTGTCAATTGGCCGCTTCGATCGCTTAAGTGAGCGACAAAAAAACTCGTTGAAATTACGAAACGTTTCAGGACAGAGTTCAAATTCGTCAATATCTATATTATATCTATTTATAAAGGGTAGGATCTTTTTTTGACTGCTGTGACGTTTCATTCGCCACCCATACCATCGAGAAAAACAGGAACGTTTGACCAGAGACCAATGGCTTAATCTTCCCCAAGGATTGGTTATTACCCAACGTAAATAGCGTCCGCCGTATATCTCCTCTTCTTCAATTTGACCGGAATAACGATTAAAATATGATAAGCGTTCATCGAACATAAAACAGAAATAATACCTAATTACCGACTCAATCTAAACTGATAACCTCTTATTTATATTAACTCAACAGCTATAGTTTTAATCAGATGATCGTATGGATCCCTGAACCTTGCTCATATCATTTATCCGTTGGGCTTCGCTATAAATATTGAATCGTTCATCACGCACAAAACCTAACAGAGTTATTTTAAAAGTGTTAGCGAGCTCAACAGCAAGACTTGATGGCGCCCCCACAGCAGCGACAATCGGAATGCTCGCGGCAAGCGCCTTTTGCAAAATATCAAAGCTTGTCCGCCCACTTACCAACATTAGATTATCATGAAGGGGTATATTCTCATTGAGTATTTGTGCCCCGATAAGCTTATCTACCGCATTGTGCCGCCCCACGTCTTCTTTTAAGTCTAGAAGATTGCCCTGATCATCAAAAAGAGCGGCGGCGTGAAGCCCGCCGGTTGAACTGAATACTGTTTGTCGCTCTCTCAAAATTGCAGGTAACCGGTGAATGCAATCCGCAGAAATAACTGGCGTTGCTCTTGGTATAACCGGACATTCGCGTAGATAGAGGGCTTCAAGTGAGGCTTTACCGCAAACTCCACAACTTGAAGTTGTATAAAAATGACGTTCTAATCTTTTAAAATCGAACACTACGTTTGCCTTCAAGTTAATCAGGATCGTGTTATCCGTTTTTACTTCTCCCTCTGTTTGATAAGGATACTCTATCGTATCAATTTGATTTTTACCTGAGATTATACCTTCAGTTAATAAAAACCCTGTTGCCAACTCCTTATCTTGCCCGGGAGTACGCATGGTAATAGAAATGTTTCGATGTAAATGATTACCGTCGCGCATGTAGCCCAGACGGATTTCCAGAGGTTCTTCTATCGCAAGCGAATCCGATTTAATCGCTGAACCTGAATCTGAAATTCTTTTTACCTTTACCGGTATAACTCCAGGATTATCCATTTTTCTCTTTTTAAAATTGAATTAAACCTTCCTCGAATTGCAGAAATCACATTGTGTCTTATTTAGTCGGGCTATTATTACTTAATGAGATAAGTTCGCTTAGAGAGTTGAAATGGGTTTTAATATCAGTCATATCGGAGATTCCTCCAACCAGTTGATCAAAGAGCTCCCGTTTATTGATTTTCAACTTTTCAATTCGCTCCTCAATTGTCCCGGTAGTAATCATTCGATAAACAGAGACTGTTTTATCCTGTCCAATTCGGTGAACACGGTCAATCGCCTGTGATTCAACCGCCGGGTTCCACCAGGGATCGAGAAGGAAGACATAGTCAGCTGCATGCAGGGTGATACCAGTCCCCCCGGCGCGAAGACTAACGAGAATAATTGACCCTGCATCGCCTTCCTGAAATTCCTTAACCGGCTTCTCACGATCAAGCGTCCTTCCGGTTAATTCGTAAATAGGAATATTTTCAAATCTTTCTTCAATACCTGATCGGACACGTTTCAGGAGTGAAACAAATTGGCTGAAAATCACTACTTTATGCCCATTGGCAATAATCTCTTCCATCTTTTCGAGAAGTATATTAATTTTCCCACTCTGATTTAAATCGGCCGACAGCCAGGGCAATAAGTCTGGATCACAGCATACTTGCCGAAGTCGAGTGAGAAGAGTGAAAAGACTTATTGTACGTTCGCTGGCGACTTTTTTCAGATTTTCTCCCAAGGCACTAATCCCCTGCTCGGTAATATTCATATATTGCTGTTGCTGAATATCCGTCAGTGGGCATATCAGATTCATCTCAAGTTTTGGTGGTAATTCCTTAATAACGTCTTTCTTCGTTCGTCGAAGAACAAACGGAGCAATTTGCCGATTAAGTTTATCGATCAAGCCGGTTTCATTATCCTGAACGGACTTTTCAAATTTACGCCGTCCACCTAAAAGACCGGGCATAAGGAAACGAAACAAGGTCCATAAATCGAGGTGTCTATTTTCCAGTGGAGTTCCTGTAAGAATCACGCGGTGACGTGCACTTATATTCAAACAGGCCATTGTAACTTTTGCTTCGGGGTTTTTAATTAATTGGGCTTCATCTAATATAGCGTACCCAAATTCTACATCATCGAGTAACGCTTTTTGCCGGCGCAGTTGTGTGTAACTACTAAGCCATATTACAGGTTCTGAATAGGTGACAAAATTGTGATTACTTTTAAGGACTTCTGTCTTTAATTGTGGGAAATATTTACTGAGTTCATTTTTCCAAACAGGCACAACACTGGCAGGACAGACAACAAGGTGCCGCATTCCCTTAATCGGACGATAATCAATAAGTGCCGCGGTCTGTAAAGTTTTACCTAACCCCATTTCGTCCGCCAGGAGGGCATGGCATTCTTTTTCAAATAA
>Ga0114996_10010111_pt1 | contig 10266 bp, 10 predicted proteins | sample ArcticOcean_MG_C_4_FD_87039 | JGI IMG/M metagenome (GOLD analysis project Ga0114996, IMG submission 87039) | Marine microbial communities from western Arctic Ocean - ArcticOcean_MG_CB4_134 | ecosystem: Environmental > Aquatic > Marine > Oceanic | place: Arctic Ocean: Canada Basin | collected...
AGGATGAGAGAATTTCCGATCCCCAATTGGCCGCTTGAACCGTTGCCCCAGCACTTGACATCACGAGCACTGGCTAACGCGCATGAGTGTTTTCCGCCCACTTCAAGTTCAATCGCAGTCCCAGTTGATTCGCTAGGATTGATTTTCTCAAGCAGTTCCTCCGAATAGTCATTTGACAGCAAGGGTGTTTGAACCATTGTCACCATGAGGAAGGTCAGAAAAATCGCTCTTGTTCTCGCGTGAGCGTGCGCGCGCATGGTCGGCCCAACGTAATTCTGGCTTTATACGAAGCGGTCTCAATCTACTGCCTCGAATCTACTGCAATCCGCTGGGAAACTTTTTCTGCAAGCCCCAATTCGCAGCCAAAGGTCGAGGAGTGTCGTGAGAAAACCCCCAACAACGCAAGTCATGCAGAACAAGTCAGTCCCGAGATTCTGTCGATTGCCCGTAATCACTAGGGCCACCATTCGATGTAGAGCAATATTCAAACCGACTACGGCCACCATCAGCATGCAGTGGAAAACTACAATCTCAGACCATTCTTTACTGGACTGGTCATCTGCGGCCTTGGCGCCATTCTTGTAATAGGGATGATGAGCAGCACATCTTGGATTTCTTACGATTCTTCAGACCATGAAGTAGTTCAGGAGGAATTTGGTGTGGCTACACTTGATTATACTACTGAAATGGAAATAGGCCTACGTGAAATCAACTTCGATCAAAGAGCTGAAGTGTGCTACGTGGATGAAGATGAACATCGGGCATGTGAAAATTTTGATGAATCGTCAACAGATCCAATCTTGGAATTCGCTTCGCCATTCGCTTCGGAAACTGGTTCCATTGATTGTGTAAACCCCCAGGGTCAAGAAGAGAAGGAAAAATGTGAGATGGAGTCCGCGGGCTACACAGGCCATTCGATTATCCTAGGAGGATTGGTCACGCTTGCGCTCACCTTCGCGCTCGCCTGCATCGGCATTTTTGGCTACATCCCTGGATGGGTTCTCAAATTGCTCGGTTCATTGGCTGCCATCACAATCTTAGTCGGAGCTGTTACCTGGTTGGTGATGTCTCCCGATCTTAACAGTGATATTGGACCAGGGGAGGATAAATGGCACCTTTCCTATGCGTTTTACCTGACTCTTCTTGGTGCCCCGATAATTTTTGTCGGTGGCTTCGTTTGGAGCAATATGGATGACTTCGCTAGCGAATACGAAGAAGATGATTGGGCTGACGAAGAGGAGCACGACGAGCAGGGCAGCGTGTCTTTGCAAATCTTCACCTCAGGGGTCCGTGGTTGGGTCCCAGCCTGAGATATAGCCGCATTCCATGGCGTTGATGGTGTCCATCTCCGCGGAGAGGTCGACATCGAGGGAGGCGAGGTTCTCAACGATCCTCGCGGGATTCGATGATTTCGGGATCGTGATGCATCCCTCGTCAACACACCACTTGATGGCGACCTGAGCCGGGGTGCAGCCGAGTTTCTTCGCGACCTTGATCAATGCTGCATCATCCAGCTTGTGACCTCTTGCAAGTGGTGAATAGGCCATCACCTTGGCCCCGACGGCCTCGGTCGCCGCTCTGAGGTCGGGGCGCTGCAACCAGGGGTTGTATTCGATTTGATTCACCGAAGGCAGGAAGGTGGCATAGTCGCGCATCGATTCCAGATGGTGCGCACCGTAGTTGGAGACACCAATCGCCTTGACCCAGCCTTGTGTCAGGCAGTATTCCATGCCCTTCCACACCGCTGCGCGGTGGGTTCGATTCTTGGGCGGGGCATGGACCAGATAGAGATCGATATAGGGGGTATCGAGCAGTTTCAGAGACTTCTGGCAGTGATCGAGAACCTCGGAGTATCCCGTCGCATGCATCTGCCGTAATTTGGTGGTGATGAAGACATCCTCTCGCTTCACACCACTCTCTTTCAGGGCCGCGCCGACCTCGGCTTCATTCTCATACGCGCGGGCGGTATCGATGTGAGTATAGCCCGCTTCAAGGGCGGCGAGAACCGCAGCCTTGCACTCGCCGGGCTCGGACATCAGGAAGACGCCGAGGCCGAAGGAGGGAATCTCGGTATGATGACGGGTCGAGCCATCGTTGGTGATATGACTCAGTTCCACATCGATTGAGAGAGGCTCCCACTCTTGAACCCTACAGCAGCGTGATGAAGAAGTTCTTCGCCACCCAGGTGATCATCATCGTCGACATCATGATCGCGAGCAGCATCTTGCCGAAGCGCCCCATTCGCTCGCTGCGCGCCTCATATGCCGCGGCCTCCTCATCGGAAAGCGGCTCGAGTTCCCACGGCTCCATGGGCCTGCGAAGAGGCGACAGCCTTCAAGGCCGTGGGGCTCTCGCAGAGCGATGGAGATTGTTCGCGCCGAGCCTCGAGCCCCGAGACCCTCGGCCTCGGTGATGCTGCGACGCGGTGAGCAGATCCTCGTCTGCCATCGCACAAGTGGTGTTCCCGCCTTCCCAGACTACTGGGCTTTTCCAGGCGGAGGCGTCAGTCGCGTCGACCGAAACCCCTTGTTCGCTTTGTTCAGAGAAATGATCGAGGAGGTCGGCCTGACCCCGAAACTGACCCACATCGCTGCACATCTAAGACAAGAGATTGTACAGGATAAATCCGCATTCAATCGAATGATTGAGCAAGGACAGATTGAATTGAATGAATCTGCTTTCCAAATCATCAGCGAGCGAACCACACCACCGTTTGGGCCGTTGCGCTTCCACAATCACTTCTTCTCCGCAAAGTGTGATGTCGACCCGATTCTCGAACAGGGTGAGCGGGTCGAATTCGATGCCTATCGCTGGGCGACACCTGCGCAGTTGCTTGAAGAATGGATGCGGCACGAGATCAAGATTCCACCACCAATCATCATGCTGCTCAGAGAACTCGTCGGAAAGGAGATGGAACAAGCGGTTCATGATCTGAGCTTGAATCCACCCAGTGAGAATGTCAGAATTGAATTCGCACCCGGTGTCGAATGCATTCCGATTCCAACCGACACATTGCCACCTGCAACGCACACGAATTGCTACATTCTCGGCGTTCCGGGCGGTGACAGAGTCATCATCGATCCCGCAGCGAAGTCAGATGAAGGCATCAGGATTCTAACTGAGAAAGTGAACGATATTCTACAGTCCGGTAGTCAAATCGTGGCGACGGTTTTCACCCATCGCCACCCCGACCACATTGGGGATCTGAAAGCCGTTTCCAATCTCTACACAGCCCCGATCTGGGCAACTGAAGAGACGCATTCGACCATCCCTCCCTGCGATACAGATTCTGTGTTGAAAGAGGGTGACTCCTTCGATCTTGACGACGTCACCTGGACGGTGATCGAGACGCCCGGACATTGTCCGGGCCAAATCTGTCTCGTGTCAGAGGCGGGCATCATCTCGGCGGACAATGTGGTCCAGGTCGGCACGATTCTCGTGCCGAGCGGCGAAGGCGACATGACGGCCTACATCGCAGGTCTGAAGCGACTTCGAAAGATGGATGCCAACCTGCTGTTTCCGGGTCACGGTCCTGTCGTCACCAACCCATCCAAACTGCTCACGCATTACATCACACATCGTGAGAAACGACATTCATATGTATTGGAAGCAGTCAATCGCGGTCTCACATCGATCGAAGAGATCGCAGATGCCGCATACGCGGATACACCCGAGGCCCATCCGCTGCTGAAACTGGATCAGACCCAAGCCCATCTGGATGCACTCCGAAAAGAGGGCAAGTTGAAGGGATAGGCTGAGGTGCGCAGCACATGGAACTCATGCTGATTGCCGGCATCGTGCTGCTCGTTCTGGTCGTTCTGTGGTACGTGATGACGTACAACCGCTTGATTCGGATGAAGAATGAGTGCGACCGGGCCTGGTCGAACATCGACGTCCTGCTGCAGCAGCGCTACGACATGCTACCCAATCTGGTCAATACCGTGAAGGGCTATGCAAAGCATGAAACCGATATATTCACCCAATTCGCTGAGGCGCGCCAGATGGCTTCGAACGCCAGGAAATCCAAGGATATCGGCGGCATCGGCATGGCGGAGGGGATGCTTGCCGGCATCATGCCACAGATCTATGCGGTGGCAGAGCAGTACCCCGACCTGAAGGCGGACACGAGCTTCGTCAATCTGCAGAAGGAGATTGTCTCGATCGAGAATCAAGTCGCGGATCGCCGCGAGTACTACAACGCCGCCGGGACCAATTGGAACACGGCGATCGAGGTCATCCCCGCGAACATCGTCGCCGCCACCATGAGTGCGACGCGCAAGGACACCTTCGAAGTCAGCGTGGCGAAAGTCCGTGACGCAGTGAAGATCGAATTCTGAGGAGTGGAGTTGAATGGATGCCACCGAGGTGGCGGCGCTGCTCGGTCAGCCCGCCTGTGAAATCAAATGTCGGCATTTCGAGGCCAGCAGTGGATTCCACCTTCGGGTGTATTCCTTCTATCCGAAAGGCGGTGGAACCGGTTCTCCAGTCGTCTTCATCCCCGGCTGGACCAGTGTCATGGAAGGCTGGGCTCCGCTGCTGTCCAAATGGGTGGAACAGCGTGAGATTCACTATATCGAGACCCGCGAGAAGCGCTCTGCAATCGCTCCGAAGGGCCGATTGAAGAAGGAGCACATGGCGATGATTCGCCATGCAGAGGACCTGTCTGTCGTCATGAAGGCATTGGACCTCGGGGAAGATGTTCTCTGGTTCGGTTCCTCTCTGGGCGCCACAGTCATCCTTCACGGCATGATGGATGGGCTTCTGCACGGTCGAGCCGCCTTCCTGATCTCACCGAACTCCGAGTTCAGGTTCGCCACCTGGATGGTGCCGATCACCTGGTTGCCGTGGTGGTTCTATGCGCCGATCATCCGCATCTTCATGCCCTATCTGAAATGGCGCGTGAAGGAGAAGAAACAGTTTCTGCGCTACCGACGCACGCTTCTCAGCGCGCATCTGTTGAGGCTCAAGCGCAGCCTGCAGGCGAATCGCCAATACGACCTGCCCGATGGGCTTGGAAAGATCGACATCCCGGTCGCGATTTGCGTGGCCGAGAGCGACACTCTGCATACTGGCGATGATGCTCATGACACGGCTGCAGCCCTGCCCAAGGGTGAGTTGCTCGAGATTCCTTCCAACCAGTACGCCCACGAAGCCGATGTGATTGCAGACATCAACGCCTGGGAAGTGGGTCTCACAGACCCAGCATGAGGATCGAGGCGAGCAGCGCGACCACCGGGATGATCAGGTATTCGAGTTGACTTCGCGCGCCTGCGAGCGCGGTCAGTTCGGTGCCCTTCTCCAGCCGTGGCTTGAATCCGGGCGCCTTCTCGCCGACCGCTTCGAGCAGTGCATTCTGCAGGCTGCGATCGATGTTCTCGGCTGCGAGGGCCTCATCTGAACGCGTGCGCATGGTCGCGAGCATGTAGCACGGGTCGCCAAGCCCGAGGCCGAAGAGTGTCCAGCGGTGACGCTTGATGCCGCTGCCCATGAGGAGATTGAGGAACATTCCCTCCATGCTGATGTTGTGTCGGCATTCCCATTGGATGAGGTGATCGCCATACTCTCTCTTGCCGAAGGCGTTGGGGTGGACAGCCACGCCTCCTGTGCCGTCATGGATTGTGAATCCTGTGCCGCCCGAATCGGTGCGCACCGTATCCCAGTTGCACTGCTCCTTGCTGCCGCCCTTGCCATCTGAGACCCTGCGACAACGGTAGACCTCGTAGGTCCAATGCCAGGACACGAGGCCTTCGACTGATTTTGAGCGGTCGTCATCGACCACGGTCAGGGGAGGCATGACCACGCCCGGTCGGACTTGGCCGACCAATTCCGCCGTGCCGACCGCGACCGAACGGATGTTGCTGGTCGGCGTATCCTGCATCGCCTGGGCGCGCCGCCACAGGAAGAAGGAGGCGAGCAGCCAAACCGAAGCGGTGCCGATCACCAGGTACTTGAGAAACATTGGCTGCTCCTCCGCCTCCATCAGCATCTGGATCTGCCAAGCCAGCAGGGCGAACGCGATGCTGAGGGAAAGCCCATAATTGGAGAATTGAGGCGGTCTCGGTGTGCCGATTCGATTCGGATGCTCGGGCAATAATTCACCGTCGGCGTCCGGTGCATAGCGCTCTGCGAGATGCCATTCATCGATGTCGGGCGCGGGAAAGACCCAGGAGCGGTGATCGATCTTGGGTCGATGCACCGTGGCACTATTCCAGAAAGACTCCAGTTCGGTGCCACCCGCGTCCGACTTCCAAGCGACATCAGCAGGCCTCAATTGGCTGCGCAGTTCGTGTAGGGTGCGTTGCAATTGGGTCGGGACGGAGAAGCACATCAGCACGGCACCGAGCGCGGAAATACCGGGGAGGAAAATGACGAATCCAGCGACGAACATCAGCGCGCCGATCACGAAGACCAACCATTGAACCCAGCCCATCGGCAGGGTGAATCCGAAGGTCCCGCCGTCCAGGTCCGCTGAAAGATCGCCCTCTGCCATGGGCTTGGCTCGGACTGGCCGTCCATCAATCTGACTCAGGGCGCGAGTTCGAAGTCGTCATCATCGCCACCGAAGGGATCGTCCGAGTCACCGGATACCTCGGAGGTGCGGAAATGGCTGTACAATCGCTCGATCGTGCCATAGGGCCACTCGCCCTGCTTGGAATCGTAGCGACGGGTCAGTTCGGGGCCGTGGCCCCCATGGAACCAGATCGGTACATCCAGGCGCCGGAACAGGCCCTGAGTGAAGCCTCCGAATGCGTGCAGATGGGTGATGCCGGCGAGGTCCGCGATCCAGTCGTGAACCTTGCCACCATCCTCGTTAATCGGTTGGTGTTCGCAGACCTCAAGGATGCGATCGATGAAGCGATTGAAGGCCGCATCAACACCACCCTCATCGATGATCATCTCGATCTCGGGCAGCAAGCCGATCGGATCGATCTCACCGGAGAGGTGCTGCAGCCAGACCATGTGAGACAGCGCTGAGAACGCGCGGTCATCCATCGCCGGCTGTTCCCACAGCGCCCACGGTCCACGCACGCCATCCAGCGGTTGCGGCAGTATGCCATAACGCATGAAGGCCTCTTTCAGCCCCCCCAATCGGGTCGGGTCACGCGCCACGTGGGCATTGGCGAGCGCCTCCTCGATCACGAACCACCACTGCGGTGACTTTCGCGAGCCATGCAGCGATTCACAACAATCGAACTGGTGAGCGCGCAGGTCGGGCATCGGTTCTCCCGCCGCATGCAGGCGCAACATGTGTAGACTGACCTGCGCATCGACACAATGGTGGAAGAAACAGTGATCGAAGCCGAAGATGAAGGCGAGATCGAGTGCGAGATCAGGCGCGTTGGGCACCCCATCGCGCTCCATCGCTGTGGCGATTCCAGCCGACCACTCGACCAGAACGTCGGAATTGACGTGGATGCCCCAATCCGGATCAATCTCGGGATCATCCGTGCCCGCGCGCAGTAGATTTCGATACCAGAACATCGACAGCGCCTCGTCGATCTCCCCTCCGGTCTCGGTGCCGGGCGAGGGACTTCGCTCGGGTCGACGCAAATCGGAGAGACCGCCTTCGGCGGTATGCTTCAGGTGCACGAATGGATGCTCGTGGTCCGCCCGTCATAAGCGATTGGCTCATGAAGGGGCATGGACCGCCTGTAACCGGAGGGTGGGAAGTATGCGTGACCAGATGTCCGCCTTCGACATCGCGCGCATGGCGCGAGAAATCGATGCCATCGCCGGCGCGCGCTGCAAGAAGATGTACCAACCTCATTACGAGCAGGTCGTGCTGCGCCTCAACCTCAAAGGCGCACCGAACAAGGATCTGGTCATCGTCAGAGGGAAGCGGGTCTACTTCAGTCAACGCGACCGCCCGATGCCGATGCAACCGCCTCAATTCGCCATGCTGCTCAGAAAACACCTCGGCAATGCACGCCTGCTCTCTGCGGAGCAGTTGGGCTTCGATCGCATCCTCAAACTCATCTTTGACACCAAGAACGGCATCCGCGGTCTGGTTATCGAGATGTTTCGCGATGGCAACGTCATCCTGCTCGATGATGAGGATGTCATCATCATGCCCTTGACCCACGTCAAGTACGAATCGCGCACGATCAAGAGAGGTGAACCCTATTTGGCTCCACCCGAACCGATGGACGCCCGGCAGATGTCCTCCACTCAGCTTCTTGAAGTCTTGAACGAATCCAATCGAGATCTGGTGCATACGCTCGCGGGACGGATGAGCCTCGGCAGTGTCTATGCGCATGCGCTGTGCGCTGAAGCCGAACTCTCTCCTGAGATGGATGCTGCTTCAATCCAGGATGTTGAATCACTTCACACAGCCTTCCGGCGCCTCATCGCTGAGATCGATGGAGAGGGCGCTGTGGCGATTCTCAACGAAGCCTTCGAGGCCTCGGCCAATCCGCTCGAACTCGACCTTCAGATGGAGGAACACTGCATCGAGGTAGGCCCGGTCCAATTGACCGGTTCAGCGATCACCATGCCCTTCGAATCTCTGTCCGCCGCGGTCGATGCCTGGAAGGGAAGCCACGATTCCGCAGCACTGCAGCGCAGGGAAGCGGAGAAGATGGCGGCCATCACCGCGCCCGGACAAACCGATTCCGACGTCCAGAAACTCGGTCGCAGAGAGGCCCAGCAAGAAGCCGCTGTCGGTAAACTCGCAGCCAAGGGCGCAAAGCAACAGGACATCGGCAAGGCCATCACAGACCACTACGAACATGTTGAGAATCTCATCCTACAGGTGAAGGATTCAGTCGACCAGATCGGATGGGACGATACGAGGAAGGCGATCAAGAAGATTCCATGGATCGATTCCGCAGACCCTTCAGCACGGACGATTCGAGCCAAACTTCCCAACGAGGAAGGTGAACCGGGTCAGGTCATTGAACTCCAGCTGGATGAAACCGTGCATCAAAATGCTCAGCGTTTCTTCGCCAAGGGCCGGAAGGACAAGAATCGCGCTGTTGGCGCTGCCACAGCACTCGAGGATACCCAGCGCAAGCAGAAGAAGGTCGACAAGCAACGCACTCAGGATGAGGCCGCAGGCCGCGTCACCGTCGTCAAGCGGTCGAAACGATTCTGGTTCGAGCGCAACCGCTGGACCATGCTGTCCAGTGGTCAGTTGTTCATCGGCGGGTCCGACGCGAAAGGCAACGACCAGATCGTCAAGAAGCACCTGTCGTTGATCGACCTGTATTTCCATGCCGACCTGCACGGTGCGCCCTCCTGTTCACTCAAACTCAAGGAGGGATTCGAGGTGGATCCCCATCCCAATCCACTCCTGCCTGAAGGCGTCGCTTCCTACCGACTCTCTCAGGCATTGGAGATTGAATCGTTCGCAGATTCAGCCTTGGAGGAGGCCGCGCAGATGGCCGTCTGCTGGTCCAGAGCATGGGGGTCAGGCGGAGCCGCAGCAACCGCTTACCACGCCAAGCCCGGTCAGGTCAGCAAGACCACGGAGACCGGCGAGTCGCTCGGCAGAGGCGCCTTCATCGTCCGAGGAACGCGGCACTGGTACAAGGATCTGCCAATGGAATTGACATTGGGCATGATCGCCATCAATGGTGTGCCCCTCCCGCTGGTCGGACCACATCACGTCGTCAAGGAGTACTGTCAGCGCTGGATTCGCATCACGCCAGGCACCTCGAAGAAGGAGAATGTCGCAACCCGAATCGCCAAGGCGACCGGGCTGCTTCAGGACGACGTGCTCTCCGCACTACCACCGGGCAACATCGCGCTCGGCGAGGACCATGGCATCCTCGATTGAAGCTGAGCACGATATCACCTGATGAGCGAAGCCTGTGCGGGTGCAGAGAAATGCAGCAACTGCGGTGGCAGCACCGAGCGCGAGTTCGGAAAGAACCAGCAGATCGGCGATGCCTTCCTGTGAAATCTGGCCCGTTCCGGGCAACCCCTCCTCATTGATGCGCCAAAGAACGGGGACATCCTTGTCCCGAAGCGGTCGGATTTCCACAGTTCCTACACATCGGCTCAGACGATAAGGCTACGCTGACTCGCAGGTGTTGAATGGGTACCCATGCAACACCCGTTAGTTGCATGGGCCCCCCTCTCAACTATTTGCGGCCGACTAATCCTAAGCCTCACTGCCATTTTGTCCATGGCTCTTCAGAATTTTCCAATCGGTACCATTTGTCGCCGTCATGATCGAGCCATTCGTAGCCATCTGCGATAGCGGTGGCCTGTAGAGAAGGTGAGGGGAGACTGGATCCTGGCGGCGCACTTGGCCCCTGATCC
>Ga0114996_10010112_pt1 | contig 10266 bp, 9 predicted proteins | sample ArcticOcean_MG_C_4_FD_87039 | JGI IMG/M metagenome (GOLD analysis project Ga0114996, IMG submission 87039) | Marine microbial communities from western Arctic Ocean - ArcticOcean_MG_CB4_134 | ecosystem: Environmental > Aquatic > Marine > Oceanic | place: Arctic Ocean: Canada Basin | collected...
AAGCACACCATGGGATCCGCATTCAAGACGGTGCACTTGTAGCAGCTGCTAAACTGAGTTATCGATACATCGCAGATCGGTTCTTGCCTGACAAAGCCATCGACTTACTTGACGAAGCGTCAAGTAAATTGCGGATCGAAAACGACTCGATGCCTGCAGAATTAGACGAGCTGCGTAGGCGAATTTTGCAACTTGAAATTGAACGAGAAGCGTTAAAAATAGAAAAAGATACTGAATCAAAAGAACGACTTGATGGCGTATCAAAAGAAATTGCGGATCTTAGCGAACAAAACAACGAGATTACCGCTCGTTGGGAAATTGAAAAAGCGGAACTTGAGGAGATTAGTGCTACCAAAGTTGAAATCGATGCGAAACAAACCCAACTTGAGCAAGCACAACGCAGCGGTGATTTAGAGACTGCCGCTCGAATTCAATATGGAGAATTGCGAGAACTTGATGACCGACTCCACGTTGCTCAAGAGAAGCTCAAGGATCGTCGCGAGCAAGGGCTCAATATGGTGCGCGAAGAAGTCGACGCTGAGCAGATTGCGCAAGTCGTTGCGAGATGGACAGGCATTCCGGCTATGCGACTTGAAGAGAGCGAACGCAAAAAACTTTTACGCATGGAAGAATTTCTTGCATCACGGGTCATCGGACAAGAAGAAGCTGTTCGGGCAGTCTCTGAGGCAGTGCGGAGAAATCGCGCTGGTTTAAGCGATGAATCTCAACCGATTGGCTCTTTCCTTTTCTTGGGTCCAACCGGTGTTGGTAAAACTGAATTATGCAAAGCTCTTGCGGAGTTTTTATTCGATACAGAAGATGCTTTGATTCGTATAGACATGAGCGAGTACATGGAGCAACATGCCGTTGCACGATTAATCGGTGCACCTCCTGGATACGTTGGATACGAAGAGGGTGGGCGACTAACTGAAACCGTTCGAAGGCGACCGTACTCCGTTGTGCTGTTCGATGAGATGGAAAAAGCGCACGAAGATGTATCCAACATTTTGCTGCAAGTGCTTGACGATGGACATCTCACCGACGGACACGGGCGTACTGTGGATTTTAAAAACACCATCATCGTGATGACAAGCAACCTTGGCTCAGCAGAGTTACTTGCAATGTGCGAAGAAGGAAAGAGCGATTCTGATATCCGCGAACGCGTATTAGAAATAGTAAAACATTCCTTGCGACCCGAGTTAATTAACCGAATAGACGAAACGGTCGTCTTCCACCAACTCACTCGCGAGCAACTCGGTGGCATCATTGAAATACAACTTCGGCTTCTACGCGCGCGACTGGATGCCCGTGGGCTCACCCTCAATATCGCCGACGAGGCGCTAGAAACCCTATGTGACGAAGGATACGACCCACAGTTTGGGGCACGTCCTCTAAAGCGTGTGATCCAACAAAGGCTTGAAAACACGATTGCGACTGGAATTCTCAGCGGCGAATACGAACCGGGAGATACCATAGACGTCCTCGAAAAGGACGGGGAATTGGTCTTTCTAAAAGCAGCGAGTGCCAAGTAATCGTACAATCAATAGTATGCGATTAACATGTAAGACAGCTGGAGAATCTCACGGACCTTGCGGCATCGCATTTATTGAGGGCATGCCCGCGGGACTTTCGCTGAACTTGGATTTTATTAATAACGAGTTACTTCGAAGGCAAGGCGGGTATGGACGCGGGGGTCGGCAAGCGATCGAACAAGATACGGCTGTTTTTCTTTCTGGTATTCGCCTTGGCGTAACGACTGGAGCACCGCTGGTTGTGCAGATTGTTAATAAAGATAGCCGGCTTGATGACCTTGAAGCAACTCCAGCAATCCACAAACCAAGACCCGGTCACGCCGATCTTGCAGGGTCATTGAAGTGGCTTACAAACGATTGCCGTAATACCCTTGAACGCGCAAGCGCACGTGAAACAGCAGCGCGAACTGCAGCGGGTGCAATCGCTCGGTGTTTACTGCAAGAATTTCAAATTGAAGTTTTCGGATTTGTCCGCGGTATGCTTGACGTTGTTGCTCCAACTGTGGTCACGCCGGAAAATTGGAAATCTATAAGAGACGCTCGTGATGATTCTGCAGTGTACTGCCCAGATGATGCGTCATGCAAAGCAATCATAGCGCACATACGAAGTGCGAAAGAGGACAAAGATACAGTCGGGGGACTTTGCGAGACGCACGTCTTTGGTTGCCCGCCGGGTTTAGGTTCATGTGTGCAATGGAGTGAAAAATTAGATTCAAAACTCGCTGGCGCCGTGATGGGCGTCCAAGCATTTAAGTCTGTTGGCATAGGCATAGGTGCGCAATGTGGACTGTTACGTGGATCAGAAGTACACGACCCCATTCTGTTTGATGCTTCAAATCGTACGCCGTGTCACTTTGGTTTTACAAGGCCAACAAATCATGCTGGCGGCATTGAGGGTGGCATGACCAACGGCATGCCCATTGTTGTACAGGGCACGATGAAACCAATTGCGACTTTGTTGCAGGGGATGGACAGTGTTGATTTGGAAACGGGCAAAGCTGCACGCAGTGATTACGAGCGATCAGATGTGTGTGCGCTACCTGCTGCAAGTGTAGTGATGGAAAATGCGATAGGTTTTGAAGTTGCAAGCACTTTTCTTGAGACCTTTGGTGGTGCAACCCTAGATATGGTTCGTGCCTCGCACGATGCGTTTGCTGATGCAGCGCGAAAGATAACACCTTCATGACCCTCCTTATTGCTTCTGTGCATGGTGAGATTCCAGAACAGATTCATGGTGCTGATCTTCTTGAAATTCGTATAGATAACCTCACTTCGCAAGAAGCGGTTAACAAGTTGCCCGCTTTACTAGCAGCTTCTCCCGTTCCAACCATTATCACATGCAGAAGCACATGCGAAGGCGGCAGCTTTGAGGGCGACGAAGAAGAAAGAGTTGCGATGTACCGAGTTGCACTTGATTGCGAAACTCCCCCAAGGTATATCGACATCGAGTACGAAGTGCTATCGCGACACCCGCTCATGCTCGACTCCCTTGCAAGCGAAAGCACTGGCATAATTCTTTCGTGGCATGATGTTACCGGTAGGCCAAAAAATTTACTCCAACGCGCAGCGCAAATGCAAGATGTTTCTGGAGTTGACATTGTAAAAATGGTTTGGCGTGCTCGTTCACTTCGCGACAACCTCGAAGCATTTTCGTTGCTGCAATCGAGACAACAACCGATGATTGCAATGTGCATGGGTGAATACGGCTTGCTGAGCCGAGTTCTCGCTCCGAAATTTGGAAGTTTTGCTGTCTTTGCTTCGGTTGAAGGAATGGAAGAGACTGCACCTAGCCAACCAACGACAAAAGTATTGCGCTCTCTTTACCATTTCGATGCAATTACGAAGGAAACGAAGGTCTTTGGCGTGATTGGGAACAATGTGCAGCACTCCGCAAGCCCAGCGTTTCACAATGCGGCGTTTGAAGCTGCTGGTGAAAACGCCGTCTATGTACCGCTGCTCGTTCCTGATGGTTGGGAACATCTCAAAGCAACCGTACTTGCGCTTCGCTGCAATCAGGATTTGCATTTTTCAGGAGCAAGCGTAACAATTCCCCACAAAGAAAATGCCTTGCGACTTGTCGACGACGCTGATGCGCAAAGTACAAAAGCACAAGCAATAAATACAATCACGATCAAAGATAATCAAAGTATTGGAAACAACACCGACGTTGAAGCACTCGCGTTGCTTGCACCGCATGCTAAGCGAGTCTTACTCCTTGGTGGTGGAGGTGTCGCTCGGGCAGCGATTGTTGCCATGCAATCGCTCGGCGCTACCGTTCTTGTTGCAACACGCAACAAAGAGCAATCGAAAAACCTCGCTGCTGAATTCTCCTGCGAAATCGCGAGCGAAAAACTACATGATATCGACACGCTCATAAATTGCACCCCCGTTGGCATGCAAGGTGGCAACGACCCACAGGGCAATCCTGCCAACGAACTCGCACCGTCGCTCGAACTCACACCCGCACTTCTTGTCATCGACACCGTGTACAACCCTGTTGAAACGCCACTCATACAGCGTGCCAATGATGCAGGTTGCACTACAGTCACCGGTGATCAACTGTTCCGCCTCCAAGCCACTGCCCAACAAAAAATTTGGCAATAAACGACTCTCTTCTTACCAAACCTCCGAGGTCCACTGTGTGGGTTACTGTAAAACGTAGGCGAGTACGTCGTCGGTGGTTACAAATGGTGTTTCCGTGGGCACGCGTACGATGCCAAATGGTGCGCGAATGTCTAATCCAAGTGGGTCAACACCCACGACAACTGGATCGGTCACATCAACGTTCGTTTTTGCGTGGCAAGCTGTGCGCAGGACTTCTTTGTTTTCATTGATTTGTTTGCAAAGCGAATGTTCGGCATCAGCAAGCGGGTTTTGTCTGCAAAGCCCTTCGCCATCAATAAACATTTCGTGAAATCGCGCTGCATCAATATCGACAAGAGCCCATTGGACATCCGGCGAATCACCATGGTATACGTTCCACCTATCAGAAAGTAGTCCGTCCTCACCAGAGTCGATAAACTGTTGCAACGATACATGCATTTCCATGCAGTCCTCTGCATACTCAGGGACATACATAATTGTGTCACAGGGTTGCAACATGGCAATCATCACCGGAATAACCAACTTTCCGTTTGGGCAAACCACATACGAAACATCGTTGGTGTGCTCGCCAAACTTAATCGTCGCGGTTGTGTTTCCTCGCAGAAACGCCCAAGCTGCGTCGGTTAGTTTGGCTTCTTCAAACGGTTCCACTTTTCAACCACGCATTACTTTTTCGATTGCCGCAACGGTTTTTGGAATTGCTTTTGATAGGTTCTTATGCCCTTTTGGAGTGACTACGATATCGTCCTCTATGCGAACACCAAGGGATTCTTCGGGCAAGTAAATTCCTGGTTCAATGGTAATCACCGCCCCACTCTTGAGGGGTACATCTGGACCACAATTGTCGTGCGTTTCCAACCCGAGATGGTGCCCGATACTGTGAATAAAATAATCTCCGTACCCCAGTCTCGTAATTATTTTCCTTGCAACAGCGTCGAGTTGCGAGAGCGTGACGCCCGGTTTCACCGCCCGGATTGCTGCTTCTTCCGCAGCGAGAACTATCTCATATATTTCTTTTTGTCTCTTTGAAAATTTGCCTGTTACAGGAACTGTCCGTGAAATATCTGCACCATATCCTGCATGAAAGGCGCCTGAATCGATAACAACCAAATCGCCTGAAACGAGATCTTGGTTGTTTTCCTTGTAATGGAGCACTGTACTGTTCAGGCCACCTCCAACAATTGAAGGAAACGCACAGCCGCGTCCACCCGCCATCGCATAGCCGTGTTCAAGGGTCGCTTGAATCTTAAATTCATTTATGTCCGGTGCCATGAATCGCATTGCATCTGCAAATCCACAGGCGGTCATAGCAACTGCTTCTTGGATGCGTTTTATCTCTGCAGAAGATTTTATACTTCGTAAACTCGGAATAACACTTGTGCAATCTGTAATCTCGCAGTTTGGCACACGCGTTGCTACATCGTTCCACATCGCTAAATCTCTTGAAATCGGTTCATTCACACTAGCAGCGGGCATCAATGATGCAAAAAATTTCGATCTCGATACTACATTTTTCAAGACCATTGGGAGCGAGGGTAATCGCATAATTGTCGCAAATCCAAGATCTTTTCGAAGCGTACTTCCAATAGAATCGCGTAAACCATCCCACTGCTCTTTTTCAGGATCCCGAGAGCGCAAAAACAAAACCTCTCGCCTCGATACGACTGGATTCGTAGGGTCAAGTAATAGAACCGCTCCAGATTCATTTGTTATACCTGTTAGATATTCAAAGTGTGCATGCGGTCGCCATGTTGATTCCAAGTGGCCATCTTCATCTCCAGCAAACACCATCCCCGCTGCACCTTTAAGTGCTTTGCATACTTTCCCCCGTCTTGTTGCATATTCTTTTTGGGTAATCATTCTGCCATCATATATTGAATACTGACAAAAGACGGTGTTCTAAATCATCGCCACCCTCAATGACATCTAAAACAAGATTTGGTACCACTATTGGGCATTGCATCTGTTCTAAATCAATCACCCCCCTTGCCTTTACCCAATCCTTGTGGGTCATCACAATGCCATCCACTTCTTTTGAGGTTTCAACAAGGGTCGACAATTCCGTTTGTGAAAATGCTTGGTGATCGCCTGCGGACAACTGCATAGCAACTTTTGTGCCGAGTCGTACGAGTGCCTCGATAACTGGCCTTGGTGAGCCGATACCAAGTCTAACTGCAACCGATTTGCCCGTTAACCATCCAAGTGCTTCCTGAGAATTGCCGCTCGTATCGTGCATATGTAACACCGTCCAGTGATGTGCCGTCCAAGCAATTGGATTCGCGCCGGAGACTTCGCACACTTTTGCTGCAAACTCTGGGTCTAATCGTTGTGTATGACTGACAACAACTTCCCCTGCCCTTTTCAAACCTTCAATTGGTTCACGTAACCAGCCAGCAGGTAACATGCGTTGTTCAAAGGCATCCCGTAAAAAATCAAGAACAACAATGTCAAGGTCTCGATGGAGTTTACGGTGTTGAAAACCATCGTCCATCACGAGGCAGTCCGCCTTACCCCCATCTTTGATATAGGCATCTATTTGTGCAAAACGATCGCCACCAATTATGACATCAATATTTTCAATTCTGTCACGGTACTCGACCGCCTCGTCAGCAAACTCAGGATCGACCGCAGCGTATCCACGCATAACTATTGCGGGGTTATGCCCATGTGAGCGAAGGCTTTGAACAATCCAAGTTACTAAGGGAGTCTTCCCCGTACCACCAACCGTCAAGTTGCCGACTGAAATAACTGGTAATGAGACTTTTTTTACATTCGACTCTTTGTCGTAGAACGCGTTTCGAATTCGAACGATTCGACTGTACAACCAAGAAGCTGGTATCGCAATACAATCAAGATAACTCGGAAGAGGTGTCTGCATCGTTATTGCACAAGTTCTTTCGATAATGTTTTCATTGGTAATCCCATCACAGAAGTCGGGTCCCCGCTGCACACAATTGGCCACTTGGCTTCTAGCCGCTCAGACAAATTGTACCCTCCCGCTTTCCCTTGCCAAGAACCCGTCGCAATATATTTGGCAATGTCTTCGTGCGAAACATGCCCAAATGCAAGGGATGCAACCTCGAACCCTGTTTGGATTGCATCCTCTTCGAGGGAGAGCAAACACCAGCCGGTGATTACATCATGGGTTGTATGTACCATCGCTTCAATCATTTTTGTTGCTTCTTGGGCACTGGTTGGTTTGCCCGTAATTGTGTTATCAACCATACATATGGTATCTGCCGCCAAGATAGTGCCCTGCGAGAATTCGCAATTGTCTGACACGCTTTGCGCCTTCATGGCAGAAAGTGCCTGAACCCAAAGCGCAACGGGTATCGAGCCACAGGCAAATATACCGTCATCTAATGATGGCGGGGATATTTCCACTCCTATCCCAAATTCTGCAAGCAATGCTGCTCTTCTTGGCGAGGTGCTCGCTAAAACAATTGGCCGCTTCCACTTGCTCACGATGTGTTTTCGGCGTTTTATCTTGATTCACGGTATCGTTTCACCCTAACTTATGGTTCAATATCGTGAATCTGAAGAACATCTACTTGACAGAGTACGTTTTACCATGAATAGTTAAAGATGTAGTTCCAAACAATGCGTGATCAACAAAACAACAACGAAGGTTCCGACATCCCAAGCACTTCCGAAAGAAGCGGCTCACTGGGTGCATCGACGTTTGGGTTTGAAACGATACTTGGAAAACTTGTAGTTGAAAATGGGCTAGTGACACCAAAAGAGTTGAGCGAGTGCACTGAATTATTACAAGATACAGAGGGAAACGCTACGGGACATACGCTCGCAGACATCCTCATCAATCACCAGTTTTTAACAAGACGACAACTCGATCGCTTGCAAATTGATTTCGACACTCGAAAATCTACGCAACGCATTCAGGGGTATCGAATAATTCGTAAGTTAGGTTCTGGTGCGATGGCTACTGTCTTTCTTGCACAACAAGAAAGTTTAGACCGGCCTGTGGCGATCAAGGTACTCCCAAAGAAGTTCTCGGAAAACGAAGAATTTCTTGAACGATTTTACAAAGAGGGCCGTGCAGCTGCAAAATTGAACGATGCAAATATTGTGCAGGCTTACGACGTTGGTCAGTCTGGCGAGTATCACTACTTCGTCATGGAGTATGTCGATGGCGACACCGTGTTTGAACAAATAGTTGAGAAAAAGAAACTCTCTGAACAAGAAGCCATGCCGATTATTCGACAGGTTGCTCTCGCACTCAAACACGCGCATGAAGTCGGTTTCATACACCGTGACATTAAACCAAAAAATATTATGATCGCAAAGACCGGCGATGTAAAACTTGCAGACCTCGGACTTGCGCGCGCCCTTGACGATGCAGAAGCCGCAGAGGCAGAAGCTGGCCGCGCGTACGGAACGCCTTACTACATCAGCCCAGAGCAAATCAGGGGTAAAAAAGAAATCACAGCAGCTGCTGATATTTATGGTCTTGGTGCCACGCTGTACCACATGGTAACTGGCAAAGTTCCGTTCTCTGGTAAGAACCCCTCCGACGTCATGCACCGCCACTTAAAACAGGAACTCGTGCCACCCGATCACATTAACCCTTCGCTTTCACCAGGGTTTTCCCAAATAATTGAGATGATGATGGCGAAGGATGTGTCTCAGCGGTATCAAAACGCATCTGATCTCATCGAAGATCTAGACGCAGTTGCACAGGGCAATTCCCCGCAATTCGCACAGCCGACACTGGACTTTGCGAAACTTGCCCAAACCGCTAAAGGTGTCCCTGCAACGCAACTGCAAGAGCAACCAAGCAAATGGATGTCCGCGGCAATGTTACCCTTGCTCATCACAAGTATGTTTATCAACTTGATACTACTACTCTTGATAGTACTTCTCTAAAACTACGAACAACATTCCGCTTGTTTTCGGGCATTCCAATCTGCAAGGAATCCCGCTAGCCCCTTGTCTGTCAGCGGATGGTTCATCATTTGATTGATTACTTTATAGGGTACAGTTACAACATCAGACCCAACAAGCGCACACTGCACGAGGTGCAAGGGGTGTCGAATGGAAGCGGAAAGTATTTTAGTTGTGTACCCATAATTATCGTAGATGGTACGAATTTGTTGAATCAATTCCATACCGTCACCACCGGTATCATCGATGCGCCCAAGAAACGGACTTATTAAAAACGCACCAGCTTTTGCAGCTAACAGTGCTTGCAGTGGTTGAAAACAGAGTGTCATATTTACACGAACACCGCGATCTGAGAGGGTCTTGCAAGCCTGTAAGCCATCGACGGTACAAGGAAGTTTTATAACTATGTTATCTGCAATTTCCAGCAGTGCGTTTGCTTCTTCAATCATGCCATCGTGCTCAAGTGAAACCACTTCCCCGCTGACAGGGCCAGCAACGACTGCGCAAATCTCAGACATCCGATCATGAAAATCAACGCCCTCTTTTGCAATCAAACTCGGGTTCGTAGTAACTCCATCGAGTATGCCAAGTGCTGCAGCTTCCTTGATTTCATCAATATTTGCTGTGTCAATATATAGTTCCATAGGCGGAATGATACACGAGGTGGCGGGCGCCAAGGGGGTTGGTGACACCCTTGGTATGATGTTGGGATGTCAATACTGCAAAAACTTGAGGAGCTAGGACATACACTGCCAGAAGCTCCAAAGCCAGTGGCGAATTATTTGCCAGCAATACTCGAAGGCGACGAGGTGCGAACCAGTGGTCAAATTCCCATGCAAGACGGTGTGTTGCTTTTTCACGGTTCCGTTCCTAGCACGCAAAGCGTAGAAGCTGCAACGGAAGCTGCAAAACTCTGCGGGCTCAATGCAATTGCGGTTGCTGCAGCCGCGGTTGGTGATGTTGAAAAATTGCAAGGTGTTTTGCAATTACGTGTGTACATTGCCTCAGACGCGCAGTTTGAGGGGCACTCCACGATTGCCAACGGAGTCAGTGACTTGATGGTCGACATTTTTGGGGATGCTGGGCGTCACACAAGGGTCGCAATAGGCTGCATTGGCCTCCCTTTGGGTGCAACTGTCGAGGTCGAAGCGGTTTTTGAAACAAAACCATAATGAAGGCTATTATCGGACATACACATATTTCTATTCTTTTTTCAGTATTTTTAGGC
>Ga0114996_10010113_pt1 | contig 10266 bp, 7 predicted proteins | sample ArcticOcean_MG_C_4_FD_87039 | JGI IMG/M metagenome (GOLD analysis project Ga0114996, IMG submission 87039) | Marine microbial communities from western Arctic Ocean - ArcticOcean_MG_CB4_134 | ecosystem: Environmental > Aquatic > Marine > Oceanic | place: Arctic Ocean: Canada Basin | collected...
GCCCGGGACGACTGCCACGTGAGCCCGGCGTGTGTTGCCGCCGACATCGAAGGTGCTGATCAGCCGTCGGGAATTGCCGAACGGCGCAGCGGCCTTGTCCACGTCGACGATCGCCCCGTGCTTGTGCAGGCCCAGCAGTTCCCATGACCGGCAGTAGTGGTCGCCGCTCCAACCGGTGTCCAGGACGTGAGTGAAACCGAAGTAGCGGTTGGTGGGAGTGGCCGAGGGGAGCTTCTGCCAGGTCTGCAACTGGTCACGGGGTCCCGAGAACATCACCACGCGGCTGACCTTCTTGTGGACCGCGAAGCGGGCGGCCGTGGTCGAGCCATGAGAAATCCCGGCCATGATCACGTGCTCCCACTTCAGGTCACTGCCGTCGGTGGTCAGGAACTGGTCCCAGCGACCCTGGGGGTGCTTCTTGTTGAGCCAGATCACGAACTGCCGTGATCGCTCCATCATGCCGTCGGGCCTGGGGATCGAGAGTTGAGAGCTGTGATCTTCGCCCGTGGCCGCCTCGAGCCGCGCATCTCCTCGACACATCTCTCCCACCGGATTCTCGCGGCAGATCTTGCCGAACCAGCGGTTGGCGTAGTGGACCTGGATCGCGTGCAGGCCGTAGCTCGAGAGACGATCGAACAGGCCCGGGTTGTGTCGCATCAGCCAGATGACCAGCTTGCCCCGCGGAGCGAATCGCGTGTCGACGATTGCCTGCTGCAGGTCCTGCACCTTGCCGTCGGCGGTGAAGACGAAGTCGATCTCGGGGTGCTCCTTGGCACGCGAATCGATCGTGCTGGCTCGTGCCGAGAGGGTGTATCGTCGGGGCTTGGAATCGAAGAACTTCCTGGCCGACCGCTTGCCAGCGACGACCTGGTCGAGATGGAGCTGCAGGAAATCGAACACGTGTTCTCCGTTACGGCCCGTGAAGAACTCGGCGCCCCCGTGTTTCGATCCGGCCAGGACATGCAGTTCGACCGGCCGGCCGACTTTTCTGTAGGCTTGCTCGATGGCCTGGGACTGGTCCAGCAGTACCGTGCTGTCCATGTCACCGTGGAAGATCAGCAGCGGTGGGTCATCGGTGGTCACGTGGTAGACCGCCGAGGCCTGCCTGGCCAGTTCGACTTTCTTGTCGGCCCCACCCCCCAGCAGGTTGTACACGACCGACCCTTCCTTGTTGGCGCGTGACGGCTGCGTCCTGCTCCTGAGCACGAAGTCGGTCGCACCGTAAAAATCCACCACCGCCTGCACGCGTGAAGACTGGTCGAGATTTCCGCCCACCTTTCCCTCGAGCTTGTCGTTTCCACCGGTCGTTCCCAGCAGGGCTGCCAGGTGGCCTCCGGCGCTGGAACCGGCAACGGCGATCCGATCCGTTCGGTAACCATGGTCCGGGGCATGGGCCCGCAGCCAACGGATGGCGGCCTTGCAGTCGTGCAACTGGGCCGGAAACCTGGCGACGTCCGTAAAGCGATACGAGATACTCGCAACGGTGTAGCCATGGCCGGACAGCCACGACAGGGAGCAGCGGTTCTTCGATCCGGCCCGCCAGCCGCCTCCGTGAATCCAGACAACCAGCCGGGATCCTCTGGGTGTCTCGGGCAGGTGCAGGTCCAGTTTCAGGCTCTTCCCGTCGACGTTGGCGAACTCGATGTCCTTGACCACTTTCCCTGCGGCGATCGAGTTCGCGGCGGCGGCGGCAATTACCAATGGGACGAGAAAGACGAGTTGTTGAATTCGCATGCCTGGCATGTTCCTGGTGAGAATCGGGGACTTCCTGGCTACCGCATCGGGGTTCGTATCAGCCAACACGATACTTCGTCACGAAACCTTCGTTCAAGGCAATGCCGATGCCCGGCCCATCGGGAGGGCGAACGCGGCCGTTGTTTTCGCGGACCTGCTGGAAGACTCCCAGCGGCTCGGGCATCACCGGCTCTTCGAACCAGTAGAAGCCCAGGTCCCGCAGCCGCAGTCCCAACTGAATGGCCTCGCCGACGGTGTAGGCGTGGTTGGGGCGGCCATCAGCCTGAAGCCGTCTCCGGCTCCACGCCGTACCGCCTCGGCCAGCCTACCCAATCAACTCGGGCACGACCTGTCCACCATACACCAGCGGCCAATAATGCCCCTGGCGATCGGTGATCTCCTGTTGGTGGTCGATGTCGAGCAGGTGACAGGCCGTCGCCAGGATATCCTTCGGCGCCCGGCCATGCTCACTGAGACAGAGCACGAGGGTGAAGTCGAGAATGCCGGGCCGATCTCATGGATTTCACGTCGGTCAATTTGCAGAAGAACTCGATCGGGAATTCCCACCCGGCTTGCGAAGCCCGAAGAACTTGAGAACACGGGCTAAGTGCCGGCCCAGACGACCGGGAGGCTTCGGACGCCCGGCAGGTTTCTTGCTGGGCGAACTCGTCCGTCCCACAAAGACCTGTTGACCGGTCTCCAGATTCAGCCGTATCTCCATCTGGCCACGGGTTTCGACCAACGGAAGCGATGCTTCATCGGCCAGTAGTGTCCAACTCGGAGACTGGCTGATCGATCCTTCGAATTCCCAGCCGTCGGGGATGGCGACGTCGAGACAATCGTCATCGACGTGTGCGGCGAACTGGAAACCCTTGACGTGCCAGCCGAGTTTGAGCCAGCGACAGGGCAGCTCGCAGCCGGTCAACTGGTCGACGACCGAGATGTCGGCCGCCTCTCCGTCGGCGTTACGCCGCAGTCCGGATCGTTCCAGGCGGGCAACGAATCGCTCGACGTCATCCGAGTGCATGAAACCGACCCGGGTGAGTTTTCCATCGTGGCAAAACGTCTGGTTCGGGCGCTCCCGGAAGTACCCCAGTAATCCACCGGGTATCTTTTGCTTGAGAACAGGAACCGGGACCACAACACTAATCGCTTCGATCAGGACGGACATGAATGCGCCTTTCTGAATTGGCGTGAGCAGTAGCGGGAACCGCGGCGAGGAGCGGCCGCTATGCGTGCGACTTCAACTCGCGGAGCATGATTCCGAGCATCTCGGACAGCCCCACGACATCGAACTCGTTGTGCCGCAGGACGTTCGCCCACTTTGCCTTCGTTGTGCGAGTGAGCCGCCCGTAAGCTCCACGTCGTTGCAATTGACCCATGACGTCGTTGAGTCTCCTGGTCACTCCTCGATGGCGATACATGTGGGGACGCTTGATGCCGACGTTGGCGGCATAGTCGATCAAGCGGTTCCCCTCCTTGGCCCAGTAGCGCTCCCGTTGCTTGGGACTCCGAGACACCCTGAGTTTCCGCCGCATCTGAGCCACCTGTTTGCGGATGGCGGGCCGGCACCGCTTACGCCATTCGTCAGCCACCATCTTGGCATTCACGAATCGCAAGCCTGGGACCTCAACGCCCATGTCGACCAGCACGTCGGATTCTGTCGAACTGAAGGCCACGATTAGCCGGTCCTGGTCGATCGCCCGCCGGACAAGCAGGCTGGACCAGCCGGCCAGGTCGGCCACATCGAGCCCCTTGGCTCTCGCGGCCAGGTCGAGCCGACGGTCAAACACCACCTGCTCGAATTGCCCGTCGGCCAGAACACCGGCCAACACCGTCGGCCCGACCTGGAAACTCTCAAAGTCCAGGATGATGGCCCGCTCGAGTTGACCGTTATCGAGCCGGTGCCAGGTGAGTTGCTTTCGTGTCATGTCGCGTCTCCTTGAAAAGAGCCAGAATGGGCGTCAGCGAAATGCCGTTGCCCTCCATCTCTTAAGAGACGCGGCCGCCCGCATGCGTACGCGAGGGCAAGCGGATCTGGCCGGGGAATTGGACGAACCGTCGACAACCAGTCGGCGAACTTGTTTCGCGGCAGCGGTGAGTCCATCCAAGAAGTTCTCGATGATCTCGGCGCAGCGAACCTCCTCAGCCGCAATATGGATCCCGCGGGTCTTCGGCCTGTTGGATGGCCCGCTCCGCCCGGTCCTAGCCGATCAACTCCGGCACCACGTGGCCGCCATGTACCAGCGGCCAGAGCCGTCCCTGTCGGTCGGCGATCTGCTGCTCGTGGTCGATTCCCAGCAGGTGGTAGGCCGTGGCCAGGATATCCTTGGGCGAAATCGGCCGCTGGGTCGGGAAGGCGGCGATCTCGTCGGAGGCACCGATCAGGGTGCCCGGCCGGATCCCCGCACCGGCGAATAACTGGCTGTAGACTTCCGACCAGTGTCCGCGGCCCGGACCCTTGTTGGTGTCGTAGAGCTTCGGAGTACGGCCGTGTTCGCTGAGACACAGCACCAGGGTCTCGTCGAGCATGCCGCGTTGTTCGAGGTCACTGATCAGGGCCGAGTAGGCTCGGTCGAAACCGGGCAGCAGCATGTTTTTCATCCGCGGATGATGGTCGTGGTGAGTGTCCCAGCTCTCGTCGGACCGTTCCCACTCGTCCCAGATCACCGTGACCAGTTTCACGTCGTTTTCGATCAGCCGCCGAGCCGACAGGCAGGATTGACCGAAGAGATTCATGCCGTAGCGCTCGCGGACCCGGGCGGGTTCGTCCTGGATGTCCAGCCCACGCTTCAGCTTGTCGGAGGCGGCGACCGAAAAGGCCCGGTCTCGTGTCCGCTGGTAACTCTGAACCGACGAGGCACCATCGATCCAGCGGGCCTGGTCTTCGAGTTGCTCCAGCAACGAGCGGCGGCGGTTGAGGATATCGAGTGTCAGGCCTGGGACGTGACGCTCGCTGAACGAGAAACGGCCCTCCGGCGTGATCTCCAGGTACGGATCTCCCTGGGGCATCTCGCCACGAAATTCACCCCAGACCGGGTCGTAGGACGCGCCCAGGAAGCCGCCGAAAGTGCCGGCTCGCTTGTTCGGGCCCGAACGGGTGCTCTGTACCCAGGGCAAACCGACGCTGACCGGAGGACGGAACGATCGACGTTCGCGCTTGGTTCGCTCGTCCAACTTGGTTCGCTCGTCCAAATAGTCCAGCACACCGCCGAAGAACGGCCAGTGGTCCGGATGCCGCTGGCGGCCCTCGAGATTGGTCGTCTCGAGGTTTCCGGTCAGTGTGTAGGCGGCGTTGTGCAATGGCCAGGGGTGCGACATCGAGCGAATGACCGTGCAGCGATCCAGTACCCCGGCCGTCATCGGAAGCAGTTCGTTGATCCGCACGCCCGGCAGTTTCGTGCCGATTGTCCCGAATCCGCCCCGAATCTCCTCGGGAGCCTCCGGCTTGGGATCGAGCGTGTCCAACTGGCTCCAGGCTCCGTAGATGTATAAGAGGATGCAGTTTTTGGCGCGACCGAAGGTCGATTCCATGCCGACCGGTGGTGTCGGCTTTGCGGCCGGCACGATCGAACCACCAGCCAGCGAGCTGGCCAACCCGAGTCCGCCCACCCGCAGCATCTCGCGACGGTTCAAACCACCACGGACATGCTGGGTCAGCGAACGTCCGGTGCCAAGGATTCGGAGCATGGGATCGTGGTCGCGGGGGTTGTGGGAAGACGCTAGCCTATCGAAGAGGAGGAATGGGGGTCAATTCGGAGATGATGTGAAAGGCGTCATACCGGGTGGGAAATCAATCCGATCCGGTTGGGTCATCCCGGGCCGAGCGGCGTGGTGGTGTCCCGGGGCCGTCTCGAAGACTGTCGGTAGGTGGTGGCTGTTGAAGATTACCAGAGAATTGTCCTGGACAGTTGTTGAGACCCGATACCCAATTCGGCGATACGTTGATCCCGGGTCCACCCAAAGAGCGGGCGTGGTCAGGGAACGACCGGAAATTCAGTTTCCTGGCTCGGATTCTATTATAGAGAGTTGATTCGGGAGGAGTGACGACCTTTCAGTTGCCTTCCAGGCTGTTGTTCTTGTCGATACTCACGAGAACCTGATGGTCCATGGTACGTTTGGCTTTCTCTGCTCCGGAGAAAAAGGGCTGTCGAGGATGGCTGATCGTATGCCCGGCGATTGCAGGCCACTGTGACAACCGACTACCGGTGCGATATTCCCGGTCGGGCTTGGAGCCCGGGTGATCAAGTTCTCGTATCTCTTCGATTAAAGAGCCCCAATGCCACGCTATCCGCAAAACAACCTGGCCGCGTGTATGCTGCCGTGGACCGAGGATTTTGAACTGGATGTTCCTGTCTTCGAACGGCACATCCAGTCGACACTCGATGATGGTTACAAGTGCCTGTACCTGATGGGCACCGCCGGCGAGGGGTACGCTTTGAACGGCGATCGGTTTCGCCAGGTGGTCGAGGTCTTTGCGGGCCTGGCTGTTCGCGACGGCATCGATCCGCAGATCGGTGTCATTGGCACGTCGATGGAACAGTCGCTCGAGAGGATCCAGCTTGCCTGCGATCTGGGCATCCGTATGTTCCAGATCTCGTTGCCCAGTTGGGGAACACTCGACGAGGCCGAGACGATGCTGTTCTTCCAGACCGTGTGCGGCCGGTTTCCCGATTGTCGGTTCCTGCACTACAACCTGCCGCGGGCCGGGCGGATTATCCGGGGTCGCGAGTACCACCGGATCGCAGAGGCGGTTCCCAACCTGGTTGCCACCAAGAACAGTTCGACCGACTACGCCCGAACGGCCGACCTGCTGACGCACTCGCCGGAACTGCAGCATTTCCTGCTGGAAGGCAACTTCGCGATGGGCTGCACGTTGTCCGAGTGTTCGTTGCTGTGCAGCTTCGATGCCCTGTTCCCGAAAACGACCTGGCAGTTCTTCGAGGCCGGCAAGAATAAGGACCTCGAGGAACTGTTCCGGATTACCCAGCTGTTCCACGATGCCTGCCAGACGCTGTTGTCGGTTTGCCAGCGAGAGATGATCGACGGGGCCTACGACAAGACGTTCCTCTGGTTGACCGATCCCTCGTTCTCCAATCGCCTGCTGCCTCCGTACCTGGGCCTCAGCGAAGAAGAATCAGTCGCGGTCCGCGAGGTGTACGACGAGCACTTCGCGTCGATTCCCTAGTTCACACCTCAACCCGGTTGCTTGGCCTTGGGGCCTTTGGTCTCGCCGGCGATCGTGCGGCGGATCCAGTCGACGTGGTTGGGGACACGTGTCGAGCAGTTGACGTCTCCGTACTGTGTCGTGGCCCGGCGACCTTTTAGCGGGTAATCGGTGCCGAAGCTGCTGACTCCCAAGACTCGCCACTGGTCGTTCTCACGGGCGTAGATTGGCCCGCCACTGTCGCCGTTGTAGCAGCAGCCTTCCAGGGGCAACGGCCGGGCGTCGCTCCCTCCGGGGCCGAGCATCCTGGAGAGTGAGCGGTCGAGCAAGCGGTTGCTCCGTAGCGTGTTTCGCTCGGACTGGCCGTTGTCGAAATCGAACGCGATCAACCCGTCCCCATCACGATCGAGGATGTTCTCACCGGCCCGTTTCCGTCCATCGTCCTTCCACTGCCGCTCTCGCTTTTGTCGGCCCGTGGCGAAGCAGCCGAACCCGGCCAGGCAGATTCGGGCTCCCGGTGTGGCCCGGTCCTCGAACAGCGGGGCCACCGAGATATCCTCGACATCGCGGTCGAGTTTCAGCAGCGCGATGTCGTTGCGATCGGCGCGGTTGCTGGCCCCATTCTTAAAGACCTTGTCGGAGAGCAACGGTTTCAGAACCTTCGCGTCCAGCGGCAGGGTGATCCGGATCTCCACCACGCGGTATTCCCGCGACCGATCGGCGGCCGACGATCCGAATCGCACCTTCAGGTTTTGCGCAAATCGCGGTGCCCTCTTTTTCTTCAGCACGCAGTGGGCGGCCGTCAGGACCCAGCGTGGTGCCACCAGGACTCCCGAACCGTCCCAATCGTCCGAGTCGCGGAATCGACCCAGTACACAAACCGGGCGAAAGTCCGGGTACTTTTCTCCAGCCTTGAACTCGTCCTTGTTGCCGGCCATGCGGATATAGGCATCGGCTTTCACGGTGTGCAGGCCGCCTATTCCCAGCACACTGCGAGACGTTGCCGCAGCGACGAACAGGGTGAGCAGAACCACGTTTCGCATCCACATGGCTTGATGGCCTCTGGTTTTCCGGGGAGAGTTCTTCATCCAGCAGTTTCACCCATGGTCGGATGATGTTCAAGTGCCGCCCGCCATGTCGGTGATGCGGCCCTCCGATGTGCTTGCACGCCCGATTGGGTCTGTCCATGATCACAGCCAGGTGTGTTGATGAGGGTTGCCACGCTGTCTGCCTGCCCTGTTCGAGGAGCCTCGTTTCATGTCTCCGAAGTTCACCGATTCCATCGGTCGCCAAGTTCCTGTGTGCCTGATCACCGGCCTGCTGGCCTGGGGGATGGTGGCAAACGGCCACGCCTTTGAAACGAAACCATCCACTCCGTTCACCGACAAGGCCGTCGAGTACATCCGCCGCCAGGCGCAACACATGGCCCGTGGAAACAGCAAGGTAGCGCCGGAGTTCTTTTCCAGCCTGGCAACCGCCAACTACGTGCAGTCCCGCTTGAGTTCCTTGAATTATGCGATTCTCGGTTCCTCGAAACAGAAGTTGCCGACCAACGTGGAGGAGTGCCTGCAGAAGAAAGCCGGGATCTGCGGCAACCACGTGGCCGCCTTCCTGGAAATCTCCAAGCGGCTGGGACTCCGTACGCGGCCGGTGGAGTTCTATTTTCCCGGTGCCGATCCCGAAAAAAACCATAGTCATATTTGTGCCGAGGTCTTCTACGGTGGTCGCTGGCGGCTTTTCGACATCACCTGGGGAACCTACTTTGCCAAACCGCTGAGTGCCCCCGACGACCTGGCTGATGTTGTCGGACTGCGAGCCAGCCGCGACGGCCGTTCGTGGGCCATCACCAACCAGTCGGACCTCTGGTACCAGCAGTGGAAAGCCAGTGGACTGGATCCGCTGGAATACCTCGACGATCAGAAGGTGGACATCCTGCGTGGCCGACGGGGAACGATCCACCTGCGGGCGTCCCGTCGGGAAGGCGGCCGGGAAGAATTCCGTCCGTTGCACCAGCCGAACTTCTTCGGGCGAAATCAGGCCGATCGCGACTATGGGCCGCTGGTGATTCGCCTGGAGAAACCGACAGGTACGGCCACCGCACTCCATCTTGATGTGCTTGGCAAGGCCGGCCAGGGTACGATGCTGGTCACCAGTGGGAAGCAGCGGTACACGGTTCCGTTTGCCGAGATACAGGGTGGCAAGACACTTACGACGAAGTTCACCGGACCGGTTGCCAAACAACCGGTCACGTTGCAGGCGATTCCCGGAAAACCCGGCGGAGTTGCCTATGTTGTTTTCCGGACCATCACGCTGGAGACCCGCTGAGTGCCCCCGCTCCGTTGATACTGTCGCGGCAGATGTGGACAATCACCGGCCAGTCGGAGCGGGAAATCCTGTTGAAGAGAGGGCTGCCTTTCGGGGCGGTTGAAAACTGATGAGACGTGATCCTGTCCAACGGCGAACAAACCACGCGGGCCATTGGTGGGCCTGTGCCACTGCGGTCTGCCTGGTGGTTCTTCCGTGTGCCCCGGCCGTCGCGGCCGACAAGGTGCCCACGTATCGCTGGAAACCGGTGACGCTCAAGGCGCCGTTTGCCGCACGCGATGGTGCGGGAGCACTGGTCTACAAGGGTCGGATGTGGCTGCTGGGTGGCTGGAACCCGGGCGACAAGGTTCACTTTCCTCGCATCTGCAACAACGAGGTCTGGAGTTCACGCGACGGCTTGGACTGGAAACTGGACAAGCCCAACACGTTTCTCGACAAGACATTCGACACGACTCGCGACTGGGAAGGACGTCACACGGCCGGCTACGTGGTCTACCGGAACAAGATGTGGATTGTCGGTGGGGACGTGAACCAGGGCCACTACCAGAACGATGTCTGGAACTCGACGGACGGTCGGACCTGGGTGCATGTGAACAAGGGGCACGACGTGCCGTGGGGACCCCGGGCCCTGCATTACACCTTCGTGCTGGATGGCAAGATCTGGATCCTCGGTGGCCAGACCATGCCGGCCTTCGCGAAGCCGGCGTCGCAGGAGAAGTTCTACCAGGACTGCTGGAACACGACCGACGGGGTCCACTGGACGCGGGTCAGTCCCCGGAAGCCGGTTTGGTCGCCCCGTGGCATGATCGGTGGCAGCGTGGTCTTCAAGGATCGCGTCTGGGTGCTGGGCGGAGGCACCTACGACACCCCCACGACGAAAATGCGAAAATTTCACGATGACGTGTGGAGTTCCGCTGACGGTGTCCACTGGAAACGACACATCGAACACGCTGCCTGGGAACCCAGGCAGTACCACGATGTGGCCGTTTACGACGGCCGCATGTGGCTTATGGAGGGGTGCACCAAGGGAGTAGGAAACC
>Ga0114996_10010116_pt1 | contig 10265 bp, 7 predicted proteins | sample ArcticOcean_MG_C_4_FD_87039 | JGI IMG/M metagenome (GOLD analysis project Ga0114996, IMG submission 87039) | Marine microbial communities from western Arctic Ocean - ArcticOcean_MG_CB4_134 | ecosystem: Environmental > Aquatic > Marine > Oceanic | place: Arctic Ocean: Canada Basin | collected...
GGCTTTAGATATAAATACTGTAATTGAGCAGCAAAAAATAATTCAAGAACCAATTGAACAAAAACAAGTAAGTGAAGTTATTAACGAACCTTCTTTAGAAAATATTTCTATGGAAAATGCAGCCTATCTTCAAAATATGGAGAATTCAGAAATTCAAAAAGAAAACGAAGGAACGCCATTCGAGGTAGAAAGCATTGAATTATCTAGTCCAGGACTTTTTGATGGAGCTGAAAACTCATTCAATCAAGACACTAATTATAGTGAACCAGAAATATTTGAAAGCTCCAAATCTGAAGATTTTGCAGAAGCAGAAATAAAAGAGCCAGAAATGTTCGAAGAACCTAATATGGAGGAAGACTTTGAAATACCAGCTTTTTTACGAAAACAAAAAACTTAAATGGAAGAAAAAAAAAACTTTTATGAATGCCACCATGGTACTGGAAAATACACAACATTATCCAGTAATGCTCAATCAAGTATTAAGCATTATATCCCCCCAACATGGTGGCACGTTTATTGATTGCACTTTTGGTGGCGGAGGATATTCAAAATCAATATTAAAATTTCCTAAAACTGAAGTTGTTGCAATTGATAGAGATAAGTTAGCATTAAAATATGCAAATATAGTAGCTAAAGAATTTCCTAAAAGATTTAAATTCTTTAATGAAAAGTTTAGTAATTTAAATCAACTTGTAGATTTAAAGCTAAAACCCAAAGCAATCATATTTGATTTAGGCCTTTCTTCATTTCAACTATCAGATCAAAAAAGGGGTTTTTCCTTTGAATCAAAAAATTTTTTAAATATGGAAATGGGAATAAATAAAAATTCTGCATACGATACAATTAATAGTTTAGATAAAAAAAAGCTTTCTAGAATAATTAAATTTTTGGGAGATGAAAAAGATGGAAGGATTATTGCTAATAAAATTGAAAAATATAGAAAAAAGAATTTTATCAAAAATTCACATGAACTTTCATTAATTATTAATGAAGCAAAAAAAAATTATAAAAAATATAAAAAAAACCCATCTACGAAAACATTTCAAGCTATAAGAATATTTGTTAATCAAGAACTAACAGAGTTAATATTAGGTTTAATCGAAGCATCAAGATTGCTTTCTGATGACGGAATATTAATTGTAGTAAGTTTCCATTCCTTGGAAGACAGAATAGTAAAAAATTTTTTTAACCTTTATTCAGAATTTAAAAAAAATCCATCTAGGTACCTCCCTTTTGAAGAAAATAAATCTAATTTATTTAAAACAATTTCAAAAAAACCTCTTCAGCCTGAAAAAGAAGAACTTAATGAAAATATACGATCGAGGTCAGCAAAACTTAGATATGCAGTAAGAAATGATAATTCATTTTTTTATCCTCAAGAGTTTAAAGATAAATTCGAAAACTATTTAAATTTGGAAAGTGCACACACATGATAAATGAAAATAAATGGATTGGTTCATTAAATAAACCAAGATTAGAAAATAACAATGCAGCAAATCATATAGATAATCAGCGATGGACCAGCACTATTCCAAATAAAAAAAAATACAATTCTATTAAAAAATATTCTTTAACCGGAGTTTTATTTATCTTTGGTTTGATATTTGTTTCTGTAATAAAGGAAGAGACGCGAAATTTACAAAAGGAAATTAATGAATTGCAAGCTTCTATAGGAAGTTTTAAATTTAATCTAAACCAAGCAATAATAGATAATGAAGTAATTACTTCTCCAGAAAATATAGCTAGATTAGCAAAAGAGAATCTAAATATAGATTTAGTTTTTTATAAAAGATCTCAAATAAAAAAATTAGGCGAAGAAAATAAAATAGTTACTAGCCTTCAGAAAGTAGATATAAAAAAAAATAGTAGTAAAAGCATATCAAAAATTTTGAAATTAAAAGTTAATAAAAAAATAACTGAAACAAAAACTGAAGTAAAAAAATTGCAAGAGTTATACCGAAACCCTAAATTAATACCAAAAAAAATTAAAACTCAGGTAATAAAAAAAATTGATAAAAAAAAGCTCGCTATAAGAGATATTTATAGATCACCTAAAGAAGTAATAACGCTAGAAAGAGCTCAAAGATGGGGTGTTGTTCAAGTTGTTAAGTTGTTCTTAGGCATTCCTGTATTTCCAGGAAGATAATTTTTAATGAAAAAAAAAAAAAAGAGTTTTTATTTTAAAGATTATAATGAGTTAGATCTCGCAGACGAAGGCAAAACTTTTAATACTATAAAAATATCTTCAAGAAGAGTTTCATTTTTATTTTTTATTTTCGTTAGTCTGATACTTATTTTTAGCATTAAAATTACGTATATTTCTTTATCTCCAGATAATAAAATTGTTATTAAAAATAATAAAAAAAATTTTCTTAATAAAAGACGAAATATTGTTGATAGAAATGGCTCAATTTTAGCCACCAATGTTAACCTTTATGATGTTGGCGTTAGGCCTAAGCTTTTATCAAAAAAAGATAAAAAAAATTTGCTTATTAAACTGCGTTTACTGTTTCCCGAAATTGAATCGCGAGATATCGAAAAAAAACTTAATAAAAAAGAATTTTTTTGGATTGGCAGAAGATTAACACCTAAAGTAAAAGATCAATTTTGGTTATTAGGCAACAAAGCTTTTGTTTTTGAACCTAAACCTTCTAGGATTTATCCTCAAAAGAATCTTTTTAGTCATATTTTAGGCCAAACAAACGATATAAATGAAGGCATTTCAGGAATAGAAAAATTTTTTAACAATGAATTAAATGACACAACAGAAGCAAGTTTACCCCTAAATTTAACTGTTGATTCACATTTACAATACTTAATTAGAGAAGAATTAATTAATGCCCAATTAAATTTTAATAATATTGGTAGTGCAGCAATTTTGATGGATGTAGAAAATGGTGAAATATTATCTTTAGTATCTCTACCAGATTATGACTTAAATAAACGTATTTCAATTAATGATGATATTTATACTAACAAAATTACACTTGGGGTTTATGAATTAGGTTCTGTATTTAAAACTTTTACTATTGCAGCAGGCTTAGAAAATAAATTAGTAAATTCTAATACGGTATTTAAAAATCTAGAAGATAGTTTAAACTGTGGTAAATATAAAATAAGTGAGCACGATAAACTTCCTAAAGATTTAAGTGTAGAGCAGATTTTAGTACGATCTTCTAATATTGGCACAATTCGTATAGCGCAAAAACTTGGAATTAAGAAATATAAGAGTTTTTTAAATACTTTAGAACTTCTTGATCCAATTGATTTTGATTTAGAAGAAATTGGTACACCCCTCTCTTTTAGATGGGGAAAATGCAAACTTGCAACAGCATCATATGGCCATGGTATTACTACCACACCCTTGCAACTAGCTAAAGCGTACGCAACATTGGGTAATGGAGGGTATAAAGTTCAACCATCTATTATTAAAAAAAAATTACTAGAAAAAAGAGAACAAGTTGTGTCAACAAAAACTAGCAATGCTATAAATATAATGCTGCGAAAGGTAGTTAGTCTAGACGAAGGAACGGCAAATTTTGCAAACATTGCAGGTTACAGCGTTGCAGGAAAAACAGGGACTGCTTTAAAGTACAATTCAAAAGCAAAGTTAAATACATTTGTGTCACTATTCCCTTCAAATAAACCAAAGTATGTACTGCTAGTAATGTTAGATGAGCCTAAGCCTGCTCCGAATTATGAGTATAAATTTCCACCATCTGATAAGTTTCCAAATGGTTACGTTTATAAAGGTGAAAATAGAAATACTTCAGGCTGGAATACTGTTGTAATAGCAGGCAAAATTATAGAAAAAATTGGTCCAATTTTAGCCATAAATAAACTACAAGCTTCAAATAATTATTAAATGCTTTTAGGCAATTTACTTAAATCAATAAATAAAAAATATCAAAAAATACAGGTCAGTGGTATTTCATTTGATAGTAGAAAAGTTAAAAAAAATAATATTTTTTTTGCTATTACAGGCAAACAAACATCAAGCTTTAAATTTATAGAAGAAGCACAATTAAAAGGTGCAGCCGTAATTGTGACGGATGAAAAAAAAATATATAAAAAGAATACAAAACCTATTATCTTAGTTAAAAATGTTAGGAAAAGTTTAGCCGAAGCTTGTTCAAATTTTTACAAAAAGAAACCTAAAAATATAGTTGCGGTAACTGGAACAAATGGCAAGTCATCAGTAGCAGACTTTTTTTATCAAATATTAAATTTCAACAAAATTTCTGTAGGAGAAATTGGAACCTTAGGTGTGATCTCTAAAAAATATAAAAAAAAAACAACCCTAACTTCATCAGACCCTTTATCTTTACATAAAAATTTACAAATTTTAGCTAAAAATAAAGTTAATCACTTAATTTTAGAAGCCTCAAGCCATGGTCTATCCCAAAAAAGGTTAGATTATTTAAATATAAAAGTTGGAATATTTACAAACCTCAGCCACGACCATCTTGACTATCATAAAAATATGAATTCATACCTTAGTTCTAAAATGCACTTATTTAAAAATTTACTTAATAAAAACTCAAAGATTATTACCGACGAAGATACTAAGGAATTTAATATTATAAAAAATATCGCTTTAAGGAGAAATATCAAGATAATGACAATTGGAAGCAGCTCAAAAAATGTAAAAATCTTAAGTATAAAATATAATAATGAAAAACAAGTCGTAAAAATTTTGTATAATTTAAAAGTTTATTATTTTACGATTCCACTCATAGGATGCTTTCAAATTAAAAATTTATTTATGGCAATCTTGGCAGCATTATCTTTAAACGTTAAATTTAATCAAATTTTTAACCACATACACAAAATAAAACCTGTTCCTGGTAGATTGGAACTTGTGGAAAACTTAAATAATAACTCAAATATTATTATTGATTTTGCACACACACCTGACGCATTGGAACAAAGTTTAATTGCACTAAAAAAACAATTTAAGAAAGAAATTATAATTGTTTTTGGTTGCGGAGGGGATAGAGATAAAGAAAAAAGAATAAAAATGGGAAAAATTGCGAGCAAGCATTGTAGAAAAATATTTATTACAGATGATAATCCAAGGAACGAAAAACCAAAAAAAATAAGAGATACAATCATAAAAGGATGTCAAAGTAATGCTGTTGACATTGGCAACAGAAATAAAGCGATTAGACATGCAATTAAAGCATTACGTTCAAATGAAATACTTTTAATTTCTGGCAAAGGCCATGAAAAATTTCAAGATTATGGTAATAAAATTGTAAAGTTTTCAGATAAAAAAGCAGTCAGAGAAATAATTAAAAAAAATAAAACATTGCATAAAATAAAAAGTGATATGAAATCCTCCAGAGAAGATACCAAAAGTAATAATAGTTTACTTAGCTTGGAGTATAATCAGGTTTCTATAAACTCTAAAAAAATTAAAAAAAATGATTTATTTTTTGCAATCAAGGGTAAAAAAAATGATGGTCATTATTTTGTTAATGAGGCTTTAAAAAATGGTGCTATAAAATCTGTAATAAGCAGAAAGATAAAAAAGATTCCCAACAAAAAGATTATAGAAGTAAAAAATACCTTTTTTTCATTAAACCATTTAGCAAAATTTACCAGACACAACTCTCAAACAAAAATTATAGGTATTACCGGCAGCACAGGAAAAACTACCTTAAAAAATCTTTTAGGTTTCATTTTAACAAGTTATGGAAAAGTTTATCATTCTCCCTACTCATACAATAATAAATTTGGTGTACCACTTAGTGTTTGTAACTTAAAGACCGATACTAACTTCGGGGTATTTGAAATAGGCATGGATAAAAAAGGTGAAATAGATAATCTATCAAAAATTGTGAATCCAGAATTGGCAATTATCACAAACGTTTCTGAAGCACATTTAAAAAACTTTAAAAATATAAGAAATATAGCAAAAGCCAAAGCAGAAATAATTAATAACATTTCAAAAGGAGGAAATATAATTTTAAATAAAGATGATAAATTTTTTGAATATTTTTCTAGTATAGCAATAAAAAAAGAAATTCACGTAACTTCATTTAGCCAAAAGGGAAAAGCAAACATTTTTTTGTCAGGTATTAAAAAAATTAAAAACTTTTATAGATTAAAAATAAGTGTAAACAAAAGTTTTTTTTATTTTGATGCAGCATACAATACATATTCTTTTATAAGCAATATTTTGGCCTGCCTATCTGTTTTGGTTGTATTAAAGTTAAATTTTAACAAAATTGAAAAAAAATTTACTAGATTTATTCTTCCTCAAGGAAGAGGAGATGTCACAACAATTAAAATACACAGAAAAAAATTTAAATTTATTGACGAAAGTTACAATGCTAATCCCTTATCAATGTTGTCAGCCATTCAAAATATAGACTTATATAAAACAAAAAATAATGAAAAAAAATTAGTTTTATTAGGTGATATGTTAGAATTAGGAAAAAAATCAAAAAAACTACACAGACAGATATCAAACTTAATTAATAACAGTAATATAGATAAAGTTTTTGTTTATGGAAATCACATCAAGGAAACTTTTAAACATTTAAGAGAAAGCAAAAAAGGCAAAATATTCAACAATCTTAAACAAGCCCACGATCATCTTAATAAAATTTTACACAATAATGATTTACTTATGATAAAAGGATCAAATGCAACCGGGTTAAATAAGGTTTCAAAAAATATAAAAAAGGTACAAACCAGTGTTATATAGTTTTTTAATTTCTTTAGTAGATCAATTTTCGGCTCTAAATGTATTTCGTTATTTAACTTTTAGAACCGGACTTTCAGTAATGTCCTCTATGATAATAGTATTTTTAATAGGAAATTCTTTTATAAAATTTATAGAATCGCACAAATTGACAGGACCAATAAGAGATGATGGCCCACAAGATCATATAGTAAAAAAAGTAGGAACTCCTACCATGGGAGGAGTCTTAATTCTAATAGGGATTCTTTTTGGCACCTTGTTGTGGGCAGATTTAAGTAATTCTTATATATGGATGCTGTTAATGGTCGTAACTAGTTTTGGTGTACTTGGTGCTGTAGATGATTATCTGAAAATAAAACGCAATAACTCCAAAGGAGTATCTTCTGGTATGAAAATTATATCACAAATTATCCTTTCTTTAATTGCAATATTGATTTTGATTAAGTACGGAAACAGCGAACATCTTAAAAATATTTATTTTCCATTTCTCAAAAATTTTGCAATTAACTTAGGTTTATTTTTTATTCCTTTTTCTATTTTTATAATTGTAGGATCATCAAATGCAGTAAATTTAACTGATGGTCTTGACGGCTTAGCTACTGTGCCTGTTATACTAGTTGCATTATCTTTTACTCTTATTTGCTATGTTGTTGGAAATACAGTTTTTTCAGAATACTTGCAAATACCTTATATTGCTAATGTTGGAGAAGCTTCTATTTTTTGTGGATCCATTGTGGGCTCATGTTTAGGTTTTTTATGGTATAATGCACCACCTGCAAAAATTTTTATGGGAGACACAGGATCTTTATCCCTAGGCGGATCGCTCGGAGCTCTAAGCATAATTACCAAGCACGAAATTGTACTTGGAATAATAGGTGGTTTATTTGTGCTGGAAACTGTTTCAGTTATTATACAAGTGGTTTCTTTTAAACTTACAGGCAAGAGAGTTTTTATGATGGCTCCCCTACATCATCATTTTGAAAAAAAGGGCTGGGCCGAATCCACTGTTGTGATTAGATTTTGGATTATATCAATAATTTTGGCATTAATAGGTTTAGCAACACTTAAATTAAGATAGCAAATGCTTTCTTTCAATAAATATAAAAATAAAAAAATTGCAATTTATGGCATGGGCCTAACCGGGTTTTCCGCAACGAAAATTTTTAAAAAATTAAAAGCAGAAGTTTATTGCTGGGATGATAGCAAAAAAGTAAGAGAAAAATTGAAAAAAAAAAATTTTGAAGTTAATAAATTTTGGTTAAATAAAAAAAATTTTGATAAAATATTAATTAGTCCAGGCATTGATATAAACAAATGTAAAATTAATAATTTTCTAAAAAAAAATTCTAATAAGCTGATTACAGATTTAGATGTATTTTTTGAACTCAACAAAAGAGCAATGTGCATTTCAATAACAGGAACTAATGGCAAATCTACAACATGTAAATTAATGGAGAAAATTTTAAAAACAGCAGGTTATAAAGTAAAAACTATAGGAAATATTGGTAATCCAGTTTTATTGTCAAAAAATACAAAAAAAAAATATATTTTTATTATAGAGGTATCGTCGTATCAGCTGCAATATTCAAAAAAATTTAGATCAAAACATGCAGCTATATTAAATATTTCCCCAGATCATTTAGACAGGCATAAAAGTATTAAAAACTATATAAAAATTAAGTCAAAAATATTTTTTGGGCAAAAAAAAACAGATTATTCTTATATCAACCAAAGTAATAAATATTCAAATTCAATTAAAAAAATATTCCAAAAAAAAAAATTAAATTCAAACCTTATTTTGGTAAAAAAAACAGATAAAAATTTTTTATTAAAAAAAGTTAATAATAAATATTTTAAAAGTAGAGGAAATATTGAAAATTTAACATTTGCTTATGAGATTGCAAAAAAACTAAATATAAGAAAAAATACAATAATTAAAGCTGCAAATAACTTTAAAGCACTTCCACATCGACAGGAAATTATATTTTCAAAAAAAAAAATTCTCTGTATTAACGATTCTAAGGCTACAAGCTTTGATTCTAGCTTACAATCTTTATCTAGCTATAATAAGATCTATTGGATTTTAGGAGGCCTTCCAAAATATAAAGACCAATTTAATTTAAAAAGTGTAAAAAAAAATATTATAAAAGCATATGTTATTGGAAAAAATATTTCTTTTTTCAAAAAGAAAATTGAAAAAGATATTTTATACAAGGTTTCCAAAAGTATAAAAAATGCGATAAGAGACATACACAAAGATATAAAGTTAAATAAAAGCTTAAATAAAACGATTCTTTTTAGTCCAGCAGCAGCTTCATTCGATCAGTTTAAAAATTTTGAGGATAGAGGTGAGCAATTTAAAAAATTAGTTGTTAAAAAATTTTACAGAGGCTTAAATGTTTAGTTTTAGCAGAAATAATACAAGTTTATTAGCAAAATGGTGGAGAAATATAGATAAGCAAATTTTACTTGCGTTTGCTTTTCTTTTTCTATTAGGACTTTTTTTTTCATTTTCATCTACATCCTCTGTTGCAGCAGAAAATATGAACAAAGGAACATATTTTTTTTTTATTAGACATTTTGTTTTTGTTACAGTAGCATTTTTTTTATTAATTTTAATTTCAATCCAAGAAAAGGATAAATTAGTAAATTTTTTAGTAATTTTATTCTTTATTTCAGTCTTACTTCTTTTTTTAATTCCATTTTTTGGCATTGAAATAAAAGGCTCAAGGAGATGGTTGGACTTTCCTTTTTTGCCAAGATTTCAACCAGTAGAATTAGTTAAACCACTATTTGTAATTTTTATAGCTAAGATTATAGTATTGAATGAGAAAACTAACATTTATAACAGATACTTATATTCTTTTTTAGTTTCTCTAATTATTATAATTTTTTTACTCAACCAGCCAGATCTAGGACAAAGCTTACTGTTGGCGTCAGCTTGGACAGCAATGATTTTTGTTTCAGGTTTTAATATGTTAATTTTAACTATATTGGGTTTATTACTTTTAAGTATAGTTGGATTCTTAATATTTTTTTTTCCAGAAAAATTTGGCTATATATTTCTAAGAATTAAAACGTTTATAGATCCAAAATCAGGAGATGATTTTCAATCGAAAACGGCGCTTGATGCTATCAAAGAAGGCGGATTAACAGGCCAGGGAATGGGAGAGGGTGTATTAAAAGCAAAAGTTCCAGAAGCTCATACCGATTATATAATTGCAGTAATTTCAGAAGAGTTTGGAGCTATTTTTGTTTTATTTATTGTAGCAATATTTTTATTTATTGCTTACAAAGTTTTGAATGAAGTTTTTTTAAAACAAAAAGATGAATTTCTCAAACTATCTTTAGTAGGTTTAATATCTCTTTTAATAATTCAAACTTTTATTCACATCGGTGTAAATACACGACTTCTTCCAACAACAGGCATGACCTTGCCTTTTTTAAGCTATGGAGGCTCCTCATTGCTGGGAAGTTCAATAATAGCAGGAATAATTTTAAATTTTACTAGAAAAGATTCTAATAGAAATTTTAAAAATGAGTAAAAAAATAA
>Ga0114996_10010117_pt1 | contig 10264 bp, 6 predicted proteins | sample ArcticOcean_MG_C_4_FD_87039 | JGI IMG/M metagenome (GOLD analysis project Ga0114996, IMG submission 87039) | Marine microbial communities from western Arctic Ocean - ArcticOcean_MG_CB4_134 | ecosystem: Environmental > Aquatic > Marine > Oceanic | place: Arctic Ocean: Canada Basin | collected...
AGTATGAGTTTCCTGCAAATCTAAAAGACAGGGATGGTGAACACAGAACATTATTTTTGCAAAGTCATCAGCATTTTAATACAATACTTGAATTATTTGGTGACTATGTGATATCCGCTGAGCGTCCTATAGACCAAGAACATTATGAAATGCTACATAATGGTGATAAACTTTTATTTAGGCCACAATACTTTTGGGGCAGGTATGAATATAAAATAGGGTTAAAATCCTCACCTGATTTGTTAGTTGGCCATCTACCTTGGTTAGTAGGATTTTTTGCAGATCGCCATTGGTCAGATTATAAGTTTAATTCATCAATTGAAAGAGCATTGCATCCTGGTCGAAATGGCATAAATATCTATAGCACTTATAACAGCTATAGGCGAACGAAGCATTATTATTATGGTCATAATATTTTCTTAAAAAATAAAGAAGATGTTATGATGGTAAAATTGAAAATTGGTAAAGATGTACATTTTGTTGAACGTATTGTAAAGTTTGAGAATCTTAATAAACTTGCTACAGATATTGTCGATGAAAATACTAATTAGATGGTTTTTTGTATTAGTTGTAATTGTGCTTGGACTATGGTGGTCTCAAATGAGAACAAGCGAAGCAGGTATTAGATTAATTAAATCTTTTGAAGGATGTCGCACAGTAGCATATCAAGATGCAGTAGGTGTATGGACTATTGGCTATGGGCATACAATTGATGTTAAAAAAGGTATGACAATTACGCAACATCAATGTGATGTAATGTTAGAGGTTGATATTGAAACATATGAAAATTATGTTAAAGAACAGGTTGATGTATCTCTTACACAAAATCAATTTGATGCATTAGTAAGTTGGGTATATAATTTAGGACCAACTAATTTACGTAATAGTACAATGTTAAAAGTTTTAAATGCTGGTAAGTATGATGAGGTTCCATACCAGATGAAAAGATGGGTCCATGCTGGCGGCAAAGTTTTAAAAGGACTTGTTATTCGAAGAGAAGCCGAAGCGGAATTATTTAACAATGAGTCAGATTAGCGATTTATTTAAACGTATTAAAGAATTAGAAGAGCAGATACAGCAAAACAAAGATCAGCAGGATACAGATTATCAAAATGCTTTAGATAAAGTAAAAGCAGTAGAAACTGCCCAAGATAGTCTAAAAACTAACACGGTTCATATATCTACTAAAATAGACAAAATTGAAAAAGAGTTAGGCATAGAAGAAAAGAAGGCGCCGCCTGCTACACCGCCTGGCTTTCCTTTTGGTTTTATATAATTATAATCTATCGAATGCCCACATTCGCTCGAGACACCACCAGCATGATTCACAATGAATAGTAAAGTTGCAAGAGTCTTCAATTGTTCCTTCGCATGACCATGTAATTGGAAATAATGAATTTATTAAATTATGTGCTCGAAATATGTCAGCAATAAACATTTTGTTTATTTGCCAAAATGGTCGAAAATGCATTCCGGATGGACTTGCTAATTCTTTTTCTACATCAGGTCCGCGTCTATGTTCTTCTTGGTTAGAGTAAGGTATAACACCGTCTGGTGGATTTGAGGTTAAACCATCGTACAATGAATCCCAAGTACCATTTTCGAGATTATCTCTGTCTCTATCTTGAAATTCTTCCCATTCAGTTTGATGGGCATCACTTTTATCAGGAAAATAAACTTGGTGCGGTAACATATTGTCAAAGTCGAGAATTTCATTAACTCGTTGTATAACTGCGGCCGCCTTTACAGGGTTCCATGGTCGTTGTCGACGTACAGTCATAGGTTGAATATACATATCCAATTTATGATCTTTTATAGTTTTAGCAAGGAGATATAACAATGCACTTGAGTCAGCACCACCTGAGCACCATATTCCTAATTTTTTTACTTGTTTTGTTTTTGGAGTGTCTTTAGGTATTTTGATTATTATCGATTCTGATTTGTCAAGATTAAAGTATTCTTGTTCTATTAAATATTCTCTTTCAGCCATTTGTTGTTCTCCATTATGTATGTATTTATTAATTGGTAAAAAATATGCTCTTATAGTAGCATATGGCAAGGTTTATATTAAATATTAATGCAGGGATGCAGTTTTGAATACACTTTAACAATAATCTCCGTGATTCGAAACTTCGCGTTTCTAATATAAAAAAGAGGAAGTAATTTATGCTGTTAAACTGCGTATGGGCCAGAGGCCCAATTGTTTAAAAGCCGTTCGACATAAGTTGGACGGCTTTTTCATTATATGATAAATATAAGTATGGCAAGAACTACAACAATAATCGATGCATCAACTGGTACTAACTTCAATTTTACAAGTGTTGAAGTCCGGGGCGATGCATTTTATGGATATACGGATGGATTACACACCATTGCATTTTATTTTTCAAATTTTACAGGAAAAGTATATTTAGAAGGAGCACTTGCTAATACTCCTGCTAGTACTGATTGGTTTCCGATAAGTATTCAGCCACCGACTGATTATATGCAGTTAACAGCACATACCGGAGTAGTTGCACGTACATTTCAAGGTAATTTTATGTTTTTGAGAGTACGGATAGATAGAGATTATTTAACTCCAGCAAATAATAATAATTTAGCTTGGGGGCAAATACCCCAAGTTCTTTTAAATCATTAAATAGTTGTATGACGAATATCTTTAAATGCCCAGCATTAAAACATGGGGTAGCGGTTACTTCAATCTCAGATAAATTCTTTTATGGTTTTGTTCAACCGTGTTGCCAATCGGCAAACTGTGGAGCTAGCCAATCACCTCGCAATTTCATCGAAGGCAAGACAGCAATCCAAACGTTTTATGATGAGGAAGTCCTTATACCGGTCGGCCGCCCATCTAATGCAAGTAATGACTATGCAAAGTATGGTATAGATAGTTTTGATGATATTTTTAAAGAGCACAGAGAATGGGTAGATAATGATGGCTATGTAGATGAAACCGTATGTAGTTGGTGTATAGACCGTGCTAATGAGTCGATACCAAGTCAGTTGTCTCACGATGAGAATGCCAAATTCGGAGTTCGATTGTCCCATACAGAGTATACGCCGCTGGATGAAGACAATATACCTATACAACATATACTTGATACAGAGCCAAAAAAATTAATATTTTTGGGTCCTTTGCTTTTAGAATCTATTTGTAATTTTAGTTGCTATATTTGTGGCTCAGGTAATAGTACTCAATGGGCATCTATTGCTAAACCGATTAAAAAAGATTTAGAAAATGCTAATTTGTCAGATGATAATAGTCATATTGATAAATGGTATAATTTTGATCATTTAGATTTAAATAAAAATTATACAAAAAAAATAAAAAGTGTGTTATATAATACAGATCTGTCTTCAGTTAAATTTGTAAATCTCGTTGGTGGTGAACCATTATATGGTAAAATGTTTCTTTGGTTTTTAGAATTGCTTGATTCAAAAACTGATTTAAGTAATATAATGCTTTCATTTAATACAAATGTAAGCATTTTTCCTAATGAAAAAATATTAAATATTTTACGCAAGTTTAAAGAACTTAAAGTTAGTTTATCAATAGACGGTATAGGAAAGTTACAGGAAACAACTCGTCCTGGTGTTAGTTGGGAAGAAACTAATGCTAATGTTGACAAATGGGTTGCTTTTAGAAATACAACATATAAAAATGATCTCTCGCTAGGCGACGATATACATCGAATAACTTTAATTATAGGGACCACCTTGAGTGTGCTTAATGTAAATAAACTAGGATCTATTTTGGATTATGCTATAGAAAAAGAATTTTCATTAATTATAACAGACGTTCAATTTAAACCTTATTTAGATATAAATTTAATACCTATTAAGATGAGAAAAAATTGGTTAATTGATAAAAATAACTACCCAGATATAATATTTTCGTATTATGATATAGCAGATTATAATACGAAAATATTAAATGATACTCCTTCTGTTACGGGAGTAGATAAATGTCTTGCGTATCTGTCAATTGTCGAAAAGGCTACAAATACAAAATATTCAGATGCTAATCTTGAAATATTTGAGTGTCTACAAAAATTAAATGAACAAACATCTCCCTAAAATATGTACAGCACCTTTTAGTTCTGTATTAATTGATATTAACAAAAATATTAAACCGTGTAATCAATATGCGGAAGGGCCATTACGTAATAAAACAGAAGAATTTATTCGCGATGAGATCGTCCCTGGCAATTTAAATCATTCAACATTACGAGATGTTCTTAATAATGATCGATATACAAAGTTAAAAAAGGATATGCATGAAGGTGTAATACCAAAAGGATGTGAATGGTGTTTGCAACGAGAAAAAGAAACAGGGTTTAGTCAACGTCAAGCATTTATGCCACCCGGTGCAGAAACATATAGTACTAATAAAAACACATCATACAATGGACGATTATATCATGAAGATTGGCATAAAGGTATTACTGTATTAGAATTAGATACAAGTAATATATGTAATTTAACTTGTGCAGGCTGTGATTCATTTTTTAGTAGTATGTGGAAAACTATTGAGGATACAATCGAACCAGACGATAATAATCGTTTTTATATGCATGATAAACCTTATAGAAATATTCCTTATGAATTTCACATAGGCAATAAATTAATTAGTCAACTTGCAGGTGTAGATTTATCATACCTTAAAAGAGTTATATATAAGGGAGGCGAACCATTTTTAAATAAGGACATGATAGTATCATTACGATATTTTGATAGAATAGGCGTTCTTCCTAATTTAACTATTGGTATTACAACAAATGGTACAGTTGCTAATCCACATATAACAAGATTGTTAGACCGTGCTAAACGTGTTGAAATTGTTTTATCGGTTGATGGTGTTGATAAAGTTAATAGATATATTAGACATTCCCCCGCTAATCTTTCTTCAACATTAAATCTTATTAATTTTTGTAATCAGTTTCATAATTCGAGTCGTTATGCTATTTCAATGATGCCTACGGTTATGGTATATAATATATTTTCATTGGATAAATTGCTTGACTGGTGGTTATTTGAAATGAAACCGAGGTATGACAATGCAGGAATTAAAACACTTTCACCAACATTTCATAGTTCACATTTTTTAAGAAATAAGAATTGGCTTACGTTACGTACATTGCAACCATATACTATTAAGCAACTTATAAAATATTATGAAGAGAAAGCTAAAGATCCAAAATACAAAGACATTAATAAAAATTCACATATAAAATCCCATTCGAATCCGTTTGAAAATCTTATCTATGTGTTAAAAAACACAGAGTATGGTGGTGATATGTTACATGATCAAATGGTAAAATATACAAAGGATATGGATGTTATCAAAGATCAGAATGTGCTTGATGCAATTCCTGAGTTAAAAAAAGAGATGGTATATCTAACACTTAAATATCCAGGTGTACGTGAAGTAAAATTACAAGAAAAAAAGTATACACGACTTGGGAATTTTTGTAATAAAATTAAACAGAAATTTGCTAATAATAACACATATGTTACTGATCTAGGTAGCATTCGTAACCCAAAATAGATAAATACCTATAGTATAAAAATACGTAGTTTGGGGATTACATATGACAATCAACTCAGGAAGTAGTACAGGTGGTGCACCAGCAATTCCGTTTAATCAATCAAATACATTCGCATCAAATCAAGTTTTAATGTTTGATACTACATTGAATGCATTTATTAATACTGCTTTGCCAGTTGGAGGGACTACCGGAGAAATTAATACTGGATCTAATTTAGGCGCAGGTCAAGGGGTCTTTAAAGACAAACTTGGCGCAGATATGAGATTCAAAACTATTGTAGCAGGAACAGGTATCGCCGTTACTTCTGATACTGACGAAGTTTTTATTGCTACAACAGGAACTGGTTCGGGCGATATAACAGGTGGTACGAGCACAGGATCTGGTAACTCGGTTTTTAAAGATAAGAGTGGTGCTAATTTACAATTTAGATCATTAACAGCAGGAACAAATATTACACTTACTCAAAATGCAGATGATATCGTAGTTAATGCAGGTACAAACGCATTAACATTAAACAGTATAGCGGATACTGGTTATGTTAAAGTAGCAAATAATTTGAGTGATGTTACAGTTGCTACAGCAAGAACAAATTTAGCAATTTCATCAACTGCCGAAGCAGATGCAAAATACGTACATTTAAACACATCAAAATCCCCAACTGTTGATGGGACAATAAGTCTTGGCGATGGAACACATAGATTTAATAACATTTATGCAGTAGCATTTAAAGGTAATGCAGATACAGCAACATTAGCAACTACATTAGTTGGCTTTTCACCAGGTAATTATGTTGCTAAAGCAGGCGGTACAATGACAGGTGTGTTAACGTTGTCTGCCGCCCCAACAGCAGATTTACACGCCGCGACAAAACTTTATGTCGATACAGGAATAGCGGCCGCTATTGATGCATCACCGGGTGCATTAGATACGTTAAATGAACTAGCAGCTGCATTGGGTGATGATGCTAATTTCTCAACTACAGTTACAAACTTAATTGCAACTAAATTACCATTAGCAGGCGGTACAATGACTGGTGCGTTAGTATTATCGGGCGCGCCTACATTAGCATTACATTCTGCAACAAAAGCATATGCAGATGCAGGTGATGCTTTACAACTAACAGCGGCAAGCAATTTAAGTGATTTAGCAAACGCCGCAACAGCAAGAACGAATTTAGGATTAGGTACAGCGGCAATAACAGCATCAACAGCATATTTGGCCGCTGGTACATTAACTACAGGTGTTGCAGAAGGTACTAACAAATATTATACAGATGCAAGGGTAATGACTGTTATAGGTGGCATTAATACTGCTAACTTATCTGAGGGTACTAGTCTATATTTTACAACTGCAAGGGCAAAAGCAGCCGCAGTTGCAGATGCAATTGCTAATGCTGTAACAGATGTTGCTCCATCACAGAATGCTGTGTTTGATGCACTTGCATTAAAAGAAGGTACACTTGCCGCAGGCACAACAGCACAATATTATAGGGGCGACAAAAGTTGGCAAACGCTTAATACTACAGGTGTTGCAGAAGGCACTAATTTATATTTTACTAATGCTAGAGCCGATGGTAGAATAACGGCGGCGTCATTGACATCACATACAAATGTTGACGCAGCTGGTGCATCGGAAGATGGTAAGGTTTTATATTATAATCATGGAACCACTCAATTTAAGTGGAAAACAGATGCAAGCACACCAGCAGGATATAACAATACCAATTGGGATACAGCACACGGATGGGGAGACCACTCAGGTGCAGGTTATCTAACAAGTATTTCTGCCAATGGAATTAATGATACACATATTGATTGGGGTACTGGTTCCAACCAAGTAAGTACAGCAGACATACCAGAGGCTACAAACTTATATTACACAGATGCAAGAGCAGATGCAAGAATAGTAAATGCAGGTAGTGCTAATTGGAACACAGCATTTGGATGGGGCAATCACGCAAGTGGTGGTTATTTAACTGCTATAACTGCCCAATCTCTTACATCGTTATCAAATGTAGATGCAGTAGTAGCCGGCGATGATGCTAAAGTACTTTATTATAATCACGCAACTACTTCTTTTAAATGGAAAGCAGATGATGATACTCCAGCAGGCTATAATAATTCCAACTGGGATACAGCTTTTGGTTGGGGCAATCACGCAAGTGGCGGTTATTTAACAGCACAAACATCACACGCAGATGTTGTTGTTGATGGCGATTTTGCATCACAAGGTATTATGCTACGAGGTGCTGGAGCAGGCACATATAGTATCCTTACAGATGCTTCTGCTAATTGGAATACAGCATACGGTTGGGGCAATCACGCAAGTGGTGGTTATTTAACAAGTATTGCCGCCAATTCGATTAACGATACACACATTGATTGGGGCACTGGTTCCAACCAAGTAAGTACAGCAGACATACCAGAAGCTACAAACTTATATTACACAGATGCAAGAGCAGATGCTCGCATAACAGCGGCAAATACAGATGCATTATCAGAAGGTAGTACTAATTTATATTTTACAAACGCAAGAGCAGATGCAAGAATAACTGCGACACTTATTGATGAAGATAATATGACATCAAATAGTGCGACAAGGCTTCCTTCACAGCAATCAGTTAAAGCATACGTTGACGCACAAGCACATTATGCAAGTTTTAATTCAGATTTTGATACAAGACTTGCAACTAAGACAACTGCTAACTTAACAGAAAATACAAATCTTTATTATACAGATGCAAGAGCAGATGCTCGCATAACAGCGGCAGTAGGCACAAGTGTACAAGCATTTGATGCTGATTTAACTGCTATTGCAGGATTAGCAAATACAAACAGCAATTTTATAGTAGGTAATGGTAGTGCTTGGGTAGCAGAAGATGCCGCAACAGCAAGAGCATCGCTAGGCTTAGGTACAATGGCTACGGCACTTACCTCAATTTATTATACTAAGACAGAAACAGATACTAGATTTGCTAATGTAGTAGGCACTGGTAACAATTTGGCAGACCTTGCAGATGCATCAGCTGCTAGAACAAACTTAGGTTTAGGTACAGCGGCAGTTGCTAATACAACAGCATTTGCTGATACAGTATTGAGTAATTTATCGAATGCTGTTACAGCAAGAGCCAACTTAGGTACTATTGGTTATGCAGAAGCTGATGCACGATATTATAATTTAGATGAAAATTATCTTCCTACAGTTGATAATACTGTTGTACTTGGTGATACAACAAAAAGATTTAATACAATTTATGCTAGACAATTTAAGGGAGAGATGGGAGGTACTTTTTCTGGATCAACTACTACAGATTCTTTAACTGAAGGTAGTACAAACTTATATTTTACAGATGCTAGAACAGACGCACGTATTACTGCGGTACTTATTGATGAAGACAACATGGCATCAAATAGTGCAACAAGATTGCCATCACAGCAATCAGTTAAAGCATACGTTGATGCACAAGCACATTATTCAAGTTTTAACTCAGACTTTGATACAAGACTTGCAACTAAGACAACTGCTAACTTAACAGAAGGTGCTAATTTATATTATACAGATGCAAGAGCAGATGCACGTATTACTAATGCAGGTAGTGCTAATTGGAATACGGCATATGGTTGGGGCAATCATGCAAGTGGTGGCTATTTAACAAGTGTTGGTGTATTAAGTTCTCATACAGATGTACATACAGCAGCTCCAACTGATGGGCAAGTACTTAAATGGGTTAATGCCAACAGTCGTTGGGAGCCAGGTTCAGATGCTGGACATGCTACAACTACAACATTAACAGAAGGTACAAATCTTTATTATACAGATGCTAGAGTTGATACAAGAGTAGGTACAAAGTCAATTGATGTGTTATCTGATGTTAATACTACATCGGCAGCACCAACTAACAATCAGGTACTTACTTGGGTTACTGCAAATTCAAGATGGGAACCTGCTACAGTTAGTGGAGGTGGCGGTGGTGAAGCAAATGATGGTGCTAACGTAGGTACAGCAGGCGTTGGTGTATATGATGGTAAGTCAGGTGCTACTTTACAATTTAGAAAATTAAATTCATTAGATGCAAACTTAACAATCGTTGATGATTCAGCTAATAACAAAATAGATTTTGATTTAAATGCTGATGTAATGTTAATTTCTCAGAACCTAAGTGGTGTTACAGTAGCAACTGCTAGAACTAATTTAGGATTGGGAGAAAGCGATAGTCCAATATTTGGTGGAGTCGGTAGTGGGTTTATGAATGTACATGCAACACCATCTGCTGGTCCTGTTGCACCAACTTCGGCTGCAATATCATTAATCAATATGCCAGTACCATCAGGCTCAGGACATAAATGGGTAGTAAACCATGAAGGTGATGGCGACTTTACATTTTCTTATTTTACAATTAATGATGCTGGTGCTAATACATCATCATCTGAAACTTATTTACGATTTGATACAACCGGCACCAAATATGTATCAATTGCTGGCACAGGTATTAGAACATATATTAATGGTTTATTTTATCCTCAAGCAGATGGTACAGCTAACCAAGTATTAACAACAGATGGTTCAGCAGGTTTAACTTTCGGTACACCTTTAACTACTAATATAACAGAAGGTACTAATTTATATTACACAGATGCTAGAGCAGATGCTAGAGTAACTTGGACGAATTTAGTTACAAGAGCAGGAGCCTCAGGACCAGCAAAAATTAATGTAGG
>Ga0114996_10010118_pt1 | contig 10264 bp, 5 predicted proteins | sample ArcticOcean_MG_C_4_FD_87039 | JGI IMG/M metagenome (GOLD analysis project Ga0114996, IMG submission 87039) | Marine microbial communities from western Arctic Ocean - ArcticOcean_MG_CB4_134 | ecosystem: Environmental > Aquatic > Marine > Oceanic | place: Arctic Ocean: Canada Basin | collected...
CCCACCGAAGCGACCTGCTCGAACGGACGGGTCGACCCATTGACGCGCTGAAGGTGGCACAGAGTAAGGGGGAAACTATCGACGACGCGGTAGCGATCCAGATTGGCCCCCATAGAAAACATAGATGCTGCTGTAGATGCGCCATGGGGATACGCAACGGTATGTGTCAAGGACTTTGAGACACTTTGTTGGATGAATTTAGTAACCTTTTTTCCGTTTTTTCCGTTTCTCCTTTAGGTGGGTTAATCCATACTGCTTGGGGTAGTGGTTGGACCGTAGGCGGTCCGCCGACAAAGCGCTCGGGATGGGCGGCAAAAGCCTCGTCAAATACTCCTTGGCGTTGGTCATGGACCGACTCATGGTGTTTATAATGGACGGTAGCTGGGGTCAGTAAGCCCAGCCCACTGTGATAGTGCTGCTCGTTATACCACGAAAAAAACGACCGACTCCAGCTTCTGCTATCGGCTAAACTCCCAAAGCGATCGGGGAAATCGGGCCGCTACTTGAGTGTTTTGAAATGCGCTTCTGAATAGGGATTGTCATTACAGACCTGGGGTCGTGAATGGCTTTTGATGACGCTTAAATCCGCGAGCAATTCGCTCATCGACTTAGCCGTCATCGGAGCTCCACGATCCGCATGAAGGGTGAGTTGGTCCAGAGCAATGCCCTGACGCTGACAGGTGGTCTCAATCAAGCCTTGGGCTAACTCGGCTGTTTCCCGGGTGGCCACCATCCAGCCAACGACATAGCGGCTAAATAGATCGAGAAGGACATACAGATAATAGTAGAGTCCCTTGGTGGGGCCGCGCAGTTTGCTGATATCCCAGGTCCAGACCTGGTTGGGAGCCGTGGCCATCAACTCGGGCTGGGTATAGACGGGATGACGGCGCTGGTTGCGGCGCTGGCGCACCTCGGCAAAAGAGTCCAGGATGCGATACATGGTGCGCCATGAGCACAAATAGCGACCTTCGTCGAGTAAACGAGCCCACACCTGGCGCGGAGCCTGATCACAAAAGCGGTCACCGTTGAGGATCTCACGCACTTCAAGTCGCTGATCCGGCTCCAGCGCTCGAGCCGGGGTGGGGCGCTGGCTCGTCGAAGAAACCCTGCGTTTAGGGCGATAAAAGCTACTGCGCGGTATGGTCAAGACCTCACAGGCGCGGGTCACGCCCACTTGGGTGGATAACTCCTGAGCCTCGTCAATCATTTGCTGTCGGCCGTCAGGCTGTCGGCGGCGGGCAACCCAAAGAGGGTGCAGAGTTTTTTTTGCACCGAAATGATGGTTTCGGCCTGGGTTAATTGGGTCTGCAACCGTTCGTTTTGCCGTTGGAGTCGAGCCACTTCTTTCGCCTGGGGATCGCCTTTCTTACCGCGTTTTTTGCGGCCCAACTCACCCCGATCACGCTGTTGGCGCCAGGTGGTCAGATGAGACGAGGCAGCCCTTCGCGTCGCAATAGGGCACCTATTTGACCCGACTGACGACACGCCTCAGCGGCTTGGAGAATCTGCTGCTTGTAGGCGGCACTAAAGGTCCGACGTTTGGCTTTGGGCACTACTTCCGTCGACCCATTCGCCGGCGGTGGCGATGGGGGCATTGGGCCGACGCCGTTCGAGGATTTTACGGTCGATTTTACGGTCGATTGACTCATGATTGGGCTTCTCCTTTGCCGGGGCAAAACTACACTAATTTAAATGGGCAAAGTGTCTCATTCAATATAGGCACACAGGGACGTCGATTGCCCCCTTGAGAACCCTTAGGGCAATGTAGGGCGCTTGCTCAAATGAGCAAAACGGATTTATTGATCGACTGACGAGGTGCACAGCGGACTCTGCACGCAGAGCAAGTTGTGACAGGTCTAGAGATCGTTTGATTTTTTTCATGTAGTTATCCTTGCGCCCGGCTGCTCTACCAGTACAAAAGCCGGGAGCTTTTATGTGACAGGTTAGCGGGTAATAGCAGCGACGCGGTTTCGGTGCAGGTACTCGTCCAAATCGGCCTTGATAAACCGCGTCAAACGCCCCACTTTCACAAACGGGATCCGGCGTTTGGACGTCCAGACCCTTAGGGTGTGGGTGTGCACCCCAGGTACTGCGCGGCCTGATTGTTGTCCATAGTGCCGTCTGCTGAGGTTTCCATAGCTAGCCTCCAAAAAGAATAGGGATTACACTTGAGCTTAATGCCTCTATCTCAAGTGTAATCCCTTCTGATCCGATAAAAGGGGACATGCCCCTAATTATTTACATGCCCCCATGTCTCTTTTTTCGGGCGCGCTGCACTGCGCGCTTTTCTGCCGCTTCATCTATCTGTATCCCCCACTGCTCGAATAATCCTATAGCCTCTTTTTTTGCCCTTGTCTTGCGACCTTTGGTGTCTGCGATTATTCGTGCCACGCGATCAAAAGCCCTGTAGATAGATGGCGGGGTATCGTCCAGCTTCTTCGATGGCAGTTCTTCAGTGACGCGCTGATAAATCCCCTCAAAAGCCTGCTGGCCTTCGGCTCGGTCTTCTTCTACCACAGCACGCAGTCCGCATAGCTTCTCCCTAAAATCGTGCTCTTTGCACCAAGTAGACACTACGGGTAAATTGAGTGCAGTCCCCCATTCTAAATCTACATCCATCATATCCAGAATAGTCGATAGTTCGTCTATTTTGGCAATCAGCAACGCGCCATTTTTCTGTGTGCGGTTATTGAGCGTCGCCCACAGCCCTCCCTTCTGCTCTGCAAACTCTTTTTTAATCCGCATTATGAGCAGAGAAGACTGAGCTATAAGAAAAAACACCTCGGGCAAACCCTTACTGCCAACTTCCCCATTATGAACTGCATGCCGCAAAGCCCGCGCCCGATCCTCCCCGCTGCGTATCTCATTCTCTTTGGAATGGGCCAGATTGATAGCGCTGTAGACTCTCCACCACTCGCCAAATTTATCTTCGTCCGCTATGTCAAAGATTCTTTGCAGGCTATCCACCTGCCTCACTGTGATACCTTTTGCGAGCTCTGGAGGAAAGGCCGGAGATTGGTTGACTCTCAGCTTTTTCGCCAGGTCTGCGGGGACATGTACCGCAAGGGCCTGTTTTAGACTATTGAAGTCAACGGGCTGATACTCAGCCGGTAAGATTGTGTCCATACCTCGCCTCCTGCTGGCGAACCCACATAAGAAAAAAACAGGCCCCAGACCGGTGCAGGTGTCCGGCTTTTCGGGCGCTACCCTATGGGCCTGTTGTAAAAATCTTTGATTCGTCGGCTGACAAGTATCAACCACTACTCCGTAATGTCACAACAACATAAACCAAAATCAATGGCTGATAGTATCAACCACTACTCTCTATGCCTTAAAAAAAATTCTTGGAAAGTAGAACCGCGTCAAGTTCGCCCCCCCCTACCAACAACAGCGCTTTGAAACGGTTGTTTATCCATTTCAGTGGACACTGAATGGACACCACTCCTTTCGGCAAAGAAAAAGGCGCTTATGCCTTGGCTGTGGATAAGCCGCATAAGCGCCTGTAATTATTTGTAGATATGGAATACTTTAGCTGTCGTATTTAGCCCCCCGCCACCTGCCGACTCTTGGCATAACACAATTGCGCCGCGTCCTCTACGCCCAGCTGTTTATAACAATCCCCCAACTTCCTAAAGGCCTCCCCATCCTGTGGAGCGGAGCTCAGAATTACCTCATATTGGGACACGGCCTGCCACAATGCGCCCGCAGCCGCCAAGGTATCCGCCAGACAGCGCCGCGCATCGAGAAATTGTGGATCCAGGGCCACAGAAGCGGCAAAGGCAAGTTCGGCGCATTTGATCAATTGACGCTTTACCAGCGCCGCTCCCAAACGCACCAAGGTCCTGGCCGCCTGAATCGGTGCACTCAGATCGGCGGGTTGTCGTTCTACCTCGGTAAAAAGCGCCAGCGTCTCCTCGCTCAATTCAACCACGCGCGCCCACTCCCCTTGTTGCGCCAAGGCCGCCAACAAGCCCAGATTGATATCCTGTAGCCCCTTGTCCCGCTCTCTCACCTGATCGAACACCTCGCTCGCATCGGCAAAACGCTCCTGGTCCAGGTAGAGATGCCCCAGGTTGGCGCGCGCTTCCACTTCTTCGGTATTGGCCGCGATAACCTGACGATAGATCTGTTCGGCCTGATCCAGAGCCCCTTTGCTCTTGGCGATATATCCTAGATTGAGTCGGGCCGGCGCATAGTCGGGCTCTTTCTCCAACACCACTTCGAAATGTTGCGCGGCCTCGTCTAATTGCCGCTTATCCAAGTACAAAACGCCCATATTAAAAAGATGTTGTATATTGTCCGGATCCAGTTCCCGGGCGCGCTGCAACGCCTCTATTGAACGCTCCCACTGGCCTTGGGCTTTGAACATATTGGAGAGGCTGCCCATAGCCTCGCTGGCTCGCGCTACCGGTAGTTCAGCCGCCTTTCGGTAGGCACCTTCGGCCGCGGTAATCTGCCCTAATTTCTGATGTGCTGTGGCGCACAGAATTTGTGCTGAGTATTCCACCTCGCGGTAGTCGATGGGGAAAAAGGTCATCTGCCGACCGCCGTCAAGCACGGCCTGGGCGTATTTGAGTGTTTGAGACTCATCGCCGATCCGGTCGTATATCTCGGCTAACGAAAGTTTGGTGAGAATGTAGTCCGGATCTACTTCCTCGGCCTTCTTGGCAAATTCGAGTGCCTGCTCGTAATCCCCTTTTTTTAGGTAGGTACGTCCCAAAAAGAGCAGCGCCGTAGTATAGACCACATAATTGCGATCTTGCCAACAATTGCTATCGTAGATAATAGCACGGTAGTGCTCGATCGCCTCGTCCAGTCGGCCGGTAGTATGATAGGTCAAAGCTACGTGTGAACGCACGATGTAATTTTCTGGATGCGTCTCCAGCCAGCTGGCCAAAATGCCCAGATAGCGATCCTTTTTGGCTTTTACTACCTCGGGAGTGGTATACCCCGTGTGCACCACGCGAATGTCGGTGGCTACCATCTCCAGACCCAATCGGGCCAGCGACGGGCTTACCTGCTCGTGGACGGGCATCTCAAATTCGACCCCGGGCAAATTGGGAAAGAACCGCATCTGCAAACAGGAAACGTTTTCGTACCCCTTGTCGTCGAGCGCAAAGAAATAGGATTTGCCCTTGCCCTGCTGCGTCAAAGCACGGATTCGCTGGTGATATTCCTGCGGCAGGAGATCGTCGGCGTCGAGCCACAAAATCCAATCGCCGGTGGCCAATTTAAGCGATTCATTGCGCGCCGCAGCCCAGTCATCGCACCACTCGAAATAGCCCATTTTAGCGCCGAAACTCTCGGCGATCTCTACCGTGCGGTCCGTCGAACCAGTGTCGACCACCACAATCTCATCGACCAGATCCCGGGCACTCTCCAAACAGTGGCCCAGTCGCTCCTCCTCGTCGCGCACGATCATACATAGGGTCAGACGCCCTCCTTCCACAATAGGGGCGACTTTTGCCTCGTCTAGTCCTGTGCGCTGGGGCGCTATCATCTCCAACTGCGCTAATGCCTCTGCCGCCTCCGTGCGCTGAGGCATAATTTCTTGCGCCTGCCGCAGCGCTTCTACCGCTTCGCCATTGCGTCCCAAGGCCGCATAGGCCTGACCGGCAAAGAAGTGCGCCGAATAGCGTGTCAGCTGGACGTCTACCGGAAAATTCGGATCGACATCCCCGCCCATGGCCCGTTGCAAATATTCCAACGCTTGGCCATATTGCCCCTGCTTGAGCAGAGCATCCCCCAGCGACAGATTAACTAGGGCGTCATCTGCTTTCAAGGCCAATGCCTCTTGCAACGGGGCAATGGCAGCGGCAGGGTCGCCGTCTTCTAACAAGCAGCGACCATAGAAGGTGGCCGCTCGAGAAAAAACCGACGCCGACTCCAACCGGTCCTGGCCAGCATCGAGAATGCGTTTTAAGTACTGTTTTGCGACATTGCGCTCGCGCAGGTTGTAATAAGTGTGACCTACTCGAAAACAAATATCGTAATCTTCGGGGTGTTGCTCTAGCCATTGCTGCATTAATCCGAGATAATAGTCCCGTTTTTTCGCCGTGACCGCCGCCACTGCATAACCACTGTGGCGCACTTCCACCTCTGCGGTAGTGCGCGCCATCTGCAAACGCTGGATGGCCGGCACCACGGTCTCGTGCACCGGCCGCTCAAAGCGCAGTTGCGGATGGTTGGGAAACATCTTCACTTGGCGGAAGCTGCTGCGATCGTCGCCTTCGTTGACCAAGGTGAAGTTAAACGCCTGATTGGTATCCGCTCCCTTGAGCTGCCCCAACTTCTGCTGGTCCGCCGGCAATAGGTAATCGTCGGCGTCGAGCCACAAAATCCAATCGCCCGTAGCTAGATCGAGCGAGGCGTTGCGCGCCGCGGCAAAATCGTCGCACCAGGAAAAGTGGCCGATCTGGGCCCCATATTGCTGGGCTATCTCCACCGTGCGGTCCCGAGACCCGGTATCCACTACCACAATTTCGTCAGCTACGCCCTGCACGCTTTGCAGACAGCGGCCGATGACCGCCTCCTCGTCGCGGGCAATGAGACAAACACTGAGCCGTTTGTCGGTGGGGGCCGGGGTCGGCAATATTCCTTTGAGGCGGGCAAAATTGTCGACCAGGACCTGGTTGTCCGACGCCACTTGCACCCCGCACTCATAATAGGCCAACGCACCCGCCATATCGCCCTGGCGCTCGAGGATATTGCCCACATTGTTGAACGCCTGATAAGAAGCCGGATATTGGCCCAGCACCTGCTGGTAAATCGCCAATGCGGCCTCCAAGCGGCCCATTCGATCGAGCACATCAGCTTGGACCAGCAGAACAAATTCTTCCTCTAGATAGACCTGGGAAACAACGGCGGGTTGGCCCAAACCGGCAACCACCTGCTCAATGGACTGCAAGGCATCTGCCAAGCGGCCGGCATTGCGGTAGGCCACAGCCAGTTCGTAGCGGGCGAGTAAATCATCGGGTTGCTCGTGCACCTTGCGCTCGCCGGCCTCTACGTAGTGATCTTGGGAGCGCTTTTTCTCGGAGTAACCGTAGTGATGTACCGGCACCATGCAAGCGGCCAGAGTGCCCCCCCGCTGCATAATGGCCGGTTCGACCAACTCGTGCACCGCGCCTGCAAAGCGCACACTTTTCTTATGGCGCCACAAGCGCACCTTGGTAGTGGGAAACCAACCCTTATAGTGCTTTTGCTCAGTGTAAGTAGAGGAGTCTCCAGCCGTCCACCCAGCGCGATTGACTTCGTCTGTGTAATTGCGGGTGGTTAGGCGATAGGCGTCTACATCCGAGCGCTCCATGGCGCGGCGGATCGCATCGTGGTCTTGCGCAGCCAAGACCTCATCGCAATCGAGCACCAGGATCCATTCGCCCTTGGCTGCCTCTAGAGATTTATTGCGTGCCGCCGAAAAATCGCCGCTCCAATTGTGTCTCAATAACACGGCGCCGGCTTGACGGGCGACGACGGGGGTGTCATCGGTCGAGCCGGTATCCACTACGACAATCTCGTCCACCAACCCCTGTACGCTCTGCAGACACTGGGACAGAAAGTCGGCTTCGTCACGGGCGATCATGCACAGCGATAACTTTACCGCAGCGCTGGCGACGTGTTTTCTGCTATTTTTATTCTTCTTTTTTTTCTTGGCCACTGCGCCGCTCCAATACAGCCCGAGCCCGGGGGTGATTGGGCTGCATTTTCAAAATTTGTTCGGCCACTGCAAAAGCTTCGTCCATGTTGCCGTTCTGCACCAGAATATCGGCCAGATGCGCCTTCACCTCGAGATCGTGCGGATGGTGTTGCGCATAACCGTGGAACAGTTCGATAGATGCGTCTATATTGCCCGTCTGTGCCTGGATCAGCCCCGTGTTGACGATCACTTCCCTATTGGCCGGATCGATCTCGGCCGCCTGTTCCAGGTAGTCGATGGCGGGATCAATCTCACCCTGTTCCCATTCCAGCACACTTAAATTGATTAACGTTTCTACATAGTCGGGATCGATTTCTAAGACGCGCCCAAAACTCTGCCGCGCCGCGTCCCATTGGCGCGCCTGGTATTGGACCAGTCCCAGATAATTGTGCGCCTGCACCGAATCTCCGTCTATTTCCACCAATTGGCGGATGACCTCTACTGCTTCGGCCGCCTGGCCCTCCTCCAATAGGTGGGCGCTCAATACCATAATCGCCTCGATCAGATCGCCTTTGGCGGCAACAGCTTCGCGATACTTTTCCGTGGCAGCGGCGCGCGCGCCCTGCAATTTGAGCTGGTCCCCTTCTTCCAATAAGTGAACTGCCCGACGTTCCTGCTGCGCTATCTCATCATCAACGGACGGCGCACCCCGCTCTACTAGACAATCGCCAGCACGCACCACACCCAGCCCCTGTCGCCGACATAAACGCGCCAACTCATCGAAGATCGCCTCGGTGCGAAAGCGAATTTCAAAACCGCCCATAGCCTCCAATACCGAGTGCCGTACGATTAGGCAATCGCTCGGTAAGAATGCCACTTCTTCAAGCCCCTCGCTCTGCTCTTCTGCATGTAAACAAGGAGCGATGAGGGCGATCCGTGTTTCTCGCCGCATATGATCCACTAAACGGCCCATAACTGCGGCAGAACAATGAACGCCGCTGCGCAGCACAATAAAAAACTCACCCTGGCTGTCCTGGCGCACCGCTTCCAATTGCTCACCTATGCTCAAATCCGGTGACAGCGTCACATCGTAGCGCTTAACCTCCCCGCCCAGTGCTGCACCAATACCCGATACATCGTCCAACCCCGTACCGCCGAGGATGACGACCGTGGGCTGCTCAACAGCCACCGGCGCTACGATCCGCAATGGGGCCACTGCCGCGCCACCACACAAGTCTTCCAATACTTCGCGGGCGCGCACAGCGGATTTTTCCCAGGTGAGGTTTGCCGCGATATAAGCAGCGGCTCTGCGACCCACTTGCTGCGCCTCTGCAGAATTTTCGAATACATGGCGCAAGTGACGCTTAAGATGATCCAGGTCAGGATTGAGCAACCACGCCGGACCGGCGGTCTCTTCCTGAAAACGCACGGAGACGCGCTGGGCTGGCACCATATAGGCCGTTTCGGCAGTGCAGAAATCGTCGCAGGCCCCGCCTGCTGTAACGATGACCGGCAAAGCACAGGCCATGGCTTCGCTCACCGGCAAACCGAATCCTTCGCCGCGATAAGGATGTACCAGACAATCGCAAGCGGCGTAGAGCTGAGCAATCTGCTCGCCGGAAAGATCCTCGGTCATATAGACGATTTCCGGACATGTTGGATCTTTTTGCAAGGCCTGGATCTGCTCGCCGGCGTGGTGGCTGCTATAGAAAGTGGTAGTGCCCATGTCTTTGATCACCAAACACACATCGTCATCTGGACTAAACGTGGTGCGATAGGCCTCCAATAAAGCGTCGATGCCCTTGCGCGATAGGGTGCCGCCAACAAAGAGAAATTTGAACGATTTCTCGGTCGGCAATGGCAACTTTTCCAATCCCGGTTTAAAGCGTTCCACGTCCACACCCAGAGGAACAACTTTGACCTTATCCGCCTCGATGCCGCTGTCGATATAACACTGGCGCACATAATTGGTATAAGCCCATACCTGATCTACTTGGGTGCGCAACGGTTCGATCCAGCTAATGGGAAGACGACCATATTCCCATGGCTGCATGAGAATTAATTTGCCGCTGGTCGGCCGACTGAAATCGGGAGGCCAGCGGTGGCGCAGATGAAAATCAACCTCTTCAAATTGACGGCCGAAGCGCGCGGCTAAAACGCCGAAGCGCGGATCCTCGTCGGCGCCGAATTGTTGCCCTTCAAAGGGCACCAGCCCAAGATCGCAGGTCGGCTGTTGCAATAAGGCCAGCACCAATTCGCGATTGACATAGGCCAGGCTAGAATGCAGGAAGAAAGAGCCTTCCCAATAACCCTTGAGATCGGTGGTGAACGCAGGAGAAGATGAGGAGATGTCCACTGTTGTTGCCGACGCCACCTCGACCTCGACGCGCAGACGCCCATCGGCCTCAAAACGGCCCTGCCATTTCTGCACAAAATGCTCCAAATTTTCCCGCACCTTGTCAAAACGCCCCGCGCTCGTGCCTTCGTAGTGTTCGACCACAGCGTCGGCACAGTAGACAACGCGATACCCCAGCTCGCGCACTTGCAGGCACAAGTCTACATCTTCCACACCGTTGAGGTAGGCCACGTCAAAACCTTCCAGACGCTGGAAGAGATCGGCGCGCACCA
>Ga0114996_10010119_pt1 | contig 10262 bp, 11 predicted proteins | sample ArcticOcean_MG_C_4_FD_87039 | JGI IMG/M metagenome (GOLD analysis project Ga0114996, IMG submission 87039) | Marine microbial communities from western Arctic Ocean - ArcticOcean_MG_CB4_134 | ecosystem: Environmental > Aquatic > Marine > Oceanic | place: Arctic Ocean: Canada Basin | collected...
ATCTGCCCCTTTAGAGAGGGCCGGAAATTCCACCATCCTTGCGGATTCGCCAGAAGTGCACAATCATCAAAGCTCCGGCAACCAAAGGGATGAAAATACAATGCAATACGTAAAACCTCAAAAGCGCAGGAGGCCCTACAATACTCCCTCCAATTAACAGGGCACGGACATCGTACCTTGGAGTCGCCCCGACGAATTCCGCAAATGGACCTTCATTGCCCAGAAACGGGGTGGCGCGCGCCATATTGGTGCCTACAGTAACCGCCCACATCGCCAATTGGTCCCAAGGCAGGAGGTAACCGGTGAAACTGAGGAGCAAGGTAAACGTCACCAGGAACACCCCAATGACCCAGTTAAATTCTCTCGGCGGTTTATACGAGCCGGTTAAAAAGACCCGAAACATATGCAACCACACGGTGATAACCATAGCGTGAGCCGCCCAACGATGCATGTTCCTCATGAGCATACCGAAGGGAACATCGTATTGCAGGTATTTCATATCGTAATAGGCATATTCCCCAACCGGCCTGTAGTAAAACATCAGGATCACGCCGGTCACTACCGTGGAAAGAAACAGGAGAAAAGTGATTCCTCCCATGCACCAGGTGAATTTTATTCGCAGGGCGTGACGTTGAATTTTTACGGGATGAAGATGCAACCAGACATTACTGGCAATTTGCAGAACACGGTTTCGAGGTGTATCGGCGTAACCATGTCGGAAGCTAGATGTCCATATCTGCGATGCGGTAATTTCCTTGGCAATATCACTGAAGATCTTGCCACTTTTAATTTTATCAATCAATTCCGCTATATTTGGAATCTGTGGTGAATTACTTGCCAAAACTTAAACCTCCATCACAATGGAATTTTACTATCTTATACCGATGCTTTTAGGACTGAAAATAATAAAAACCAGTCAGTGAGCAATCAGACAAAAAGTTTAGAGCCTGGTTTGCCCCACTGACCCTTTTCAAAAAGAAATTTCTTACTTTTATCAATAATGATCTGCCCGTCCGGACCCAAAGCAATTTTTAAACGTTCCAAAGGCCTTGGTGCCGGTCCTTCAAAATGCATTCCCTCTTTGGTGAAACCGCTGCCATGACAAGGACATTTATACTTATTTTCAGTATTAAGCCACCTAGGTGTACAACCTAAATGAGTGCAAAGACCAAAAATGACATAGATCCCTTCTTCATCACGAACAATCCAAACTCGCTGATCCTTAATATACTTGGTACTAACCGCACCAACAGTATAGTCTCCTGGATAACCAGCCTTGAATATCGGGGAAGGTTCAAAGAGAACACGAGGGAATAGTAACCGCGCAAAATATAAGGCCGATAACCCCAGGGAAGCCATAAATCCGGCCCAACCCGCCAGCGAGAAAAATTCCCGGCGTGACCAGATTGTTTCCAGCGCCTCATCTTTCGCCTTTTTTGCCTTTGCATCCTTGGATGCCGGCTTTTCTGTCGAATTTGCCTCAGCCATAAAACTCAATACCACCTAATTTTATGTGGATTCCGTACCTTTTGAGACCTCGTTGACAGGCCGGAATAGAGTGTCAAAGTGTTGGTTTTTAACATAATTGAAATATCGAGTCAAGGCAAGAAGTAATTAGCCTGAAACCACCTTTTTTATGGGGACTTCAAGGCTCGCAAACAATTTCGTGCCGCCTCGCACAAGCCCTTTATTCTAGCCCCCTCAGGACTGATGGAGTTGGCCAGATTACCAACCGTGACGCCCTTTTTAATCATCAACAAAAGCATTGAAATCCAATCCGAGGACTGGTCTGAAATGATCTGCGCTCCCACAATTAAACGCGACCTTTTATCTGCGACGATCTTATATTTTTCCATGGTCTGGGAAAAAGTTGAGTTTCCACCGACATTGGAGTCCCTCTCGAATAGTCCCTCGACAGGATGAAACCCCTGGTGGCCAGCCGTTTTCATGTTACATCCCACATAAGCCACTTCAGGGGAAAGACGGGCAATTTGTGGAACCCATTCCCGGTTCACTTTTCTTTTTTTCCCCAAGGCATTTTCTGCGGCAACTCTACCTTCTTCCTGGGAAAGCGTATCAGAGGTTAATTCACCAGCAATGCTACCTACAGCATACACCCCGGGCAGGCTGGTCATCATGCCCTCATCAACAAAGATTTTTTGATGTTCACCCAAACGAATTCCAAGCTTTTCGATTTCGGCAATTTCCTCAACACCCGATCTATCCCCAGCAATGATTATTTGGTGAACTGAAAACTTGATACCTGTCTCCAAGGTGATTCCAAGTTCAGCCCCATTCTTATAAAATGAAACCAACTTCTTTCCCGCAAGGATTTTAATTTTCTTTGCTTTTAACTGACGCTCGATTTCAACATTAAAGTCATCATCCATTTCTGGAAACAATTCTTTTTCTTCGTAACAAAGAAAGACTTTACACCCTCTTTTCCGCAACCCTAATGCTGTCTCACTGGCAAAGGAACCACCACCCACGATAAGAACATTTTCAGGAAGTGCTGAAAGCTCAGAAACTTCCTCAATGGATATTACAACTCCATCCTCATGCGGCAAAGTGGATGGGAACCTTGTATTCGAACCATAAGCCAGAATCACCGATTTACCCTTTAATAGCAAATTCTCTCCATCTTTCTTTTGAACACTGATCTCTGCCGGGTTCGTCAGTCTCCCCTCTCCCTCTATGACTGACACGCCCACAGCATCGAGTTTTTCTCTCATGGATCGACAGTATTCCTCCGTCTCTGAGCTCAAAACCGCCCTGTATTCATCCCAACTTGCCGAAGGTAAAATGGGAACTCTGCTATCCATAAAAAGCGTATTTCTTCTATGAAAACCCACTTGGCCTATCTTTCCTTTTTCAATCAGGCAGACCCGGGCGCCAAGTTCCGCCGCCCTGAGAGCGGCAGAAACCCCAGCCAGGCCTCCACCCAATACCAACACATCAAATTTTTCCATGTACTCAGACCGGCTAAAATGTGGGGAAAGTATTAAGGTGGCCGCTATTTATTCGGTAACTTTCTATGTGGCAACTCGCAGCCCCTTACTTCATAAGGGCCGCTCATGGCCGAAAACAATTTTTAGAGGTGCCCTTAAATTTTCCACCCACAATGGTTCAAAATAATGAGTTTACACTACCCGGATTTGATTATAACAAGTTAAACACCGCAACAGCAGCAATGAAGACCAAACCCACAGAGGCAACCACAGCATGCAATGTCACATTAAGCCTTCTACTGAAAGGAACGGCAAGAAGGAGATATCCAAAAACGATATTAGCAAAAATAGACGTTCGGGCAATCTGATGGAGATGGAACAAAAACATGGCATAACTTATGATCACTGCTCCAAAAAGCAGGCGATGAATCCGGTAGCCCTTTTCACGCTGATCGCGGGGAAGAATACTGACTCCCACAGCAATATTGGCAATGGTTAAAAGTACTGCAAAAAATATAGCAAGGAAACCAGGCGAGGAGAATAAATCTTCTAAGGTGGTGGGAGACATTTAATATGAGGAATTACAAAAAAACAGGACATATCACCGAACTTTACAAATCCATCACAACCTGATTACGTCCGTTATTTTTAGCCCGATACATGGCCTTGTCGGCTCTTTCAAATAAACTCATTTCCGTATCATCTTTGGTGATAATCGCGCCACCTATACTGATCGTGACTTGAAGTTTTTTATCACCATCAACAAAATAATCTTTTTCAATCTGTCGGCAGATTTTTTCTGCTAGTTTGGTTGCGGTTTTCGCATTTATCCGACTCAAAATAACAACAAATTCTTCTCCTCCGTAGCGGAAAATCTGGTCGGAGACACGAATGGTATCACGCGCCGTTCCCGCAACCAATTTCAAAACCTTGTCTCCCAATTTATGGCCAAAATCATCATTAAATTTTTTAAAATGATCGATATCCAGCACCAAAAGCGCCCATTCCTCATTGTAACGTTTGAATTCATGGGTTAACTGAACCATCTTTAAATTATAGGCGGACCGGTTGAGCACATTGGTCAATGGGTCTACCAGGGCCTGGGCCTGGGCCTGGCTCTGCTCCAGCTTCTCAGCCATGAGAGTGGAATTCTTTTTATGTTCTGCCAATTCATCGTTCAAAGTGTGGGAATGCTCCCGGACTTTCTGCATCTCCCCAAGAAAAACATCCTTTAACTTCAAAATATCCTGAATATTTTCGGCACTTTCATTATTTTTCGCACAGGTGCCGATATTTGTCTCAAATCCACTGGAGTTGAATAACATGGACGTAATGGTTTCAGCTACTTCAAGAACCATTATTTTTACAATACCTTTTTCCTCTTCCAGAAATTGATATTCGGTTGTCTGCCGGTCAAAAAATTCCTCAATCTCTTTAGCCAGCCCGGTAGGAGGGTTGATTCGGACTCCCTTTCTCACCACACCTTCCAGGTCTTTAAGTTTTTTTGACAATTTATCCTTAGCAGGAAGAGACTTAGTGAGACCTTGGATGCAGGAAACCAGCAAATTGGCTATAAGCTCATAAAACTCGTGCGGTGGGGCATCAAATTTTTTCGAACCGCGTTTGTTATTCACGATAAATTCTTAATTAAGGTAGATTGAGAGCCACATATTTAAAATTGGTGCCGATGGGGAGAGTCGAACTCCCACGGATTGCTCCATACGCCCCTCAAGCGCACGTGTCTACCAGTTCCACCACATCGGCACCCTGAGAGGGAGAATTTTAATTCGGGGATGTGTCGGGAGGCTCCTGGGATTCCGTTGCATTTTCAGGGACAGGCTCCTCAATACCCTGAATCACAGAACTGGATTTATTTTTGTTTGAAATGGTCGCCAGGGTCAAGGAAGTGACCATAAATAAAATGGCGATTCCAGTTGTCAATTTGGTAAGAAAGTTTCCGGCCCCACTACTACCAAACATGGCTTGACCACCGCCACCGCCAAGCCCCGAACCCATAGCCGCCCCCTTACCTGCCTGTAAAAGCACGGTAAGGATCAAACAAAAGGCTGCGAGTACATGCACTACTGTAATTAATGTGTTCATCTTTTTCTAAATAATACCAATCGTTGCAGATTATCCACTGAGAACCAACGATTATGGCTAAAAATGGTTCAGGGTTCAAGAGCAGAATTGATAATAGCACAAAATGACTCAAAATCCAGACTGGCCCCGCCGACCAGCGCGCCATCTATTTCATCTTCCTGTAAAAGTTGTTTACTGTTTTCGGGGTTCACACTCCCCCCATAGAGAACTCGCACCCCCACCTTTTCAGAAAAATCCAGGTTCTCAAGCAGAAACTTTCTAATAAATTTATGGATATCAACAACCTGCTCCGGGGTTGCATTGACTCCAGTTCCTATAGCCCAAACGGGTTCATAAGCAATTGCCAGCGTGGATAATCTCTCACCAGATAAACCCGCCAGGCCTTTGGATAATTGGGTTTCAATAATATTTAAAGTTGCCCCCGCTTCTCTCTGCTCCAGAGTCTCACCCACGCAAACCACCGCAGTGATCCCCACCTGAATGGCACGGTGAACCTTTTTATTGATCGCCTCATCACTCTCCTTGAATATCTGACGCCGTTCAGAATGACCGATCAAAACATAACCACATCCCACATCCTTCAACATTTCCAGCGAGATTTCTCCGGTATAGGCCCCTTTGCTTTCAAAATAAAAATTTTGCCCCGCCAAACCCAGCCGCGAACCTTTTATAATCTGGCCCACTGGAGACAACGATGTAAAGGGTGGAGCAATGACCACCTCAACGCCTTCGACCCCAGACAACCGGTCGACCAACAACTGAGCCATATCACAAGCCTGTGAGGCCAGCATATTCATCTTCCAATTGCCAATGACAAGCGGGGTAGTCACTTAAAACCTATATCCAGATGGGGGATGTGAATTAGGCACTCCAGGAATCAGCCTCGGACGATAAACTTCAAAAGGTCTTTGACCCTGTTGGAGTAGCCCCACTCATTGTCATACCAAGCTAATACTTTCACCATATTATCTTCGATGACCTTGGTGGAAATTCCGTCAATGATTGATGAGAAGGTATCTCCATTAAAGTCTATGGATACCAGGGGTTTTTCCTCAACCCGCATTATTTTGTTCAAGGGCCCCTGGGAAGCTTCCTTAAAAGCTTCATTGACTTCTTCAGCTGTAGTATTTTTCTCGACTTCAACCACCAGATCAATCAGAGACACATTGGGAGTCGGGACACGAATGGCCATTCCATCAAGCTTGCCCTTAATTTCAGGCAAAACCAAAGCCACTGCTTTTGCGGCTCCGGTGGTAGTCGGAATCATGGAAAGATTCGCCGCCCTTGCCCGTCTAAGGTCTGAATGAGGCAAATCAAGAATCTTTTGGTCATTCGTATAAGAATGAATGGTCGTCATTAGTCCTTTTTTGATCACGAACTTTTCGTGCAGAATTTTGGCTACCGGAGCCAGGCAGTTAGTGGTGCAAGAAGCGTTGGAAATAATCTGATGATCTGAAGAAACATAAGATTCTTCATTCACACCCAAAACGATGGTCACATCCGGGTCTTTTGCCGGAGCAGAAATAATGACTTTTCTTGCGCCTGCCTCAATATGTTTCTGAGCCGCGTCACGTTTGGTAAATAACCCTGTGGACTCGATAACAAACTCCACCCCTAATTGTTTCCAAGGCAGTTGTTCGGGGTCGCGTTCAGAAATAATTTTTATATGTTTCCCGTTTATGATTAATCCCTTGGAATCCGATTGCACATCCTGAGAGGCAACACCCTGAATAGAATCATATTTAAAAAGATGCGCCAAAGTAGCGGAATCCGTTAAATCATTGATGGCCACAATTTCAAAATCCGAGCATTCCGGATCATTCAATATGCATTTCAATACCGCCCTGCCAATGCGCCCAAAACCATTGATGCCGACCTTCGTTGTCATTTTTATAAAACAGCCTTTCTGGGGAAACTCATTGAAAATATAAGAGTTAAACTACTTGAGGGTAGTAAAAAAACAGGAGAGTTCAACTACTCTGAAACTAGAAGGAGTATGCAGAATTTACAAATTCAAGTCAATACAAACCTGCGCTGGCGGGCCGCCGGTGGCAAATGGCAATATCTTTATCTTGCGGACAAGCGGTCTCTCGGCACAATGTGCCCTTGCACACTGCCCCCACGACTAGTGGTCGACTGCGGGAACCTGATTTTTTGAAGCTATGTCCTTTGATTCCGCCGCAGTGAGGTAGGTAAATAGAATATGATCTACCTCATCACTGAGTTCCAAAGTTCTTTCGGCACCCTTCACCAAACGTTTGAACTCATTAATCAAAAGCCCCTCTTCATTGATCGATGATTCGAGTTCCATTTCGACTCTTTTGACATCCTCCAAAAGCCGGATCCCATTCTCTTCCAGAATGCTTATTTTTTTCTGCGCATCATCTTTTTTAACCAAGATTTCCCCACGGGCTCTTGTGAGTTCCGAACGTAATTTTTCAATGGAAAATAATTCTCCATCCAGACGCTTAAAACTTTTATCCAGATTTTCCAAATAATTTCGCCGCCGCTGTATAAGGTATTCCCGGGAACCCGCAAAATCCAGATCGTCACTACTTTTATCGTCGCTGATGGAGTCCAACTCAGTAGACCCGCTTAAAAGTTCTTCGTATCTGATTTTGATAGAGTTTTCTTCGGTTTGCAGTTGCGCCAGATTATTAGAAATTTTGTCAACATTCTGCACATAAATATCTATGTTTCGCATTAGGGTTTCCAAATTCTCAATATTCTCCTTAACCTGCTTCCCGATGGAAGCCAACTGTCCTTCAATGGACATGCGAAACTTTTCTTTGTATTCCAAAACTCTATTAAAAGTTTCAACAATACGGGAATATTCGCGTGCACTGGAAACCCCCCGTTCACGAACCGAAAAATTATCTTGGGAAATCTGAGAAGAACTGTTGAATTCTGGCATCACCGCAACCGTCAATGTTTTGGTAAAATTAACTTTGAATATTATACCGCAATTTTCACGCCAGACTCATCAAAAAATCACCAAAACCATAATATTTTCAAAGAGTTCCATATATAAGTTGGGTCATTTTCGTTGCCTTCTACCCCTCTCAATAGAGCGAATCATCTCGGTCACGGCAGTTTCCATCCCCCCATAAATAGCCTGCCCCACTATGAAATGGCCAATATTGAGTTCCTCAATTTCCGCGATCGCGGTTATGGCCATCACATTTTCATAATTCAAACCATGGCCGGCAAAAACCTTTAAACCCCGTTCGGCGGCTCTCTTAGCGCTTTTTTGTATCCGTTCCAGTTCCCTATCAATTTCTTCAGGTAACTCAAGTTCCGTATATTTTCCGGTATTGATTTCTATGCTATCCGCCTGGATTCTTTGGGAGGCCTCCACCTGCGCCAAGTCAGGATCAATGAACAGGCTGAACAAAATTCCCCTGTCTTGTATCTTTTCCCGGATTTTTGATAACGCCCTTTCCTGGGAACAGACATCCAAGCCTCCCTCCGTTGTAATTTCCTGACGTTTTTCCGGGACCAGAGAAACCTGATAAGGCTGAATCTCCAAAGCTAAATCCACCATCTCCTGAGTGGGAGCCATTTCCAGGTTCAATTTTGTGTTAATCCCCTTTTGAACAACTCGCACATCGTCATCCTGAATATGGCGTCGGTCTTCCCTCAAATGGATAGTGATCCCCTGAGCTCCGGCCTTTTCCGCCAATAGAGCCGCTTTTAGAGGACTCGGCTCAATAGTCTTTCTGGCTTCACGGACGGTGGCAACATGGTCTACATTGACAAATAAACGGATCATTATAATCAATCTTTTTCGTTCATAATCGATTCAGCGACTTTTACAGCCCTGCGAGTTGCTTGCACATCATGGGTGCGAATTATGGATGCCCCCTGTATTACCCCGAATACGGCTGCGGAAAGGGAACCTTCCAGCCTCTCACCAACAGACACCTTTAATATATTTCCAATCAGGGACTTTCTTGAAACTCCCAGTAATACGGGCTTGCCCAATTCCTGCAAGCGACATAAATTTTTCAATATCAGAAGATTATGGGAGTCTGTTTTACCAAATCCGATGCCAGGATCTATCGCAATTTTATTCGGATCAATTCCTGCGGAAACAGCAAGGGTTATACTCTGCTTTAAAAACCCGGAAATTTCAGTCAGCAGATCCATATATTGCGGATTGTCCTGCATGGTCTCGGGTGTGCCCTGCATATGCATTAAAATAACACCTGCCTGAAACCGGGCAATGGTTTTGGCCATGTCTGGAAATCTTTGAAGGCCCGTTATATCATTTATGATACTGGCTCCCGCATTCAAAGCTTCATGGGCCACAGCAGGCTTATAGGTATCCACAGAAATAGGAATGTGGACGATTTCCGCCAGTTTTATCACAACGGGAAGCAAACGGTTTAATTCTTCCTGCTCGGAAAGGGGAGCCGATCCCGGACGGGAGCTTTCCGCACCAATATCCAGGATGTCTGCCCCTTCTTCAATCATTCTTTCTGCAACATGGAGGGCCTGTTCCAATGTCCCGCACTGGCTGGCACCATAGAAAGATTCCGGAGACAGATTAATAATGCCCATCACTAAAGCTTCTTCCCCAGGGCGGGGGAATCGGAATGAAGTCATAAAAAATTTCTCCCCACTGGCCCACTACGCATGCCCAAAATCAAAAACTCCACACTCCGGCATTAAGCCAGATAAAATGTGGAGTTTTCAAAACGAATTCTTGTTTTAATAAAGAGAAGCTTTATTTATCCGGTGATTTTTCTCTACGGCAACGGCCCTTATATAAGGGCCGCGCCAAAAACAATTTTAGGAGTGCCCTAAGGATCAGGCTGGCGTTGGGTCAGGCATGCCACCCAAGAGCCCCTTATCGGGATCTGTCTTGGTTTTTGGTTTTTCAGCCGAAACCTCATCAGTCTGTGTTTTTTGTCCTTCTCCATCAGGGGAGGAATCGGTATCCGTCTCACTTTTTCCAGCAATAATATTTTTAACATCATCCCCGGTCAGGGTTTCCCTTTCCAACAGGGCCTGGGCCAGGTTTTCGAGGATATCGCGATTCGACTTCAGTAATTCCATAGCACGGTCATACCCCCCCATAACCAGCATCTTGACTTCCTGATCAATCAGCTTGGCCGTTTGATCGCTGAAGTTTTTCTGATTATTGAAGTCCCGACCCAAAAACACCTGCTCTTCTTTACTGCCATAGGAAAGCGGACCCATTTTTTC
>Ga0114996_10010121_pt1 | contig 10261 bp, 16 predicted proteins | sample ArcticOcean_MG_C_4_FD_87039 | JGI IMG/M metagenome (GOLD analysis project Ga0114996, IMG submission 87039) | Marine microbial communities from western Arctic Ocean - ArcticOcean_MG_CB4_134 | ecosystem: Environmental > Aquatic > Marine > Oceanic | place: Arctic Ocean: Canada Basin | collected...
CGAGATAGCAGCAGCGGAAACGCCGTTTGCCGATGGAGGCTGGGTAAATACGACTGGCGTCAATACCTGGTCATATACCGCTGGCACGAATGGACTCACAGCTGGCCCCGTACCAGGGTCTGAAACTAGAGTCAGCCCAGCTTCAGTTGAGTACCTTATATATGCTGGGACAGGCGCCTCCCCAGTTGAGCGTCACATAAATAACACGATAGATTTAGTAAGCGATTTAGGTCTGGCCTCAGATCAGATAGCTAATGCGACAGTACTTATGAACGTTTGGGTGTCCCAAGGCATAGACTCCGGCGGGGGATCACCCCATGGCGCTATCGTAACTCTACAAGGTATGGACTCGGCTGAAGCAGTAGTAGACAGCACCACTACAGGGTATTTTGAAACCGACCTAGACGACTCTGGTGTAGTTGACGGCTCATGGGTAAGCGTAGGGTCTATTTATGATGCTACAAATGATCCGTGGCCACAGCGTCCAGTTAGTTTATGCTTAGCTGATGGCATATCAAAGGTATCAGCTCAATTAACTGAGTTCAAAGGTGGCACAACTGGGACAACAGGCCGTGTAGGATTTGACCATTTGGAACTTCAGGTTGTGGGCCTACCTGCAGATATGACAGTAAAGGTTTCACAGGTAAGCGCTTCAGGCTTAAAATCACCAATAGCATCAAGACAGGTATCATAATATGGCAACCGACCATCTAGCTATCCCCGATATACTTTCTAACCAAGATAACAAGGAGGTCACTGCCAACGCAGCGACTAACTTGCTAGATAGAGCTATTAGTGCTAATGTGGCTTTGGCGGTGGCGTCGGGCCTTAACACTCTGACGACTACTCAGGCTAGAGAAAACGTAGTTATAGAACTTACTGGTACTCCAGGCGCAGTACTACAATTGCGTATGCCCGATACGAATAAGCGTATGCTGACGGTAGTCAATAACTCAGATGACGTTTGCACAGTGGAGAATTCAGCAGGCGCTGGCACCGGTCAGCCTGTTATAAGTGTTGGCGAGGCATCTATCTTCCATTATGATGGTACGAACTTTATCGATATCACAAGCTTGGCGATAACTGAGGACGTCAGCATAACGCAGTCCACCATAGCTACTCTGCAGACAACCGACGCCACAGTTACCGATATTGCCACAATCGCTATAGCTTCAGGTGAAACAGCAATGGTGCGTGGCTTCGGTGTAGCACAAGGGCCAAGTACCGCGTCGGTTGGCTTCGAGTTTATTGGTACCGCCCATAACGCTGCAGGAACGACTACTTTAACTGGTCAGACCGTTAGAACCCATGACGATCAAGTCAACAGCTACGCCTTAACTATCGACGCAGACGACACCGGAGACACACTGCGTATAAGAGCCACTGGCATAGCCGCAACTACAATAGACTGGCGTATATCATACGAGACCGTGGTAGAAGCCTAAGGCTGATGGCATACTCATTGGGAATAAACAGCCAGAAAAACCTCGACGGGGTAAAGCCCAACCTTGTAGAAGTAGTTCAACGGGCAATTAAGATAACTAAGGTAGACTTTTCAGTACTCGACGGTGTACGTGCTATAGAAGAGCAACTTGAATTTGTGCGTACAGGCGCATCCCATACTATGAGGTCTTACCACCTACTTCAAGACGATGGCTTTGGCCATGCGGTTGACCTAGTACCGTACATCGCAGGCAAGAGCAGATGGGAAATGGCGCCGTGCTGTAAGATAGCCGATGCCATTCGACAAGCCGCTGACGAGCTAGACGTGAATGTCAAGTGGGGCGGATGCTGGTCTATACTTACGGGTAGTACCCCATGGCAGACTGAAATTATGGTCGGGCAATACATCTCACGCAAATTACTTGCAGATAAAGGCTTCTTCTTGGATGGCCCTCATTACGAATTACTCGAAGGCGGGTAGTATTCGCAGGTTTAGCTTTTATTCCTTACTGCGTATGATATGACTTTATGATATATGAATGAGTCTTTGGTTTAAACAGTAGGAGAAAACTATGAAGGGTTTTAAAACAATTGCCCTTGGTGTACTTATCGCTGGTGTTGCCGCGCTATCTAGCCCGGAAATGCAGGCGTATGTGGCTGAGCACTTTGAAGCGGCAGGCGCGACTATTGGTTTCCTCGTTGTTCTCATGCGGGCGTTTACAAATTCGCCAATGTTCCAAGACGGTCCAGTTGCACCGACGGATAGTGAATAGTGCGTAAGTTACTCACCATCCTTTTGTGTGTGGTGTCTTTGTCAGCGTGTGCAGTAAATTCCGAAACAGTTGTTCCTGTAACTAGCTCTGAACGTCTAGTACAAGCCGCCGGGGCGTACCTAGCTCTGAATGCTACGGTAAATACGGCTTTAGACTACGGTCTAATACGTGGCGCCCAAGCTACTCAAGTTAAGTTGGCACTGGCTTCTGCTAGGCAAGCGCTGAGAGCTTGGCGTCTGTTCCCGAATAGCGTCGACGCAGAAGACAAATGGCTTATCGCTTTGCAAGCTGCCAATTCGCTTGTTAAGGCGATCCAGCCGCCCCCACGACCAGTTACTTACTTAGTGTTCAATCAGTCCTTTCTGGAGGCTAATATTCTATGAATGCTTTAACGCTAATCCAGCTACTGTTGTCAGGCAGTATTAATTACATCGTCCACAAGAAACAAATGGACTTGATTATCATGACCGCTCGTAACGAGCAACGTGATATTACGGCGTCTGAACTTGACGCTCTATTAGCCGAGGTCGATCGGGTCGCTGCTCTGACTGATGCTCGCCTAGACGCCGCAGCTCAGCTGCCTGCGTAACTCCAAGGGTGGGAAGCCCCACGGCCGACGTCTAGGTGACTATAGCCAGCGTCGGCCGTACTTTTTTTTTTTAGCGAGAATTTTGAAACCGAGTTGAGTTTCAAATCTAAGAGGACAATTTAGTGAATGAGCCTGTCATAACCCTTACTGAGTCACAGCTTAAGGCCCTTATAAAAACGACGGTGGAGGAGACCTTAACTCGCTTCGGGGTTGAGGTTGATAAGCCTATTGAGATGCAAGCAGATTTCATGCATGTTCGTAGCGATCGCTTGGCTCGCTCCGCTATAACTACGAAAATCATGCTAACCTTTATAGGTGTGCTTGTAGTCGGAGTATGTGCTACAGTATGGCTTAGCGTAAAAGAGCATTTGAATATATCCTAAGGACAACACGTATATGCCCCCACCTAAAATTAGTGCTTCTGAGCTCGAGCTTGACGTACAAGCGTATTACGATGCTGCGGGTAATAAGTCAGAAGCTGCTCGGGCACGAGGATTAAAACGACGGACTTATACAGATAGGCTGACTTTAGCCGAACAAGAATTAGGCATTATCCTGGGTAAAGTAGCTGATGGCCGTGTGGCGCCACATGTTGCTGAAGAGCTCAAGCGCCCCGAAGAAGGACACATAAAAAGATACATTCTCACATCTCTCCAGAACAATACACATTTACATCCAGGCTTTAATAATCTGCTCGGGCTTGTAGATTATTATGACAATCTGCCGAAAGCATCGTGCGAGCTAATGGTTGGAACATTCTCCTATCAGAAAGCTGCATTTGGCCGGAAGGCTGTGAAGCGTAACACGTTTAAGGGGGACGAGTTCGACACAGAGTGGTATGCCCCCGAAGCAGAGCAATACATTAACGATAAGATGGTCGCTCTTGCTCCGGCGCTTGTGTGGAACGGCCACATGAACATACTACCAACTAACAAGCATCCCCTGACAGACTTCGATAATTACAACGGCCGTATGTCCAACATAGTGCCACATGCTCAGATCGCGATGGAAAGCGTCGCGTCTATGCCCGATGAAGCAGCAAAGCTGAACTTCTCGACTGGTACAATTGGCCAGCTCAATTACATCCAAAAGAGAGCAGGAATTATCGCTGAACAGCGGCATTCTTATGGGGCTGTGCTGGTTGAAGTTAACAGCTCCGGATCGTGGTGGGTTCGTCAGCTTCACATCGACGAGGATGATGCGATATGTGATATCGGCCCTGACGGTACTGTCGGCGGGATACGTGCCCAGGGCGGTGAAGTTCTCGAGGAAGATATCGTAGAGGCAATAAACTGGGGCGATGCTCATGCTTCAGAGATGGACATGTGGGTCCGAGAGCTCGGCTGGGGCAAAGGCGGAATGCTCGACCAATTACGTCCACGCTATCAGTTCATGAATGACTTATTTTCTATGCGATCGCGTGGGCATTGGGACATGAAGAAATTCCACACGATGTACAAGAAGCACCTAGAAGGTGAAGAGAGCGTAGAAGATGAAATACAGATTACCGCTGACTTCTTGACCGAGGCAGACCGAGACTTCTGTGAAACTATCGTCGTCCCATCAAACCATGACTTACATCTAGAACGTTGGTTACAAGAAGCGGATTTCCGGTTGGACCATACGAACGCAAAATACTTCTGCTTTTTACAGTACAACCTTCTCGATCAGATAGACCACGGCAACCGATCGTTCAACGTGCTCGAGTTTGCACTCGGCAATCAAGGTGCTGCAAGAGCACGGTATTTGGATATAGATGAAAGCTTCGTAATCTGTCATGACACTCCAAAGGGTGGGATAGAATGTGGTTTGCACGGACACAACGGAAGTAACGGCGCAAGAGGCAGTACGCAAGGGCTTACTAAACTCGGTCGAGGCATTAATAAAGGACACGATCACACTGCAGCGATCCGGTTGAATGTCTATTCAGCTGGAGCCTGCGCAGCAACGTTTCCATATATGAACGGACCACATTCTCATTCTATAACCCACACTGCCACGTTCAAGAACGGGACACGTCAGCAGCTGACAATGTGGGACGCTAAGTTCAGAGCCTAAACTACTTCTTCCTCATACAACTCGACCGCCCTCAGTTAATGGAGTACCCATAATGCTGCCCACAAACTATCAGCAGTTCATACACACGTCCCGATACGCCCGATGGAGCGACGAAGATGGTCGTAGAGAATCTTGGCCTGAGACGGTTGGTAGGTACTTCGATTTCTTTGAAGACCACCTAAAAACTAAATGCGACTTTCAGGTACCTATGTGCGAATTGCTTGAAGCAAGACACGCTGTGGAAAGCCTGATGGTTATGCCTTCGATGCGCTGCCTGATGACTGCAGGGCCTGCTTTGGCTCGCGACCATGTTGCTGCATACAATTGTGCCTATACACCGATCGATAACTTGAGAGCGTTTGACGAAACTCTTTTCATTCTAATGTGTGCAACGGGTGTGGGCTTTTCAGTTGAGCGGCAGTATGTCAGCCAGCTTCCCGTTGTTCCAGCGGCGCTTTCCGATAGCAACGAAGTAATTGAAGTACGGGACTCAAAGCGCGGATGGGCTGAAGCTCTCCGTAAGCTGATAGCAACTTTATATGAAGGGCGTATACCTAAGTGGGACACACGTAAGGTTCGTGGCCCAGGCGAGCGGCTTAAGACTATGGGCGGCCGAGCAAGTGGACCTGCTCCGTTGATAGAGTTATTCCAGTACGTAGTAAAAATGCTCCAGGGAGCAGTTGGGCGTAAGCTCACTAGTATAGAGTGCCACGATATTGTTTGTAAGATCGGTGAATGTGTAGTCGTTGGCGGGGTACGTCGCTCGGCTCTAATCAGCTTGTCTAACTTGAGCGACCATCGTATGCGGGATGCTAAGGCAGGCGAGTGGTGGGTGCTCGAGCCTCAGCGTAAGCTCAGCAATAACTCCGTGGCATATACTGAGACTCCAGAAGTTGGGCAGTTCATGGCTGAATGGCAAGCCCTGTATGCTTCTAAGTCGGGAGAGCGTGGAATATTTAACCGAGAGGCTGCTTGGAAGCAGGCAATGTCATCAGGTAGGCGTAACGGTTTTTATTCCGACGGAGCTCTCATAAATCCGCCGTTCCCAGGCCGTACTAAGATAGATTTTGGATGTAACCCTTGCTGCGAGATTATCCTACGCCCAAAAGAGTTCTGTAACCTTAGCACCATTGTAGTGCGGGCAGAAGACACCATGGAAACGCTGCACGAAAAGGCTCGTATAGCGACGATCCTAGGCACGTGGCAAAGCACGGTGACCGACTTCAGGTACCTGACTAAGAAGTGGTCTGACAACTGTAAGGAAGAACGTCTGCTAGGCGTTAGCATGACGGGCATTATGTCCAACCCGCTCCTGTATGAGATGGACGGCTTAGCAGGCAGACTGGAGGAGCTACTTGAGACTTGCATAGGCACCAACGAAGAGCTTGCACCTCGGATCGGCATACCGGTTAGCGCAGCAATCACTTGTGTAAAGCCAGAAGGAACTGCTAGCCAGATGGTAGCAGCAGCTAGTGGCATTCATGCGGCTTACGCAGAATTTTATATCCGGCGGGTTCGTCAGGATGTTAAAGACCCGTTAACCACTATGCTGATCGATCAAGGCGTTCCATACGAAGTCGACATAATGAACAGTGAGAACATTGTCTTTGAGTTTCCACAGCGCTCCGACGAAGGTTCTGTGCTTCGTAATGATATGACAGCTATTCAACAGCTCGAGCATTGGAAAGTGTTCCAAAACCATTGGTGCGAACACAAGCCTTCGATTACTGTTTATGTCCGTGAGAAGGAATGGCCTTCAGTTGGTGGTTGGGTATATGACAACTTTGACGACATGAGTGGAGTTTCGTTCTTGCCTCATTCTGACCACACATACAAGCAAGCACCGTACGAAGAGATCGACGAAGAGGCTTACAACCAACGAGTTGCTGATATGCCAGAAATCATTTGGTCTCAGCTCGGTAGGTACGAGCGAGAGGATAACACCAGCAGTTCGCATGAGTTAGCTTGTACTGCTGGTGGCTGTGAGATTTAGCTCAGGGTCCGTGTCCTCCGCTGTCGTGGTCTGACTCCCCAGTTATAGCAGGATGCAGCGAGATAAGTATCGCTGTTAAGATGAACGGAGAGAACGCTATCATCAATGGGTTAAACTCAGGGTAGGTAATGGACCAGAACCAAACCTCAAAGCCCAGGCAGAGCAGTATGACTCCCCACGCCTTTAGGCGTACAATATTAGCTTCTCTTATGGCATTATCCTTCTGTAATAATCGCGACGGTCGTCTGTGTCCTGAAAAGTCCGCAGACGACACTCGTCGCATCGGTCATCGTCTTCGAAGCTAGTAAGCTCTTCAGCGTCGACTACGTGGCCACACTTCGGGCAACTCTTTAAGTCCATACTCATTTTTTACACCAACGGATCAATGCCTTAAAACTCCACGGTACAAAGTAGCAAAACCAAAATATCACAATCGCGGAGTATATGCCCGTGGTCATATCAAAGTCGGTAGCTTTGGGGTTGTGCCTCTTATTATAAGTAGCCCCCTCCGCTATACCGATCCCAATTGCCATGTAACCGATCAGCCACCACGTCCACATCAGCTGCTCGGCTTCGCACGAGGGCGACGTTGGCAGAGGCGATAGTCCTCATAACCTTGCTCGCCAGCACGAACCTTGACAGAGTACCAGCGAAGGCAGGCAACCGTCGTTTCGCAGCCAGGAAACTCTTCCTTTATGCGATCGATCACGTCCAGATAAGTTATTCCAACGGACCTTGCTTTTGAAAAATCAGCGGCTACGACGTTTTCTGGTCCAGATTTCTCGGCTGGGTCTTCGTAGTAAGCAGCGTAACACAACCAATGTAATGCTGCTTCGCGAATTGTACGCGTCTGCACGGTGTTTCCAGTTGCTTCAACGACCGTTTCTGCTTCGACCGGCTCTTCGGCGACCGTTTCTGGCACATCGTCAACTATGCTGTCGTCGAGCATCAGAATGCGGTCAATAAGCCCCTGCTTACTACGCTTCCAAGAAGCCAAGGGCTGAGGGGCAATGCCATTGTAAATGGCGAGGAGTTCACTGTTAGTTTTGGATTCAAGCTGTTCAAACATTTTGGTTGTCCTTCAATTGGTTGCTTAAGTTCATCTCGTTCTTCTTTGCTCAACGCTAGCCATCCTGCTCCGTTGAGCCTTTCTCGTAAGACTTCATCCTGGTCGAGGACGGTCGTCCCAATCTTTCGTGAAACCGTTGCACTGTGCAAGGCCCCATGCCATATTCCAGAGTAGCACATCATCATCACTTTCATAGTTGACGTCACGGTTAACGACGTTGGTGAAGGCTTCACTCATTAGCATATTAGCATCTGTGTAATCGTGTGTAGCACATGTGCTGGCGTCGAGTACCGCTTCATTCACCTTGTCAACGAATTGTAACTCAGAAGGTACTAATTCTTTACGAACAATCCGGTGAAATTCTTTTGCCAACAAAACCAAAGTCAACGTGGTCTGCGGGTTTTCCATTTTCTCGTCCTTACTGGTTGCAGTCATTCAATAAAGGTATTATAAGCTGGGAGTACCTAACAAAGTACCAGTATTACTAGGTAATCCTGCTGATCTTACGGTTTAAATCCGCTTTGGTCACAGTAATCACAACCAGTGCAGTCGCATTCAGGGCACGGCTGCAAACGGTCATTATCCCAAGTTGTAGCTAGGGCTGTCTTAAAAGCTGTGAAGGCCGATGCCAACCTTAAGTAAGTGCTATCGTCAGCATCTCCTACATCTATGGTCTTCATAAGGTCATTTACCGACCCTGATATCTCTGTCCAGTTATCGGCAAGAGCATTAACTTTTTCTATGGTTATCATACTGACCTCATTTTTGTGGCTTCAATATCGAACTTCCAATTCGCAGGATCGTCGATGTAACAGTAAGCAATCTGCATTAGAAGACGTATCGAAAGTCCGTAGAAGTTCTTTGCGTTCGTAGTAACAAAGTCCATGACCTCCTGTGCTTGCTCCTCAGTCAGCCCATTTGCTTCAAGCACCTTGTCTTCAATGCCGACATGATATAAGCGCATGAGGAAGTCTTCCATGGTACGCATGGTTAAAGAGAGGTAAAGGCTGCGATCGATTAGCGCTTCAAAATGGGCAGACATATTGGACTTCTTGCGAATTGCTGCCTCGAAGTCCATATTGGTGCAGAAGACAACAGTGCCTTCAAAGTCGAACTTGTTTGGAATGTCAAGCTCTTCTAACCAATGTGCTCGTTTGCGCCAAGACACTGTGCGAGTTTCGCTACTGTCCAACACCGCCTTAAGAACGTTGAGGCATGTTTCATCTCTGAACACGTCGTCGCAATCGTCTAGCACGACAATACCACCTTCACGCTGCTCGTACAAAGCTATATAAAGTCCAACAGCGCTGATCGTTCCGCTCATGACGTCATATTCTTGGTCAGACTTGTGCTCTTTTAGTACCTTCTCGACGGTATATGACTTACCAAGTCCTGGCGGTCCGCTAACAATTAGCGAAGGAAGATGCCCGCCAGCAACTCGGTTAGCCATGCGCTCCAGAGTTGAATACCGTTGGCGAATGCGGGTCGAACGCTCTTCGTCAGTTTCATCATCCAGCAGATCTAAGTCGGCCATAACTCCGCCACCGCAAGTTGGGCAAGCACCTCTTGTTACAAGGCCGTCAATGTCTGCCGTCGTGCTGAGAAGGCCTTCCTTGCGAGCACGCGACTTTGTAGAAGATACTGATGCGGCTGAAGTCGTTGAGCCCGGAATTCTGCGCTGAACCTCAGCAGCAACCTCGTCGTTAGTAAGCCCGGGGTTTTCCATGAGGATATTTAAGATTGTATCTGAAGTGCTGGCCATCATTTTGTCCTTGTTGGTGTCAGTCAATATAAGGATTATACCCTATGCTACCTAATAAAGAAACAACATAATGGCTGAATAATCCTGATTTGTCTAAAATCAGTTGCAATAGTGGTATTTATTAGTTGACTATCAGCGCGTAGGAGCTTATAATACCTTTATTGACTGTAATTAAGGATAAGATAATGGGACTTGCAGAGGCGGTACTAAAAATAGAAATGCAGCAGGAAAAAATTCAGTGCTTACAAAAAGCCCTCTACTTATGCTATGGGCATATGAATGCTGACGATCCAGATGCACACGTTAGATACGCTGTGCGGCAAGCCCAGGAGGCTCTTAAAGAATGACTGACTTTAATATGAACCACGACGATACGCTTAAATATATGATAGCATCAGAGCTATCGACACTCGATGTTATAAACGCTTTGGAAGTGGATCATGAGACTTTGGTTCTGATTCGTAAGATCAACGAAGCGGGAAATACTAGAGTACAATAGCTCCATATGCCGCAGCATCTACTATAGCACGGGCCTTGGAGCGAGGATCGATCACCGCAAGCTGAGCCAAATCAG
>Ga0114996_10010122_pt1 | contig 10258 bp, 11 predicted proteins | sample ArcticOcean_MG_C_4_FD_87039 | JGI IMG/M metagenome (GOLD analysis project Ga0114996, IMG submission 87039) | Marine microbial communities from western Arctic Ocean - ArcticOcean_MG_CB4_134 | ecosystem: Environmental > Aquatic > Marine > Oceanic | place: Arctic Ocean: Canada Basin | collected...
TAGGGTTTTCATCATTTGAATTCGATGAACAAAAAAAAATAAATAAGAATCGTGGGCGCACAATCAAGAAAAAGCGTGGAAAGGCCGCAAGTTTCCTAAAAGCTATGGGCGATGATGCTCCCACCGAGGAAGATTCAAAATCTACCCTTAGCCATAGCGCTTCGGAACGGAGTAGTGAGGGTGCTGATTTAGCATCCTTTCATCCGCCGCCCAAGCCATTGCTCACTAAGGCCCCAGATCAAGCAAAGTCTGTTCAACCGCAAGAAGATCAACATATAGATCAACATGGCATATTAAAGGAGGGTATGACACAACAAGTAAAATACTATGATCATTTAGAAAAAAATAAATATCACAATCCTTATATTCCAAGTTATACAGGAACTCAACAAAACATACCCTATTACTCACAATTGGCTGATAGCCAAGACGTAACGGGTCCAAAAGATGAGTTGACGCATAAGCTAAATTATTTAATTCATCTCTTAGAAGAACAGAAAGACGAAAAAACCGGCAATGTTACCGAAGAACTGGTATTATATATGTTTTTAGGCGTTTTTGTTATTTTCGTAGTCGATTCTTTTGCCCGAGTAGGCAAATATACGCGCTAATTTATGATAAAGACCTTGGTAGACATAATCGGTCTGTAGATAAAATTATAAAAATAATATGCCATTGGACACTTCCATTCTGGTATATATTTTTTCATTATATTTCGAATGATAATATTATTATTGGAAATATTTTCTATAACAATAAGTTCGAAGGAAACCTTGCTTTGCAATAAGGTAATTGTATTTTGAAAAGAGTCGGTAAATAATTGTTCATAACCGGGGGTAACATAGGAAGCAAGGCATTCAATGCTCTTTTTTCTATTATAACTTGTATAAGGATATCTATAGAAATAGATACCGATGGGCTTCTCTTGCTCCATGAGGAGACACGGTAGCAATAATTGATGTGTAATAAGATTCTTTATATGGGAAAAACAAGGAAGAATGGTGCATGCAAAGGCCGTTTTTATTTCATCAAAGTAATGAAATATTAATTCAACATTGGTCTCTGTAATAAGATGACAAGTGATTGTATTGGATATTCTAAAATTAGGCTGTTTCCATTTCTTGGCAGAGAATACATAAGCATAATAAATAGTTAGGGGAACCATTAGATTCATCTCTCCCTCTCTTTTAAATAGAAATATTGGCGCAGCACCTTGTTCTCGACTTTTATAATAATGGGTATAAATTTGTTTTGGAGCTGCACCCTTTTTCCTATGTTTTGTATGCACACATAGAAAATCTACATAGGATATAGTACAAGTCTGACCGGCTAGATAACAAACTAATGGTCGTGATGTCATGCAACTAATTAATGTAGTATGGGCCGAATTATACTGGAGAGATATGTAAGATGGGCGGTCATGGCATGCGAAATATTCAAAAACTCCTTTTTTAGGAGGATGATAATGTGCCTTTTTATTATAAAGGAAATGGTTTCGAATTATAAAATATAGTAGTGCCTTTTTTTCAGTTGGAATATTCTGAAAGGGTTCGCATGTAATTGTATAATCATAGAAGCGTGTTATAGGTGGTTGCGCATGCTGTACCAGTCCGGGGGGCCATACCCAATAATAAAGATTATGGAGGTGAAATACAGGTTGTCTGGACCAAAAACGAAATTTCAACTTTAAAAAGAAATGAAACAGAATTATAAGTGACAATACAATAAGAATTAGATACAAGAACATTGTATTATGGGAGATAAATTTATAGCATTGTAAACTAATTAAGAGTAATAAACGGAATATATCTTATATGGGAGATAAAACCGTAAAAGCGCCATCAGTAAGCACACTATTACAAAATATAAGCGAAGAAGAAAAAACTATTCGGGAACTTCAGATAAGTATAACTGCAAAAAAACAACTTATATGTGGTCATAAACAAGCTTTATGGGCAACGTGTGATCACGAATGGATCCGTGACTATTTTGTCTCCTTTGATGATAAATGTAAGTATTATTGTGGAATTTGCGATTTATGGAAAGATAAAACATATTATTTTAACTAGATTTAACTAGATTTAACTAGGTTTGTAGAAAACATAGAGATATTGATATTCGTATTCTACTGGAATAAGATCAATCTTTCCTTCAAGAATAAATCCTGTATCCTTGGCTAATTGGATAATATGCTGTTGGGTTGGCATGTGCATAACATGTTCGTTCTTACGAGTTTTTCCTTGTGGATCTTTGAAGGTTTCTTCAAAAATTGCTTTATTTTTGGATTTGTTCAAAATAAATTCACCCTTATAATCAAAACCATTGAATTTAACAACAGAGGTAGTAATACGTTTCTTAGCATGTTTTTGGGGAGAAATAAACACAAGCGGATTGGCAACACTTAAAATAGGATCAAACATATTACGATCAACTAAATGAAGAACCAAATATCCGCCAGGTTGAAGCCATTCATAGCAATTCTTAAAGAATCGTAATTTGTCTTGAATATAATACAGTGTAAAGTAAAAACAGGTAATATGGGTAAATGTATAGGCAGGAAAGAGACGTATATTTGTTACACTGCCTTCTTCAAAAGTTTCATTTGGATATTTCTTTTGTGCAGCCATAACCATGGCGGGAGATGTATCTATTCCGATCGCATGTAGTTTTTTTGCAGAAAAAAGGGCTACGTGATCGCCGGTACCAGCACCCACATCTAAAATAAGACTTTTTTGGGTAGGATGTGTATTTTGAATAATCTCTCCAACTTCATATTCATTTTTGACTTTATCAAAGACGAGTTCATCGTAGAGACTTGCATAAAATGTATCATACACATCTGCGCCTCTTTTTAACATAAATTTTTCTCGTTGTATAAATCCTTCACGCAATATAGGTGTCTTTTTATAAAGAATAAATGCTATCATGATAAATGTAAGGAGCGTTATTAATTTACACCATCTGGAAGATGAATAAAAACGTTCAATAATATTTTTTGACATATCTATATGTATTATTGGAATATTTTTTATGTAAAAATATTCTAATGGATGAGATCAACGATAAACGTCCACATAAAGATTTTAAGGGGATTACCTTTTCAAAGTATAAAAAAAATGCCGCCAAAAAAGAATTACTAAATAGTCTAATACAAGAAAAGATAGAGCCAGCTTGTTATTGGTCTGCAGAATTTATTTGTGCAGGCCATTACCTAGAGTTGTGGGAGATTATTATTACCTTCATGAGTCAGCATATACATTTAGGAAATCCCAAACTTCCTTTGTATATTCGTTTGAGATATGATAATTTTAGGACAATTATTTCTGCCGGCTATAAAAACAATGAATTGCAATTACGCAATAATAAAAAAATCCGTATATTATTTGCCGAAATAATAAGTATTCTTAGTTTATCTCAGAAAAAAATTCGATTGCATACTATCAAAGTTGAAAAAAAAGATTTCATTATGTCTCAACTAAGTGGTAAATTAAAAGCTGATAGCGTAGCATATGCTACCGCGGTCTTTCGAAAGAAAGATCCTAAAGAATTATTTATCGCTATCAATGAGTTTGGATATCATTTGTATAGTGCTAATATGAGATCAGCATGTTATTGGTTAGAATGGCTTCTTGCATTCAATACCCTATGTCAAAAGGGGAAAATGAATTCCTACAAAGCAGCCCGTCGAGTAAATATTCCCGTAGAAACAAAATATCAAACAGATATGATTTGGATTATTTGGGAACTGCTGCTCGCCAATGCTCGCAAGAAAAAATCAAATATAATGTCCATTCTAGAGGCACTTTTATCTCTTTTTTGCATTCGCTATCAAACAGGGGTTAAAAAACGTAGACGTTTTGTCATTTATTTTGCAATTATGTTGGTGGTGGAGCCAGAAAATATAACCATTCCCATTTATACCCAAAAAGAAAAAATAGAAAATATCAAACAGAAAATCGATATCATCTACCGACAAATTAAAAAAAACGAAATAACACCAGATACCGACTATTTATTTAATAATTCTATTACAGGTAAGACAAATGTAGAAAAAACAATTCACAAACTTGACAGAATGGATACTCTTACGGGTTTTATTCCGCGTCAGTAATGCTGTATAAATAATATATATTATGTATAAATGTCTGAATTTTATGGTGAAAGCGCTCCCCAATCAAAAACGACCCCGGTCCCAAAACCCATGGAAACAAAAAAAATGAATCTATTAGAGATAGATATTAAGGATGAAAATACAGCATTAAATGTAATGGTGGGATTTTTAGGTTTGGCCCAAAAAAGAGGTTGTTTTGCCATCAATGAATCTGCAAAAATTTTTGAATGTGTCAAGAAATTTCGCCCCGATGTATCTACTTTATCCAAATAAACAGCGATATAACGCACCCCGTTCAAGATCATTAATCCATACTTTTTCCACCTCCCAATATGTAACCTTCCAACATTCTGTAGTTCCCGCGCTATATCTCATTAAAGAGGCTGGAATAATCTCATCTTTTAGTTGAATACTATATTTTAATTTTCCATCCTTGCGAATGGGGCCCAAAGGAATACCCCCAGAGAGTTGCAGTTCGCGTGATTTTTCAACATACATAGAAGTTCGACAAGAACGCGACGCATGATGTTTATTGTATTGATTATCCACAGAACACATTTTGTGCCGCCGGCTATTTACTTTCTCTTTTAGTCGACACAATTGATAATGCACAATTAATGGTTCGGTCTCAAATTCTCGTTTGTATTTTCTAGTATATTGAATCAATTCTTTATTTAAATAAACTGTATTGGGACCTGCAAAACGCATAATATGAAAGCAAATGGATGGTGTCATATATTTCATCTGTATATACATATGCATATGTATATGCATATCTTTATCAGAAGTATTAAGCTTATCTAACTTCGATAATATACAAGGAGTTGGTATCCTTTCGTAAAATTAAAATAGGTATTATTCTGTTCGGCAAATCGCCATTGTTCATCTTTGTTTAATTTTGTCTTCCATATAAATGGGGTGAGTCTTGAAAAACTTTCTCCATCAAAGCCATAATCACGGCCATTACAGGTAATATAGGCCGAAAAATGCTGCTGCTGGATATCTCTTAACACCGCGCCATCTAATACATATTTATATTTTCGAAATACTTTTATCTCTTGTTTTTTTTTGAAGGTAGCCATATCTGAGTATTCCACAAAGATAATATCCGGGATAATGCCTTGGTGTATTCTGTATTTTATTTGCTTAATAATGTCATGATACGATGAATTATGTGTATTGATCCAAGAGAGTGCGAATTCTGCTTCTCCTTTTCCCAAATATTCCATAATCGCGATATAGTAACTTAAAGGATTGGCGGGAACTCTAGTTTTGGCGATGCCAGAATATCCTTTATGAATGGAATGGTATATTCGGCGAATAACATTATTGGTATCCATAAGTTTGGCAAATCGGCTGGGATCTTGTTGACCTCGTAGGGAAGCCTCAATGTATTTATTCAATAAAAAGAATGGCCATTGCAGAGCCGGCTTAATCGTTTTACCAGAGGGAAGTATAGAGGTAATCATCGTTTCACGTAAAAAACGATGAAATTTACGCCCTTTGTCGCTAATAAAAAATATCATAAAAAAAGAATTAAACCAACAATTTGATAGATTTTGCTTAGGGGCGATAATATTATCGCAACGTATCTTGGTTTTGGATAGTAGATTGCGTAACATTGTTTTACGCGCAATCTTTGTTCTCCAATGAACACATTTTTTCCGACCATGTTTAATAATATTTATTTTCCGCTGTTGCAGACAAGTAAATACTTTGGGATTTGGAGAGATACTTTTAAGATCCATCAATGCTTTATTTACAGAAGGACTAAAGGAATGAGGGTCGCGAAGTAGAGGAGTTACCGAAGTTTGTATTTCACGTCTCAATAATTTATTCTGGTGGGGGGTTGTATTCGGAATAATAGTTTCTTGGTTATCATACAATTGTGGCATATAATCGGTTCGTAGTACTCTGTAAAAGGGTTTTTGAACCGGCTGTCTATGTTTTATCTTAATTTTTTTGGTGGATACTATTTTTTTTCTATATTTCCTTTTCTTATATTTTCTTTTTCTTGTGTTCCGACCCATGAATATATATATTCTAAATAATTTAATATATATAATTTGTATATGACTGATCTTATTACAGGTTCACCCAATACATTTAGTCAGGGTTCACCCATAGCTCTTCGCCCATCAACTGGTCAATCTGGTTGGGGTACAAATAAAATTATACAGATTATATTAATTCTTCTTGTGTTGGCACTCCTAGGACTAAACATATTTACTTATTTAGCAAAAGGCACTGACTATATAACTCATATACTCGAATTTATTACAGGCAATGTAGCCGAGAAAGCGGGGGGTGTTCTTGCAACATCTGGAAAAGGCGTGGAATTGGGGGCGGATGTTGTAGGAGGGGCCATTCAAAATGCAGGGGCTATATTGGGACGAGAATTGGAAATGAAACGCGACAAGCTTTGGAAAAATCGCGATCAGGGGATACAGCGGGCTACAGACCGACGACAATTGCCTGGTATTAATAAGTTTCCCCAATATGAGCCGGATAAAGTTGATAGTGGAATTCAGAAACCACAAAAACCAGGCTTTTGTTATATTGGCACAGACCGTGGATATCGTTCCTGTATTTCAGTCGGACAAAGTGATAAATGTATGTCGGGCAAGATTTTCCCTACTATGAAGATATGTATTAATCCAACGCTAAGACAATAAACTACTGGAAGAATATGAAGCGCTTCTACTATATAAAAGGTTAGCCAAAGTCATATCTATTTAACCGTTTTAATTAATTTATACATCGCAATAGAGGTTCCTAAATGCCAATATGGATGCATATTATATTTTTTTAAATGTATAAATTTTTGCTGTTCTAAAATCCAAATAAATGTAGAAATAGATGAAATAAATAAAAAATCTTTTTCTTTTCGCATTAAATAAAATAAACGAATGTTATACATAGTTAATATTCCAAAAAAATAATAAAATTTCTTCCAAAAAATAAAATAGGTTAGTAATAAATATCTAAGATATTTTGGATGTTTTTCATCCAAATCTTCCAATATTAGTTGGACAAAGGTTAATATTGAGAACTCATCCATCCATTGACCATAACAACGCCCGGTCCCATGCAATAATATTGATCCCAAGCCAATTCCTGCTACAGCACATGAAAGGCCCTTTCTATTTCTCTTTTTTATTAGCGGTATTAACGTTAAAAAATAAAAACTACTAGACATTGTATTATAAAATTCATATATCCAAAACAATGTTTTATACTTTGGCTCAATAAATAAAATCGAGGTATCTCTTTTTCCCCAAAACATTACTATTAATATAGAGGATTGCTCTAATACTATTATGTTCTTATAAATGCAATTCTTTACATGCAATTATGCAATTCTTTACATGCAATTATGCAATTCTTTACATGTAATTCTATAAATATATATATGAGTTAATCTATATATATTTATGATGTTAAGGTAGGCCAGTGAGGACCGGCGGGTGGTAGGGGGGCTTGATCATTTTGGAAATACCATGCGAGAGCAAAGTATGGTGGTAGAGCTGGGGCACGCTGGTTCGGAAGACGAAGGCATGGACCCGCGCTTACTATTTGCTGAATTTCGACGCCACTTAAGGAATAGTCATGATACCATAAATCCGCCAAATGCCCTGAGTAGCCGCCATTCATATTCACATATACATCGCCGTAATTTTGGCGGGGTATAGCGGTAAAAACATGCCGCAGAACAATATCACCATTCACATAGACATCCATCACCTTGCCGCGCAGACGCACTGCAACGCATATCCATTTGTGGAGAGGTATGTCATTGATCTCAACTTCCTCTAAAATCTTATCAAAAGTGTTCATAACAATAATAATAGTATTGCGGGTAGGATGTAAATACATTCCAGGCGCATTATTGGGATAGGCCGTTTGGTTGGCATTAAGTTTATCATTGCCTTTGTGAAATATATGTTTTCGCTGTCCATTTTTATACTCTAAATCATCTATGTATAGCCAGACTGTCCACGTAAATTCAAGACCGCCGCGTTGATCTACGGAACGTATAATTGGTTTGGAACCTCGCACATTTGGATTCTGTGGAACAAGTAGAAATTTTTTGGCATCTTTAACACATTGCACTAATTTTGGATTTCGGGGTGGGGCAAACATCCAAGCCAAAAAAGTTACTCCTAAACGAAGAATAATTATGAAACCTATAACAACCAATATAAGAAAGACAAATTTTGCAGCTAAAGTATTGGAAGCTAAAAATTCGCTTGTTCCCGATACATATCTGTTATTGCTAAAGTTACCCGTTGCTCGATTCCATCTCTGTTTAATATCTGTCATATCTATATATATTATAACAGATATTTTAGATTTCAAAACTATCCACTTCGTGATTATCTTTCATAAAGGCGATCTTTAATCTGTATTTATTAAACAGATTCGAGAGCCAATTGCTACCCCCAGGTCCTTCCCGGTAAATTGCGTAGGCTTCCCGTGGGTTGACAGCACGAGAAAAATATTGGAAGTTGGATACAAAGCCCTCAAAACCTGCATCACCTTGTCCGCCACTCCCTCCGCTGCTTGAAGATCCCAAGACATCCTTTTTACCGTTGCATACCATCTCGAGGGCGCAACTTTCATTTTGTGAGGGTTCTGCGCCAGCGCTCGGACATAAAACGAGATTGCTACCACTGCTCATTTTTGGAACACCTGGAAGGACACAGGTTCGAACTAATTTCCCATCTAAATACAAATCAAGAGCACGATTATTAAGCGTAATAAGGACATTTGCCCATGCTTGTAAGGGAATATTTTCCAAAACACAAGAGTGGGTGGTGGCACCACCGCTACTTTGGGCATGATCAGAAGGATAAGTTGCTAAAGTCACGATGATATTATTGAGATTTTTATCCAAGGCTACCCACGGAGCCGGATTGCCGGTTCGGTCGTTTCGCACGAATACACCCTTGGCCTCACCCACGCGGTAATTCCAATTAGCGATATAGAGCCAGATAGAATATGTATAGTCGGCGTTTCCACCTGCGGGTAAATGTCGCCCTGAAATGATATGTGTATGTTCAGCATTTCGCATGCCAGATAGGTAGACCCGACCACTATCCCCGAAAAACCATAAATATAATAGGTAAATAATAATCACAATTACAACCCCAATTATAATATTTCGCCGATTCATAATATACTATAACCTGAGATATTTTATCTAAATAATCGGTGGATTTTTATTTTTTAAAGCCTCGTAGTTTAACCTTATATTTAACAATGTTAGAGGAGAAGAAAAATAAGTTACATTACAGCATCCACCGCTTACTCCATTGTTCTCTCCAACAGTTATCTTATCATAAGACATATAGGGAACCATATTATTTGTAGAAGAAACCAACTTGTTGTTTATAAAAACATCTAAAGTTCCGCCATGGTAGTTAATCACTATATTATTCCATCTTTGCAAAGGAAATTCGGTTGTCTCAAAGATAACACTTTCTTTGTCAATTCCAGAATTCATCTTAATTTGTAAGGTATGCGAATGTATATTACATAAAATATTTGGTTTATTTCCATAATTTAAAATAGATGTGAACTGATTGTTTGCTACACGCGCGCTCGGGGGTTGTTCATGAATAAAAAACCATGCCGAGAGAGCGTAATTGTAGTTGTAAATATCAATATCTCCGCCTAAATTTTCGTATGATCCTATATCCTTTTTGCTATCCGTGTATATAGGATTATCTAGTAAAACCTTACTCTTAAATAAGGCTGATTGTTTATTTTTAGCCTTCTGTTGTTGTTTGCTCTTGTTTTTTAATTGTAATATATTATTGTCTAGATTAATCAATATAGGTCCATTAGATTGAACATAAGATACAGCTGCTTCAAGGGTGAGCGACTTTTTAAAAAATCTTGCCCATAGACTTTGTTTTTGATAGGGTTGATCTGCTGATGTATATCCTTGTTTTTTTAAATAATCCTCCAAAGATGCTTGATTATCTTTTCTATAAAGATGATCTCGCATTATCATATTCCAATCTATATCTATGTGATCCATTATATTAGCCATTTCATTTTCAGCAGTTAAGAGGCTCGCTTGATTACCCGCGGCGGCTTGCACTATTAATGCAGCATCTTTTTTGGATCTAGAAACATATA
>Ga0114996_10010125_pt1 | contig 10256 bp, 6 predicted proteins | sample ArcticOcean_MG_C_4_FD_87039 | JGI IMG/M metagenome (GOLD analysis project Ga0114996, IMG submission 87039) | Marine microbial communities from western Arctic Ocean - ArcticOcean_MG_CB4_134 | ecosystem: Environmental > Aquatic > Marine > Oceanic | place: Arctic Ocean: Canada Basin | collected...
CCACGCCCGGGTGCGACAACCGTGGAAAACCGGGCCTCAACATCGTGGGCTACGGCTCGTTCGCGACCAAGTCCGGTCGATGACAGCGGTACCGCTGCACAATCTGCAGGGGCACGCTGAGCGCGAACACGGGGACCGCCGTCCTCAGGGTTCGACTCCCGCGGCCTCCAACCATCGAGAAGGCAGTCGAAACCGCACTCCGAATCTGGCGAGCCCGGGTCGTTTCCAGAGTCGTCAACCCGCCGAGGTTGGACGATCCGGCACATGCGGGCGCCCGACGTGGGGTGTCACCGGGCTCCGAACTGACTGCCCGAGCAGCCTGAGGGCTCGTCGCGAGGATGGGGCTGCGACCGCTACCGGTGGGAAGCGCACTGCCGCGCTGCCGACTCGCCAGCCTTCGACGTCCATCGCGCGACCGTCCTCGCGAAACGGCAAGGCCCTGCTTCAACACTGCATCTGAGGGACGCCATCTCTACCGTGCCGCGGATGACGCCGCCTCCGGGCAACGAGCACATCGGACTATTCTCAAGTTCTTGCCAATTCGCCACTCACACCCTCAGGGGCCACGCACGCAGTGCCGCAAAGCATTGGGTCCAGGCAAGTGGCGTCGCTGCCAAGAAAGGCGATCACCGCCCCGCCCGAGATCTCCTCATGCACGCGGGGGTGATCAAACAGCTCACCGACTCCCCACGCTCACCGCTCACGGTGCTGGTGTGGCTGCCGGGATATCTCGCGCTGATTCCCCCCTCCCAGGAGGAGATCGATGCGCCTGACGCCCGGCAAGAAGCGGAGACGATCGACGCCCCGCAGCTGCCCAACCCGACATGGCGGGAACGCAACGGGTGAGCCCGAGTCCGCTCAGATAGCGCCTCATTCCAAGGCTTTACGCCGATCTCGAGCCCGGTGAGGGTGAGGGTTTTCGGGGCGTGGTTGTGGGGTGAAACCGGTCGCGGCCGGGCGCCGGAGGGCTACGACGTCACGGTGACCTTCACATAGCCATTCGTCCAGCAGCACTGGTTGCCGGCGGAGCTGTCGATCCCACCGAAGTTGTCGGCGCGCACTCGGATCATGTACTCGCCCGGCTGCTCGAAGGTCGCTGTTGTGGTCGCCATCCCCTCGGTCCCTTCGAGCTCCTCGGTCTCCGCGCTGAAGACCACCGGACCCGGGCCGGTGTGCTTGTACCAGGTCACGTTCATCTCCGGGGCGTCGGCCTGCCGCTGTCTGACCGCGATCGGTGCTTCCTCCCGCACGCTGTCATCATGGATCCAGACCGTCAGCTCAAGCGGCGTGTCCACCGACGCTTGGAGCGGCTCGGCGTCGATCCCGGTGGGACCCCGGCCGGCAGGGCCCTCGGCGCTAAAGCGGACCAGTGGGGGCTGCGACCCCATAGCCATCGGCCATTTGAGCTGGTAGGCACTGTTCTGGGCGCTTCCGGGCACGCTGAAGGTCCGTTCCCGGTTGACCAGGGTCCAGACGACATCGCCGCGGAAGCTGGCCGGCACGGTCACGGTGAACACCCCCCGCTCCCGCTCCCGGCGCGTGGGCGGGTCGTCGTCGTCACGTCGTGCCCCGGGTGCCGGGAAGGAAGTTGGTTGTCGGCCGTCGAACTCCGCCGGTGTGATGAAGTTCTCGGGACCCAGGGGAATCTCCACGAGCTCGGTCAGGTTGAGGTTGGAGTAGCTGAACGACAGGGTGACGGTTTCATCCGGATTCGCGTACCAGCCGGCGAAGAACGGGACCACCCGAAGTCCGTTCGGCGGCAGCGGGGTAAGTGGTCGTTGTCGCTGGGCCTCCAACGACGGGGAGCCGATGAGCATCGCGGCTGCGAGGCCGCCCACGAGCAATCGTCCGAACACGGCTGTTCCCTCCATCAACGCGTCGTTGACGAAAAAGCGAAAGAGCCCCTCGATATTCGAGAGGCTCTTCCGCCACAGACCAATTCCGTACGTCTCCGTGCTGCTACTCCTGGTCGTTGTCCGTCGTCTGCGTGCGACTTTCCCGCTCGGCCACCAGTTGCTCGTAGCCCTCGTCGTCGAGATGCGTCACGGCGATCCATGCATGCGACATCTCGTCCGCCGAACGGCTGCCGCGCCCCACCCACTGATTCGGATCGGGGTTCTGCTTGTTCCCGGCCGTGTTGTCGTAGTAGCCAGTAATCACCAGGACGGACCCCGCCGGCACGAGCGGTGCGGCGTCTTTTGCATAGATGTGACTGGTGTGCCAGTCGTTGGTCCAGTCAGATACCGAGCTCACCATCTCCAGATCGCCCGTCGTCGGATCGAAGATCTCGAGGGTCTTGCCCACCAGACGGAAGTGACCGTGCGGCTGGAAGCTGTCGATCCGCACCGGGGTCTCGAAGGAATGGAACCCCTGGGTCATCGCCGTGCTGTTCGGTGGAAGCTCGAGCTCGGCGCCCTTCATCAGCAGGGAGTAATTCTTGAGGTCCTGTTTGTGCTTCGCCTGATGGTCCTTCGGGTAGAGCCAGACGCCCATCTCGATCACATCGTCCTCGACGCGCTCGCCGTTCGGATAGTAGTGGATGTCCCAGCTGACCATGGAGTTGGCCGGGAGGACACGACAGGCGTCCTCCGGAACAACCTCGCCGACCTTGCCGAGCGCGTACTCGGAGAGCCGCTCGACATCGACCCACTCCTCGGTCTCCTCGTCGAAGTCGAGCAGCCGGGTGTTGGCGTGGTGCGCGACGCCGCGCCCCGATTCCGACGCCTTGACGTGAACCGCCTTCAAGCATCGATCCTCGGTCAGGCCGCTCGGCACGATCGGCTTCCACCAGACGTCCGACCCTTCGGCCTCTATGGTGTACGGCTTCGTCTTGATCACCAGGTCCGGCGGGCCGAGCTCATCCTCGTAGGTCCACACGTTGAGATCCGGAAAGGACAGCGGCGGCGGGAGATCGGCAGGGTCGCCAAGGGGCACGCCGTCGTCCACCCAGCGGGCGATCATCTCGATTTCCGACTCGCTCAGCCGGAGGTCGTCCTGCAACTCCTGAATACCGACGTGGCGGTCGTACCGATAGGGCGGCATCTCGCCCAGCACCACGCGATTCTTGATCGACCGGGCCCAGGGGCGCACTTCCTGGTAGGTCGTGAGCGACATCGGGCCGATCGAGCCGGGCCGGTGACACTGCTGGCAGTTCTGCTGGAAAATCGGGGCGATGTCCTTGGCGAAGGTCACCGCGTGCGCGTCGCCGGCCGACTGGGCTGCCGCGGGCGCGCCCGAGACCCCACAGAGGATGGCGACTCCAAGACCCCAGGCAACCATCCGACCGGCCGAGGGAGCGTGATACGGGACGACAAGCATACTGACACCTCTCAAGAGCACCCTGGTTTCGATACGTGCATTCTACCACAAGAACAGGCGAGGCTGTGCAACCACAGACTTCTGACCGCACGCGTGTACCACCCGGCGCGGTGACACATCACGCGGTAGCCTCGAGCGGCCCCGCGGAATCCTAGCAGGGCGCTGAAAGACGGCTGACCCGCCGCGATCGCCAGGTCCCCGTGGCTACGGCACATGACTCTCGTCAAGGGTGGCGGCGTTGTCCGCCCCACCGCGGACGGTCGAGTAGACGCCGAGCGCCTGGATGCGGGTGCCGCCACTCACGGTCGAGCCGATACCGGTCGCGCGGTTGCGGAGCCGCCCGACACCGTCGACGACTCCGCGAGGGCGGTCTTGCGACCAACCTGGATGACCGGGAGAAATCCGACAGGGTCCATTGGGGGCCTCCCGATTCCTGATCGCCTCTCGGGTTGTCCAATGTTTTCCGGCGTTTTCCGCTTGGTTCCTCCTCCCCGATCCGACTCAAATCCCGCGGAGCTTACGCTCCGTGTGGGTTCGCCCCCCACCTCCGGCACCATTTTCATTGGATCAATTCGACCGGCGCAGGCGCTGCACGGGCATTCCCGACACAACGCGCTCCGTCGAGGCCCGTAATCCGCCTGTGCTGCACAGTGGAGGTCCGTAGTCCGCGTGTGGGGGCGGAAATCCGCTTGTTCAGGGCGTCGAGGGTTCTCCCGTCGCCTATCGACAGCCTTGCGAACTGGTTTGGTGACGAATAGTCACGTTCGTCTCCTGATCAAGACCAGGCTCCCGATTGCTACAACCCAAAAAATCAAAGTTAGTTTTCCAGCTCTCGTGCGTCCCCCCTCGAAGCACGAGGTCCAGAGGCACCCACCCCATGGTTGTGAACATCAGGTCGACCTGGCCGTCACCATCGAAGTCGTGCCGGTCCATCCCGAGTTGGACGTGGGGCCAGGCATCGGGGGAATTCGTGGGCGTGACTGTCGAAACCTGCGGCCGCTCTCGAACCACCCATTGTCTGTGCTGAAAGACAATGGGCTTGCCGTCCGACTGGAACGCGATGCCGACGCCCCGTGCGAACTCGGTGCCGCCATCGGGTGCTCGCGCGCCGAAATGCACCTCGTAGGTGGAATGCTTGCTGGAGGTGCTCCGGCCATCGAGCGAGAAAACCACCAGGTCGGCGACGCCGTCGCCGTTCAGGTCGGCTAGGGAGTGCAGCACCCTCCCCGACATGTCGCCGGTGGCGAGCGAGCTGAGATCGTCGGAGTCGAAGGCCACATCGGTCGTGAAGGTCTCGGGCTCCGAAGCGAACAGTCCACGTTCGTCCTGGAGATGCACCTCGAAGTGGTCCTCGTTCCAGGACACCAGGTCGCTGCGGCCATCCTGGTCGTAGTCCATCTCGTGGACTCGGGCTTGAGACCAGGGGTCGTATCGATATCCGTCGGCTCCGTAGATCGCACTCATGTCGGTGGCGGGGCCGATCTTCACTGGGGCGGCGAACGCGCCACCCTCCATCTGGACGAACACCCAGAAGCCATCGACGTCCGGCACCACCAGGTCGTCGCGGTCGTCGTGGTTCACGTCCCGAGTGAGGTCTACATGGGGGATTTCGTCTCTGCGAGGCGGGGTGAAACTGGACGTCACCGTCACCAGTCCGCGTTCGGTCGCCGATTCGGGATCGAACCAGTTCAGGCGTCCGCGCTCGTAGATGACCAAGCGGTCGCGTCCGCCGATGTTTGCCACGTCGATGAACGACACGTCGGGACCGAGCGTGGCATCGAGTCTCGGCGTCCAGGCGCCGACGCCGAACGCGTAGATGCGCAAGCGGCGCTCGCCGTACTCGTCGATGTGCACCACGGCGAGTTCCGCGACGGCGCCACCGAGAAGAAACCCCGTCAAGACGGTCTGGCGTGCCGCCGTGCCGGTGACGACCTCGTACTGCTCGAACGTGAACGGCGCGGCAGCCTGCTCGCCCCCCGGGGCGTCACCGGTGAACGTTGCGCATCCCGCCAGGCATACGCCAAAAACCAGGATGCAGAACCGGCTCCGTCGAGGATGCCTCGTCGGGTCGGTTTCCGAGTGGGCTATGGCCGCAAAGGTCATCGCTATTTCCCCCGTCGTGCGGAGCGATCTACTCCGTTGCGAACCTTAAGCGAGACCTGTGCCAGCCGATACAAATTACCGCAAGTTATTGGTGTTATGTATGTTACATGATGTTCGCCAACTGAACGTCTTGGCGACGGTTACGGTCGAAATGAACATTATTAGTCCATCATGAACACACTGCGTGTATAGCACTCTTCTGTCAGGTGCCGAGATGGCCGGGGATCGCGCACTCACCATCTGAGGACGCCGATGCCGATCAGGGTCAATCTCGACGTCGTCCTCGCCCAGCGCAGCACCCCAAAGACGATCACTGATCTGGACGCACAGGCGCGAACTAGCGTCGATTCGGCAAAACGAGTATTATTGAACCTCGCACCTGCAGGCTGACCGCCATCCTTACCACGGCTCGGCAACTCCGCCGCAGATGACGTCCCCACGCTCTCGGACCTAGAGACCAGTCGCGTCATCGATCCCTGGGTCAAGAGTTTTGTCCGAAGGGTGGGTCAGTTCTTTTTGACCGTTGACACCAATTCCGGTAGGCCGCTCGATTATGCCGAAACGCTACAGAATTCATTTTCCGCCATCCAACTCCGAGAAAATCGCGCAAGACGAAATCTTCTTTACCCTCACCGAGAACGGTGAAGAGAAGCGTTTGCGATTTCACGATTACAGCGAGATCTACAAACGGCCGGGCTTGTATGAGCAGCTCTTTTACGAGCGACTTCGCTGCAACTCGCCTGCGAAAGTAGCCGATCTTCTGCAACGTGCACTCGATACCGTTCGCGAACCTGTTACCGAATTGCGCGTCCTCGATTTGGGGGCTGGCAACGGAATGATGGGCGAAGTCCTCAAGCACGAGGGCGTTGCCAGGCTGGTGGGTGCGGATATCATCCCCGAAGCCCGCGATGCGGCTTACCGGGACCGCTCCACAGTCTACGACGACTACTACGTCCACGACTTTGCAAGTCTTGACGCCGACATGCTTGACGAACTCCGCGAGTGGAATTTTGACTGCTTAACCTGCGTTGCAGCTCTCGGTTTTGGCGACATTCCCCCACGAGCCTTCTTCAATGCCGTGAAGCTCGTTCGAACCGACGGTTGGCTGGCTTTCAATATCAAGGAAGCGTTTCTCGATCACACCGAGCACACGGGATTTTCGCGTCTCGTTCGCGAATTGATCTTCTCAAAGTACCTTGATATTTATCATCTCGAACGGTACCGACACCGCCTTTCGATGGAGGGAACGCAGCTGTTCTACTACGCCCTGGTAGGACGCATGACGGCGTCGATCCCCGAAGATTTTCTCGAACGATATGGCATCGAGGATTAGGGTTCAAGGGTATTGTCAACTTAAGCGGAATCGGGCTGACCATGCCCCGTTCACGACAGGACTCGAGCCCATCATCTTGGGGGTCCCCTGGAACGGTAGTTCGTTGCATAAGTCCCGTCGCGCGGCGCCGCCGGCGGGCTGTGCCAGGCGCCCCGTCGCAGACGAAGTACAGTCACCGCCGCGGCTCACGGGCTGGGGTTCTGATCGCACGCGTCGACGACAGGATTGCCGTGGATGCGATCCGCGTTGAGCACGCGCCCATCGCAGAATTGCCGGATCGTACCGTTGTTGTTGATCACCGAATCCGGATCCAATCGCAGCAACCCGTTGTAGTCGATGCTCGCCGCGTTGTTGATCTCGCCATGGTTGTCGAGCAGCCAGTCGCTCTCGACCAGGGCTGCATCGCGATTCACGATGTTCCCCCGGTTGGCGATGGTGCCGCGCATGTTGCGGATCGTCCCGCGGGCGTGGTTCACCAGGGTTCCACGATTGACGAGAAAACAGAATTCCCCGAGCGCCATTCCCCCGCGATTCGATATCTCCCCGTCAGCTTCGTTCACGAAAATGCCGTGAGGCCCGTGACTCATCGTGCCGCCGGTGCTGATGACGCCGGTCGGCCGATTCGTGATGGTCGCTCGCCGATTGAACAGGAACGCTCCGACGGCGTTGTTCAGGACACCGCGCTCGGCGTTCGTGAAATGGGCGACCTCCTGGTTGATCAGTTCCCGGTGGTTCGTCAGATGCCCACGGTTCCTGAACCGGGCCGCGCTGTTCAACAGGTCGCCCCGATTGTGCACGGTTCCTAGGTTGTCGAAACGGCCGCCCCGGAGATTCTGCAGCCGACCTATCGGGGCATTCGTGACCTCGCCCGCCGGCTCGTTCGTGAACGTGCCGTAGTTCTGCAGCAGCCCGAGTCGCTCGTTCACGATCCGTCCGCGGTTCTCGACGGTGCCACGCTGCTCGAACGGAGCCCGGTTCTCCACCAGGGCATCCTCGCCGTTGACCATCGCCCCCTGGTTGAGGACTCGGCCCCCGTTCCGGTTCAGGAATCGAGTCTCGGCGCCACCGGTTTCCACCGAGCCGAAGTTGGTGAACGTGCCGCCGTCGTTCTCCACCGTCGCTGCGCTCTGCGCTGTCAGGGCCGCCTCGTGCTCATTCAGTACCACGCCGGTGTTGCGCAGCGTACCTCCGCCGACGTCCAGTCGGGCGCCGCGACGGTTCTCGATGCGCCCCGCGTTCGCGATCGTGCCCAGGTCCGCCAGCCGACCGTCGTTGGTCACGACGCCCGCCAGGTCGTCACCACCCACCTCTTCGACCTGGTTGTTGAGTTGCCCGGCGGAGTTGACGACCAGCTCGCCGCCCGCGGCGTTGATCACCCGGCCGGCCTCGTTTCGGACCTCGCCCTCGATGACGAGCTGCCCGAGGTTGTCGACCTGGCTCCGGGGCCGGTTCCTGAGCAGCGCAGTCGGCGCAACCAGGACGTGGCCCCCCCGCTCGTTGGCGACCAGGCCGGGCGACGGCTGAGCGTCGGCGTCGAAGAGCAGCGCATCGCGGTTGATCAGCACGCAGTCGCCCGTGAGCACGACCCGGCCCCGGGATCGATTCACGATGAGCCCGCCCTCGTTCTGGAGCTCTGCACCGTCGCCGGTCAGGACGCCGCCCTTCCGGTTGTCGATGGTGCCCCGATTGACGAGCTCGCGCACCAGGTCACCGCGCCCCTGCTGCAAGAACATCACCTCCCCGCGATTGCGGACGACCCCATTCTTTTCGTTGATGAGCGTACCGTCACGCGACGCGATCAGGGTGGCGCCCGGTCGGTTTCGCAAGAGCCCCAGGTTGGTGACTGTGCCCCCCGCGTTCAACAGCGCGCCGTCGTTGCGCAGCCGACCCAGATTCTGGACGGCGCCCCCGGGCTCGACCGACAACTGGCCCGCGTCACCGTTTCGTATCTCACCATCTGCGTTGTTCTCGATTGTGCCCCCGTCCTCGGCGGTGATCACACCGCCCACGTTGGACACGACGGCGTCGTTCTCGATCAGCCCGGTCACCGTGATGGCCCCGCCCGGGTGATTCAGAATCTCGGCGACGTGGTCGACGTTGCGCTGATTGAACACCTCGTGCTCGACGCGCAGCGTGCCGTGATTGACCAGCTGACCGAGGTTATTGATCGACCCGCCGTCGAACACACGAATGACGGCGTCGGCATGATTCACCGCCGTCGCCCCGAACACAAAGAGCACTCCAGGCCCGTCGATGGCGACGGTCCCACCGGCCATGTTCTCGAGCCGCGCCGGATTGCCTTGCGGGAACCCCCTCCCGACCTGGATCCGTGCGCGCGCCACCAGGCTGGCGTGGTTCTCGATGAGGCCCTCGAGAATGGTGTTGAGCTGTCCAGCCGCATGGGTGAGGCGACCGTGGTTGATCAGTCGTCCGCGGTTCTCGACCCGATTGGCGCCCGTGGTTGTCATCACCGCGGCGTTGGTGATCACTCCAGTGTTCACCAGCGCCCCGCCGTTCTCGAAGCTCCCGTTCTCCTGATTCGACAGCGTACCTCCGGTGTTCTCGATCCGGGCGCCGGGACGATTTCGCAGCGACCCTTCGTTGGTGAGTTCACCGCTATTGACCAGGCTGACGGCGCTGTTGGTGAGCGCTCCGCGCGCGGCGTTGTGAAGCGTTCCGGAGTTCCCGATGGTCCCCTGGTTGACGAACCGACCCGCGCCCTCGTTGTTGAGGGTGCCCGAGTTCATCATGACGCTCGGCCCATGGTTCGTCAGCGTGCCGGCGTTGGTGCAGGTGCCGCCGTTGAGAAACTGCCCCCGTCGACAGTCCAGGGTCGCTCCGTCTTGGTTCAGGAACGTCCCGGTTTCACCAACGACCAGCGAGGCACGCTCGTCGTCGATGCCCACGGTCCCCTGGTTGTCGAGCGTGGCGTCATTCTGAATGGTGAGGGAGCGGCTGATGAGCACCTCGCCACGGTTCGTCACACTCGCCGGGCCCACGATAATGTTGTCGAGTCGATCGGGCACGCCCGGTGGCTCCCAGTTCGCGTCGACGCCCCAGTCTCCATCGCCGCCAGTCCATCTCTTGAGCATCGCTCCTCCGTCTCGACTCGCCTCTCGATCGACGATGGGCTGCTAGCCCAGGCACTTCCCTGCCGCCGCCGAGGAGTTTGAAAAAAGCGCCCCACATAGACTGACGTCAATGGTTGGTCCGATGAAGAGCTCCGACACCCAGCCTCGCTGATTGCCGACGACGGTCTCGACCTCATACATGGTTGTCGGCTGGCCAGAATCGACCGACCTGATAATGACGACCGCGCCCAGGCAACGCAGACCTTGGTCGGCTCCGCCGTCGCCCGAAAGCTGTCCGACGACCCGTGTTCGGTCCGCGCTGTCCCACAGGTCGACGGCGGGGTCCGTCAGCTCCCCGAAATCGCAGCCGCTGATATGAACACGGTCGCCGACAGGCGGGATCTGCTCCGGTGAGGGCGATGGATTCGCGG
>Ga0114996_10010127_pt1 | contig 10255 bp, 10 predicted proteins | sample ArcticOcean_MG_C_4_FD_87039 | JGI IMG/M metagenome (GOLD analysis project Ga0114996, IMG submission 87039) | Marine microbial communities from western Arctic Ocean - ArcticOcean_MG_CB4_134 | ecosystem: Environmental > Aquatic > Marine > Oceanic | place: Arctic Ocean: Canada Basin | collected...
CATCGGACGATGCGGACTCAGTCTCCAGGTTCACCGGCGCGACCACGACCTTCACCACCAAGGGTGCGGAAGTTGAAGAGTTTGGCGCATCAGTTGGTGCTGGTTTGACCCTCTCCACGAATGATGGCCGTTGGGACCTCAGCGCCGATTACGATGCTGATCTCAAGGACAATTATCTCGCTCACACGGGTGGTTTGCGGGCCAAGTACAACTTCTAAGGCCGCTTACGACAAATACACCGACATTCGAGAATGTGGCCCTGCTGTAATGGCGGGGCCATTATTCATTTTAATCGGAGGGTGTTTTACGGTTAGAGCCCTTGTAGCGCTTTACGCCAATTCCACACCGAGGCGTGGCCAAACTGAACTATGTCCTCACTGTGCTGTGTTCGCACTGGACCATCCGGTTTCCTTGTTATAATTGAGATGTGTTTGTCCGTTCGCCCTTAGTTTCGCAAGGAACAGTATTTTAAAATGGGACAATTATTATAAGTGTCTTTCTCGGAGCTGGCTGAAGTATAATATTTGAATTAGGACTGGGTACGGTCGTTAAGCATTTTGAACTGCAATATTTTGAGAAATATGCTCTCTGTTCTTCAGTAGAGAGAACATTCAGAACAAATTGAATTGCCTGTGACATAGGTTTTGCTCAATTACAAAAATAGCAACATTTCGAGTGAGCGTAAGAGAGCGTGACATGCTCCAGGAAAAATTGAATGTTGAAACGGCACAAACCTAGAACCTCCTTGGTGGTTCTTTTTCTCGCGGCTCTTATTCTCTCCGCCTGCGCGGGCGTCGAAGACCGACGGGATGATGCATGGCAATTGGCGCGCCGCGCCGGCATGGGTGCACAAGTTATTCAAGAAGGCGTCTTTGCCCTACAGACCTTCTATCGCCTCGGTGGAGCCACCGAGGCCGGCGTAAAGCCACCCCTCAGGGTTTATATCGAGGGTGATGGCTTCGCCTGGATCAGTCGTTACCGAATTTCACCTGACCCAACACCGCGCAATCCCGTTGGCTTAAAACTAGCCGCTGCCGACCGCGCGCCATCAGTGATTTACATTGCCCGGCCGTGCCAATATGTCGGCGTCGGCAGCAATTCATCCTGTACGCAAAATTATTGGACCAGTCACCGCTTTGCCAGAGAGGTGATTGAATCGACCAATGGCGTTATTGATCGGGCGAAGAAAGTGGCCAATGCTGAGACCATTGAGCTTGTCGGCTTTTCAGGCGGCGGCGCTGTGGCAGTATTGGTTGCTGCCCGTCGTTCAGATGTGGCAAATATTCGAACCGTTGCCGGAAATCTAGATCATGTAACGCTCCACCGGAAAAATAACGTGTCGCAACTCACCGGGTCGCTTAATGCAGCCGATGTTGCAGCGCAATTGTCAGCAATACCTCAAATTCACTTTGTTGGCGCCGACGATGACATTATTGAGCCCTATGTTGCGGAATCCTATCGAAGCAGGGCTGCTTCAGCTAAATGTATTGAAATTCGCAAAATATCTGGTGCGTCCCATACCGGTGGTTGGGTCGACATTTGGCCGAATCTTCTGTCATTGCCGGTACATAACTGCAAATAGCAATTCTCGGGCTATATACAGTCGATAGGGTAAAACCCCGAGCAGACGGAATTACCCCGCGACGTGGAGATTCATTAATCGAAAGCCTTAGTATATCTCTCTTAAGCGTGTCTGCGCATGGCATGCTCAAAGCGGCCAACCATTACCAGCCAAAACACCCCATTGTTTTAATTTCCTGCGTTCTCACGGGCTCCGTTAAACTGAGTCCGTTATGGAATCTAAGAATGGGCTTAACTTTAATTTATCTGCGAGCGGGCGCGCTATTCGCTATCTCGATGTAGGCTGCCATTCTGGCAACGTCCATCTTGGCGGCGGACATCCTAATGGTGGCCTCTATGTATATGTTTCCCGGCAGCTAGTAGACAGTTTGACGCAGAATAATTACATAAATACGCGATACCAGGAGATAGCGTAGTGGTTGGATTTATCACTAGTAAAATAGCTACCACTCTTATCCTGCCGCCAGGTGGTCCAATCCTGATTATGCTTCTCGGCCTCATTCTTCTGCGCCGATTTCGTAAACTTGGGGTAACTCTTATTGTTTTTGCCCTGCTCATGTTTTTCGCCAGTAGTTTACCTGTTGTTTCCAAGGCAATTCGTCCGGGTTCTAACGAAAGTATAGCCGCAATTTCCATTGCGGATATGGCTTCCGCTGAGGCGATCATCGTCCTGGGTGCTGGGCTTTACGTCAACGCCCCTGAATATGGCGAAGATACGCTCAGCGGCTCTGCGCTCGAGCGGGTGCGTTATGGTGCCTATCTACACCGGCGAACCGGTAAGCCCCTTCTGGTGACGGGCGGTCACCCGAAAAACACCAAACTTTCTGAGGCGGAGGCGATGCGTCGAACCCTCGAGCAGGAATTCGGCGTCCCGGTTCAGTGGACTGAGGAGCGTTCCCTCAATACGCGTGACAATGCCAATTACAGTTTCCAAACCCTCCAGGGGGAAGGGATCGATAGGATTATCCTCGTTACCCATGCCAGTCACATGCTGCGAGCGTCAGCGGAATTTGAGCGCGCTGGATTTAATGTAACGCCGGCGCCGACAAAGATTCACGCCGAGCTGTCATTTTCATATTTTGATTTACTACCGAGCGCCGCAGCCATGAACTCGACTGCGCGTAGTTTGCATGAGTGGCTGGGCCGCGCCTGGTATTATATATCCGGCTAATTTGGGTTTTACTTGGGCGGATAATTTGCCGTAATTTAACCCGGACTGTTATCTAATGCGTTTCCCATAATTTAATCCTGAACCACCCCAAGCGATGGCCGATCAGGTGAAAGGCGCAATTCAACCATCTTCGCCAAGGCCTATTGTGCTGGTGCCGGAGGTTTCATTTCAAGAAGCCTTTACCCGGGAGAGCTTTGCCGTTCTGCGGGGCGGTGTTGATTTTTCGTTGTGCCGCCGGGCACAGACCCTCATGGCAAATTGTCTAATTAATTTACTCGAGAGAAAATAAATTATGGCGAAGGGTTTCTTGCCGCCATTGCACAATGTCCGCAATAATCCGCTTGCCGACCCATAATGAGTATTTGAGAACCTGGGTTCCCTTTTGCTATTCGCCCCTGTCGCGGGTGCAAATACAGCTCGGAATTGATATCTGACACCCTTCTGCACACACGGAGACAGCCGCGCCGTATGGCAATGGAAAAAATTCCCGGTCTATTTCGGGGTCGCCCGTTGAGGCGGCTTGCCGGGGTTGTATCCAGTGGCTGGCGCCCCTTTTGGGAAAATCATTTACGGCGGCCACACCCGCTGTGTCAGCAAAATATTAACGCTAAACGTTATCTAATGAATTTGCAGAAAATTAAACGTATTAATTTAGTCGGATAATGAGTGATTGGTGGAAAAGTTTTCGCCAACGCGAGTAGGATATGCCCTCGGCGATGACGTTGAGAGAATTAGAATTTCCACCCCGGTTCAACTATGTCGGGGTTTTTTGACGCTCGGTTGGAATTTGAATTGCGACTATTGCATCAATAATCCGGAGCAGGCCGGCGATCGAAAGCCGCTGTTTCCGCTCGGGCCGTTGGAAATGCCGCCGGAGAATTGGGCGCGTGCGCTCGCCCGGATTCCGCATAGCCGTGAATTGCCGATCACCCTGCAAGGCGGCGAGCCCACTCTTTATTGGCATGGCAAGGGCCTCAGCCATATCCTGGCGGCATTGCCGCACAAATTTTATTTGCTCACTAATTTTACCCTACCGGCGGCGCAATTCGCCGAGCGTGTCCGCGGTCAGCAGGAGAAGCTGCGCCGCGATGCACCTTACCCGTCAATCCGGGTGAGCTATCATCGTATTGAAATGGAGCGCCTGTGGAAGGGCCGCGGCTTCGAGACTTTGATAGAGAATTGCGAGCAGATGGCGCAGCATGGTTTCACCGTCTCGCCGGAAAAATCTGAAAGCGATATCGGAATTTACGTGGTCGACCATCCCAACCAACCAATTGATGATGCCATGCGTGTCATGGCGGCCGGGCGAATTCCTCTCGAGGCAAAGGAATTTCTTGGCGTTCATGACGGCGAGCTGCACGGCTCCTATCTTTATCCCTTCTCGACCGACCTTATGGCCCGCGAGATCCGCCCTGAAACTCTCAGCTGCGAATGCCGCAGCAGCGAGCTCTTGATTGATCCTTTGGGGTTTGTCTGAGGTTGCCATATTTACTGCAAGCTGTGGAAAGTCGGTGCCCTCGATAAATCGCGCCAGCACCGCCGGGCCATCGTCAAACTCGTGATTGCCAACCGCCATGGCGTCATAGCCGAGGCGGTTCATCTCTTGCGCAGCGGCGCTGCCTTTATAATTAGTGTAGAACAGCGTGCCCTGGAATTGATCGCCGGCATCAAGCAGCACAACATTATCGGTCGTACTGCGGATGTCCGCGATGGCCCCGGCGAGACGCGCTGCGCCGCCCAGGCATTTATTCTTGGCCTTCTGCGCCTAGCTACAAACAGATCTAAACGGCGGTGTTGCGGCGAGACGGCCATGCACATCATTGGTGTGCAAAATGGTGAGGTTGAGCGCACCGCCGAGCGCAGATGTACTCGTGGTTAGAAGAAGCGCCGCGCCCGCGCTAGCCTAAAATAGCCACATCTTTCCTCCGCTACTAATCCAGATAACGTACCTTGTCCGAGGTAAATAAAGTGCGCCAGGAATCAGGTACTTCCAATCCCGCTTCTACTTTGGCTTCCATTTCCGCCTCGGCGGCACGCACTTCCGCTAGCTTTTCGATAACCATATCCAGCTTGTCGCGCGGCACGATCACCACGCCGTTACTGTCGGCCACGGCAATATCGCCGGGATGTACGCTGGCGCCGCCGATAGTGACCGGCAGGCCGACGCTGCCCGGCCCGAGGCCGGTTGGCGAATCCGGATTAATACCCGTGCAAAAAACCGGCAGGCCGACCGCGAAGACGCCATCGATATCGCGCACCGGGCCATCCGTTACCAATCCAGCCAGGCCCCGGTTGCGCGCCATACCGAGCATCAAATCGCCCATCACAGCGGTGCCGGTATAGCCTTCGGTCGCGGCCAGGATCACGTCGCCGGGCTGGGCTTCCGCCAATGCTGCCATCACGCCGAGATGATCAGATGGCGCGCATTGGCAGGTAATGACAGGGCCAACCAGCGTCCGCATGGAATCAGGACAGCCCACCAGGGGCTTGATCATCGGGTCAAGGGCAGCGCGCCCGCCGAGGCAATCGGCAATGTTGCCGGTCAGCGCACCCTTCAGCTTCGCCACCTTGTCAGGGTCGGGGCGTTTGAAATTGCGCTGGATAGTCAGGATTGGCGGTACTTCAAGCATCTATATTCTCCGAATCATATATTTGCGGCCAAATCTTCGGCCAGGGTTAATAATTCCATATCCGAGCCGCGCCGCCCGACCAGAGAAAGGCCGAGCGGGCAATTCTCCAGACTGGCGAGCGGCAGGGTGATTTGCGGCAGGCCGGCGAGGCCGGCAGTGCATAACAGTTCCATCGCCCGGGCGCGGAAATCGTTGAGCTCATCGCCCGAGGCGCCGCGCTTCGGCGCGATGCCGGGTGCCGTCGGCAGGCACAATACCGAGCCGTCAGATAGCAAATTGTGGACCCGCTCGGCAAACATTTCGCGGCGCCTTTTGGCGGCCGTCACGTCGTCGGCGGAAACCGTTGACGCCCATTCAAAGCGCTCGCGCACGCCGGGGCCGAAATTGGGCTGGGCGCGCTTGATCCAATCGCCATGATTGGTCCATATCTCGGCGCCCTGCAGGGTGCGAAAAATATCGAAGCAAGCCGCTAGGCCATCGCCGGCTATCACCGCGCTTTGTTCTTTGCCGATACAAGCACGAACTGTCTCCATGGCGTCTTTGAGCGCCGCCGCCACTTCCGGCCCGACAGCGTGGAGCGCGTCCTCGGCCATCAATAATTGTGTGGGTCGCATGGCGCGCGGCGTTTCTTCAAGCAGCACTTCACCAACGCGCGCCAGTATGGTCGGTGTGCGCGCGAACCAGCCGAACGTATCGAAGCTTGAGGCCAGGGGCATGCAGCCGGCCAGCGTGATGCGGCCATGGCTCGGGCGAAACCCATAGAGGCCGCAAAAGGAAGCGGGCAGGCGCACCGAGCCGCCGCAATCGGTGCCGATTGTGAAATCCACCAGGCTTCCCGCCGCCGCCGCCGCTGAGCCGCTCGAGGAGCCGCCGGGAATACGGCCAGGCGCATTAACATTCACCGGCGTGCCGTAATGAGCATTTTCACCCATCAGGCTATAGGTCAGCTCGTCCGTGTGGGTTTTACCAGCGAGATCGGCGCCAGCATCCAACAGGCATTGCAAAGCCGGTGCCGTTGTTTCCGCCGGAGTGTGGTTAGCCAGCCAATCGGGATTGCCGCAGCCGGCGATGTGCCCGGCCACATCGAACACATCCTTGGCGCCGAAATCGAGCCCGGCCAGCGGCCCGGTTGCAGCACCTTTCAGCGCGACATGGGTCGCTTCGCAAAAGGCACCGAGTTCATCTTTCATACTGTGCGCTCCAAATTATCTTATATCGACTTGCCCTGTATCGTTAAACCGGCTTTCGCCGTGTCTCCCGGTGCGCAATGTAAATTCCCGAGCAAATGATGATGCCAATGCCGAGCCACGTCCAGCCATCGGGAAAATCCCCCCAGATGAAATAGCCCAGCAATGTAGCGCCGACAAGCTGGCCGTAATCGAAGGGCGAGAGCACAGAGGCCTCGCCGGTCTCATAAGCCTTGATAAGAAAAAAATGTGATACGCCGCCGATCAATCCGAGCACGGCAAAAAGAAGCCAAGTGGTGGTATCGTCGGGCCAGCTCATGTTGAACGGCGCAATACCGGTGGCGACGACGAGTGTAACCAGTACAGTATAAACAGCTGTCACGCGGGTATCGTCATGCGGCGCAAGCTTGCGTGTTAATATCTGGAAAAGCGCGTAACAGAGTGCCGCGCCGAGCGCTAAGAGAGCTGGCTTTATCTCTATGTCGCTATTCGGGCGAATAATAATGATTGCGCCGATAAAGCCTACCAGTACGGCGGCCCAGCGCCGTATGCCAACCCGCTCACCGAGCATCGGGATGGAGAGCATCACCACCATGAAGGCGGCGGTGAAGGTGATCGACGTGACCGTCGCCAAGGGCAGCGATATAAGTGCGGACATGAAGAAATACATGGCGCCTGTTTGCAGCGCGGCGCGGATGATCTGCAGCACTGGCCGCGTGGTCTTGAAAACCTGTATCAACCCATAGCCCGGCGCACATAGCGCCAGCATGACGCCGAGATGGATGATGGATCGTATCCAAATGATCTGCCAGACGGTGAACCCTTCGCCGAGAAACTTCACTGTGGCGTTCAGCAGCGGAAACAGCAGCACCGTTGCCAAGCACATATAGAAAATCGCACGCAGTTGAGAGCCGCCACGAGAGGAGGGAGGTAATGTCATTTCGTTCCAGGCTATGCGATAGTTGCCACTGGGGCCATCAGGAAGTCTCGCCCCGATTCTGGGCGATTATGGCTGGTAATTTTATCGCCAATAATATGCCCTCACCAGCACAAAAAAATGGAGGAAATTCAATCTCACCAGCTGAGATAGCCACTTATCACCGGGACGGCTACGTTATGCTGAATTTGCGCCTATCGCAGCCGCGCATGTCAGAGCTTGGCGCGGCGGTCGAAATTCTGCTTGAAACCAAGCCCCATGTGCCGCCTGAAGCTCTGATGTAGGTCCACATTGTCGATAATCAGGCGGAGAATTGGCGCAGACATCAGGCCTTTCTCACTCTCGCGCTAGACCCTGATTTACTTGATATCATCGAGCAGGTGATCGGCCCGAATTTCGTTCTTTGGGGCTCCGACTTATCTTGCAAACCGGGCGAGGTCGGGCGCGAGGTGCCGTGGCACCAGGACGGCCAATTCTGTTCCTTCCGTCTGCTCGCCAGCTGGGCCTTATCACTAGCGTTTGATGAGGTGAGTCGCGAGAATGGATGTATGCGCGTTATTCCCGGGAGCCACTATGGGAAGGCCCCCTGCCGCCATAACAAAAATAAAAACCCTGCCCTCGCCCTTCTGCCTGGAGAGTAGCTCGCCTCAGGGGCATGATAAGGCTGCTGCCAGCACAGGAAACATCGCTACATCGCCTAGTTTAGAACCGAGGGTGTCAGAAGCAACCGGCGTATAAATAAGGCTACGCTCCTGTTCGAGAAGCTGATCGCTGATCACTGATAGTCATCTTTTAAATCTCTGCGTTGCATAGCTCCCATGGTCTCCATAACATGGAGACTAAGGGTTCTGTCAGAAGGAACCACCCCTAGAATGTATTGTGCATTCTGGTAATCGTGGCCTCGCGCTCGAGCTATCAAGGTGTCGAACGCAATCGCCCGACATTTGAGGGGCCATTAATAAAGAGGATTCTACCTATGGATATGGTGACGATGAATATCCTCGATTCCACCATGGTATCGATCTGTCGAGAGATGGGTATCTCGTTGATGAAAACCTCCTACTCAACCGTCTTCAACGAGGGCCTCGATTTCACCTGCGCGTTGGCCGATACCAATGGCGATATGATTTCGGTGGCCGAATTCTGCCCGGCGCAAATCGGCGGTATGCCGCTGTTAATCAAGACTTGCGCCGAGGAATTTCCCATCGATACTCTCGATGAGGGGGACGTATTGATCCATAATGATCCCTATCGCGGGGGCCTACATGTGCCCGAGCACACCCTGTTCAAACCCTTTTTCCACAATGGTAAGGCGCTCGGTTATCTCGTCTGTATTGGCCATATTGCCGAGGTCGGCGGCATGGTGCCGGGCGGTTTTCCCGGCGAGGCGACGGAGATTTTTCACGAGGGATTCCGTGTGCCGCCAGTCAAGATCAAGAAGGCCGGCAAGGATGTGGCTTCGGTATGGAAGTTGATGCTCGCCAATGTGCGCACGCCGCGCCACAATTATGGCGATCTCCGCGCCATGATAGGCGTGCTCGATTTGGGCGAGCAGCGCGTGGCGGAATTGCTAGAAAAATACGGCGAGCAAACCTTCAAGAAAACTTGCCATGACCTGATGGAATATTCCGAACGTCGCATGCGGGCTGAGATATCAGCCTTCCCCGATGGCCATTACAGCTTTGAAGACACGATCGAAAATGACGGTATTGAGGATAAGTCCTATCTGCTCGGCGTGGATGTCTTCGTCCAGGGAGATGAAGTAGTGGCTGATTTCAGCGCCAGCGCCGCTCAGGCCAAGGGGCCGATCAACGCTACCCTCGGCGTTACCTGGAGCGCCACTTTTAACGCCATGTTCCACATGACCGATCCATCGATCCCGAAAAACGCCGGTTGTTTTCGCCCGATCCGCATCGTGGCAACGCCAGGCAGTGTCACCAATGTGAATTATCCGGCGCCCGAAGTTGCCGGCAATACGGAAACCCATCCGCGCCTCGCGGCGATTGTCATTGGCGCTCTCGCGCAGTGCATGCCGGAGCGCGCCATGGCGTCAGAAAGCGGAACGGGGGGCAATTTCGTCTTTGGCGGCTATCATCCGGAGCATGATGAATATTTCGCCTGCTATGATCTGATGTCGGGCGGCTGGGGTGGGCGCAGCTATGCCGATGGCAATGATTGCGTTATCGCCATCAATGGCAATTGCCGCTTCAATCCGGTGGAAGTATTCGAGACGCGTTTTCCCTTCCTGGTCGAGGATTTTGCCATGACACCGGATTCGGGCGGCGCCGGCACATATCGCGGCGGCCTTGGCTATCACAAGACATTGATGGCAACGACCACCGAAATCACCGCCAGCCAATGCACCGATCGCCACTACATCAAAACCTGGGCGCTGTTTGGCGGCAAGGAAGGCGGCAATGGCGCCACCCTCATCCAGCAAAAAGATCGCGATGATTGGCGTCCGGTGACGCAGGCATTCGGCAAGGCCTCAAGCAGTAAATATTCAAACATCACGCTCCGGCCCGGGGATCGCGTGCGCCTTTCGGTTTCGGGCGGCGGCGGTTATGGCAACCCAGAAAAGCGCGAGCAATCCATGGTCGCGGAGGATTTGCGCGAGGGCTATATCACGCCGGAAGGCGCCAAGCGGGATTATGGCGTCGAGCCTGACTAAACCCCGACTACACAACGAGATCGCACGCGACAATAAAGAGGATAAGAAACATAGTTGATTTATCGAATGAACGGGTCG
>Ga0114996_10010128_pt1 | contig 10255 bp, 3 predicted proteins | sample ArcticOcean_MG_C_4_FD_87039 | JGI IMG/M metagenome (GOLD analysis project Ga0114996, IMG submission 87039) | Marine microbial communities from western Arctic Ocean - ArcticOcean_MG_CB4_134 | ecosystem: Environmental > Aquatic > Marine > Oceanic | place: Arctic Ocean: Canada Basin | collected...
ATTGGGACTGCGATTTGACAATTACAACAGCTGGCGCACTGAGTTCGACTACAATAAGACCATCGTGGAGGACCGTGTGGCACTGCGGGTTTCTCTACTGAATGAAAATCAGAAATACAAACAGGAGCCTACCTTTGATGACCAGGAGCGTTTTTACGCGGCCTTGGATGTGGTACTGTTTGAAAATGAGGGCAGCGATGTCCTGGACGCCACTCGTTTCCGCACCAATTATGAACAGGGAGAGCAGACCGGTTCTCCCGTTGAAATTATTCCACCTACTATTGCCTACCACGGATGGTTCGAGCCTATACCGGCTAATATTGAACAGTTTTCAGGCATAGCCCCTACTTCCCGAGTAGTATCGCCAAACGAAGGCGGAACCTGGGAGTTTCAAACCACTTACAATCCCTATAAAGTAAATGCTGAAGGGGGCATAAATACTAACACACACCCCAGCTGGTTCCGTTGGATCGCCATTGTGTTCGACGAAGCAGACGCCCAGGAACCGAATCTAGGTATGGGAGATGGCCTGCAGGGCTACCAGGGACTGCTGACCTGGAATTCGAATCTCGACACTCTGGGGAGCACCGGGCTTTTCGGAACACCAGGGGCCATAGATGCCTTCGGTCCGGATGCCACTCCCGATACCCCGGTCAATCGCCACGTGGAATACCATGCCAACAGCCCCTATTCCGAGGCTTACGCCATTGGTTTCGCCCCGCCAACCCTGCAAAATACGGATGTCTTTGATTACCGCAATCAGATTTACTCCGGTGGAATCGACCGGATAAAGCGCAACTTTGACGTTAAAAACTTCGCACTGGAGCAAAGTTTCTTTAACAACAAGCTGGCTGTGGAAATTGCTTACGATAAACAGCACTACGAAACCCACCAGGATTTCTTTTTTTCCGGAAGCGGCGGTACCAGTACCACAGGTCCGTACGACATCTATGTCACGATCGCAGAGTATCTACCGGATGGCAGGCCGCACCCGAATCTGGGCAGACCCTACACCCGGGTGGGACGCCAGGAAACCAACTTTGTGGAAAGGGATCGGGAAACCTTCCGCGTGACCGCTTTCGGTGAACTGGATTTGTCCGAAAAGGACGGATTTCTGGGATGGCTGGGTCGTCACCGCTTTACCGGCCTTTACAACGATCACACCCGTGATAACCACAATATAGAAACGAGAGAAGCCTGGGTAAATGATGACTTCAACGTGCGGGACGCCCTGCAAGCAGCCCACCTGAGAGTTGGGCGAGGTACTACTAGCACAGTGGTCTACGTCGGTGATTCCATGTTGGGCCTCCAGTCCCTGGACGATGTCCGCCTTAACCAGATCCAGATTTCCCGCCCTCAACCGGGAGACTCTTATAATGTGCTATATACGGATACCAGTTCGGCAACCGCGGATCGGACGCTGGCGCGGGGAATCACTCAAATCGAGCGTTTTATCAACAATGACGACATCAGCCAAACCAACATCGAAGCCAAAGCGTTCGCCTGGCAGAGCTACTTCTTGAAAGAAAATATCGTGGGCCTTTACGGTTATCGTGAGGATGATACCGAGAGTTTCGCCCGGGCATCCGACGAGGAAGTTGGTTTTCCCCGCTGGGACAATGATGATTTGCGGCGTTGGAATGACGGTTATACGCGGTTGTCATCCACTCCCAGCCTGGTTGAATCCGGCGATACCACCACCTGGAGTGTGGTAGCCCGCTATCCGGAAAATTTCCTCGGAGATTTACCCGCTGGTATGGATATCCAGCTACACTATGCCGAATCGGAAAACTTTAATCCGGTGGGATTGCGCAACAACGCTCTGGCTCAACCTATCGGTCAGCCCACGGGAACAACCGAGGAATACGGAGGCCAGATCAGTTTTGCCGACAACAAATTCATCATAAAAGTCAACTGGTTTGAAACGGCCCTCAACGACGTGAACGCAGGTATAAGCGTGAATGTAGGTAGCGAGGCCTATGGTCGTATCAACTCTTACCGGGACGCGGAAATTACCCTGGAAAGAACCTTTGACAACCAGTTGGTGACCGTGGGGGACAGAAGCGACGAAGCGCAAGCTGCCTTTCCCATACAGGATTACGACACCTTTTACGAAACCATGCTGAGCATCGTTCCGGCCGAGTTCAAAGCTATCACAAACCCGCGACAGGTGGACACGGATGGTGATGGTCTCTGGGATGACCTGGATTGGAACACTATTCCGGCGCTCAGATCGACTCAGGATCGGGTAGCCGAGGGCTTTGAATTGGAAATGATTGCGAATCCGAGCCCAGGTTGGCGAATCCTGGCAAATATCAGTCAGCAGGAAACCATTCAAAGCAACACGGCTTCTGTCATGGCAAAAGTCGTAGAGGATTTCACGGCGGGCATGCTCAGTACGCGAATCGGAGAATTGCGCCGCGATCCCGGAGGAACCGTACAAACCAGACCGATCCAGGAAATCTGGCTATCCGAAAGTGTGGCCGAAGTCCGCGGCGCCACCGCCTTGGATAATACGGTATCCAATGAACAACGCGAATGGCGTTACACCTTCGTATCCACCTACCGTTTCATGGAAGGCGGGTTGCGTGGATTTTCGGTCGGAGGTGCCGGACGCTGGGAAACCAAGGCAGCTACCGGGTATGTATTCCAAGTGGAACCTGAATCCGGCGTTCCCATCCCGGATGTCAATCGACCGTTCTTCGACGATGGCCTGTTCAGCGGCGACCTTTGGGTATCCTACAGTAAAATGCTCACCGACAAAATCGATTGGAGAGTTCAGTTGAATGTTCGTAACGCCTTCGGCGATAACGACGACATCCCGGTAAAGACCAATCCGGATGGACAAGTAGCCGTTATCCGGATACCAAATCCAAGAACGATTTACCTGAGCAATACGTTTAAGTTCTAAAGCAGTAGTAACTTTATAGATACAGCCCGGAGGCGAAATTAATCGTTCGCTTCCGGGCTTTTTGTTTAAATACTAGTGTGGTGTCCCATTAATTCATTCACCGCCGGACTTCAGGTACATCTCTATACACCAACGGCATTGCGGGGACGCAATTGCCCTACCGCCCGCAGAAGTTTGTTGATGGTAGGGCAAGAGCGTCTCGCTCTGCCGAATTTTCCGAGTCAATTTTGTGCAGTCAAAATTAAGGGACACCACACTAGCCTGCATTTCTCACGGTGTTGAGACTTCGGGCTTGACGACTGAGAGGTGAGGGCGCGCGCATTGGTGCGTAACCGAGCCGAGATGGAAGAACAACCGGCGTGTCAGCTCCGTGAGAAATGCAGGCTAAAACCCGGACCGCGAAGCCTTCACCGAAATCAACCTGCGAGTATTCCTCTCCTTCAAGTGGATAAACCCATTTACTACACTTAGAGATTCCGTTCCCTGGTAGCCAATAGGTATCTTTGCCAGAAAGATCAGGTAATTCTGAGTAATGGATTCGTTGGCATTTATCCAGCGAACCGTATGTTTACCGTAGAGCGGACCAATTTCCATGCTGCTGCGAATGCCGCCGGTAAACGGTGAAGTTCCTATCAATAAACCGCGGGCTACCACTTCGCCATTCCAGGGGACATGGGTCTTGAATTTGTTTTCCTGCCAATCGCCGATCCAGGGATTCCATTCCGCAGGCATCAGATAGCCAATGAGAACCTGGTACTCACTGTGATACATCGTAAACCAGGTATACGTTTCTGAATCGTCCAGTAGCCAGGCCCAATAAGACCCCTCGCCTTCTGTGGTTTCCATAACGCGGAGATTGTGATTCTCCCCATGGAGGTCGGTGGCTTCTGGCCAGGTTTTTACGGGAAAGCTATGATACAAGTTCGGATTTTGATTCCAGACAGGGGCAACAACGGGCGCATCCACAAAGTTTTTACCTGCTTCCACGAACGGTTCTCCGAATGTCGTATGCTGTACCCATTGAAATGGGCGATCAAAACTTACCAGGTTTTCAACCCGTTCGTCGACGTAGACCACAGACTCTCCTTCAACCACGGTTAGCAATCTACCAATCCGGTATTGGGTTAAAGGCAAATAAACCCCCAGGGTCAGAGTTGCTGCATTTTCATCCGCTTGTTTATCCTTAAGCTCCCACTCCGTGACCGCGGCCTCACCGTGAGTGAATAAACCTTGATCTTTTTCAGCCTTGGACAACCCGCCAGTGTAGGGAAAACATAAAAAGTGCCCCATGTAGCCCGCCATCACTTTGCGGTCTCCGCTACTTCCATACAAAACGTTATGAACCTCGTCCACGTAGTCCTGCGGCTCGATCGTTTCGTAGTGAGGAACCCGCATCGGATTCACGTTCAGTTTTGCATCGTCAGACTTGAACCGAACTTCTCCTATGTAACCTCCACCTGGAAAGAAGCTGACGCGAATTTTTTCATTCGAGACAACCACAGCGTCCCGACCGTGGATCTGTTCATCCTGGATATCGACCGCCTTAAGCTGAGGTACAATGAACAAACACAGAAGTGCCGGGATCTCTAGAGAGAACTTCATAATTGTAATTTCAGTTCGCAGCCTAAAGTCATGATTCTCCACCGTCTAACTTATTCGAAAGCCAGAGGCACCACGGGATGCAATTTTTAATACGGGGACCCGGAGTACCTACTGAAGCTATTTTCCGCTTTCCAAAACCCAAAGAGGTAGGGCAAGAGCGTCCCGCTCTGCCGCCAGAAATGCTAGAAATACACGGCGCAGCGAGGACGCTGCTGCCCTACCGCCGTCATCACCAAGGAAGCCCTACGCTACGCTCCGGTCAGCAAAGAGATCGGATATACACCGCACTTTTATTAGCACCCGGCACCACGGACATTATCATTCCATTTATTTTGCCCAAGCAGGAAAGTCGTGAATCGATGATCCAGTGAGAATGGGGAATAGAAGATACACAGCTGCCAGGGTGAATGCAATCGCTACAAAGTTAAGAACGAACCCGGTTCGAGCCATTTCGACTATGCGGATTCGTTTACTCCCAAATACAACCGCGTTGGGCGGTGTCGCCACCGGCATCATGAAAGCCATGGATGCTGTGATCGTCGCAGATACACAAAACAAAAGCGGATGCACAGCAATGCTAACAGCCCAGCTACCCAGTATCGGCAACAGCATGGATAAGGTTGCGACATTCGATGTGAGCTCCGTCAAAAAGGTAACACAAAAACAAATCAGGACGACCAGAACGAAAACGTTCACCGCACCCAATGAGGCAAAAGATTTTCCAATGTATTGGGACAATCCGCTGGCCATAAAACCGGCAGCCAGAGCAAATCCTCCGCCAAACAGCAGGATTATATCCCAGGGAATTTTTGGGAACACATCGCCGTGAAGAATTCGTCCCGATGCTTCTCCTTGTTTCGAAGGTATAAAAAACAGAAGCATACTGGTCGCAATGGCGATGGTGCCATCGTCGATTAAGCTGAACACGCTACTCAGACCAGACCACCCGGGTATAGTGAAAGCGCCTAAAACCAGATCTTTTCGAAAGGTCCACAAAAATACGGTGGCAAGAAAAACCGAAAGAACCACTTTTTCTTCATACTTCATCGCTCCGAGTTGCTGCAGTTCCCTGCGAATTACAGAACGATCCAGAACCAAACTTTTGTCGAAGCGGCATAAAAACCTGGTCAGCAAGAACCACACAACAAACAGCATGGTTACCGAGTAAGGTAATCCAATGATCAACCATTGGCCGAAGGCAATAGGCGGCGCTTCCGGAAAGGTTTCCGAAAAAATCTTTATGAAGGCCAGGTTGGTCGGAGTGCCGACCAGGGTGGCAACTCCGCCAATCGAACATCCGTAGGCAATTCCGAGCATAAGAGCTAAGGAAAGTTTGTGAGATTTTTTTTCACCGAACTCTTCTTCGATTTTCCCCACAATCGCCAAACCAATGGGCAGCATCATCACTGCTGTAGCCGTGTTGGAAATCCACATCGAGAGAAAGGCCGATGCCGCCATAAACCCAAACACCATGAAGTCGGCGCGTTTACCAATGGCGTAAATAATCGTTAGCGCAATTCGCCGGTGCAGGTTCCATCGCTGCATCGAAAGGGCGATAATAAATCCGCCGATAAACAAAAACACAATGTAGCTCACGTAGGACTTAGCAACATCCGCTCCAGACAAAATCCCGAGTAAAGGAAAAGCCACTAAGGGGATCAACGCCGTTACTGCCAGAGGTACCGCTTCGGTTAGCCAAAGTATGGCCATCAAAGCAGCTACGGCGGCCATCTTTCCTACCTCCGGTTTATCAGGCTCAGGATTAAAAAATAGCACCAGCAACGCGAAGACGGACAGTCCGGCAAGAATTCCAATTTTTTTCCAGGGTAGCTGAGTCATATTTTTAAATAATAGAAACCGGCCGACTTATTTCTTGATTGCGGTCATAAATCCTCGATTAGCAATGGTATCCTGGTACGCCCCTACTTCGAAATCCAGCTCTTTTAGCATGGAAGCATATTCAGCGTGAGAATAGCACTTACCTTGAGTGATATTCATTAATAGAGCAGAATATTCAGCAACCGGCAACGGGCCATTCTTAGCGTCATTTATAAACGCTTCGTGGATAACCAACATGCCTCCGGGCTTCAAATAATCAGCGGCCTTTTTCAACAATGCCCCGACTTCGGGAACATCCCAGTCATGCAATACATTGGAAAGAAGCACAATGTCGGAACCCTCAGGCCAGGCATCAGCAAACATGTCGGCAGCCACTACTGACACCCTATCACTGAGCCCGTGCTTCTCTACTTCTTGGCGAACAATCGCATCCACAGGGACTTGCTCCAACACCGTTGCGCTAAGCTGGGGATGAGCGGCAACCAGAGTGCTCGAATATATCCCTGACCCACCGCCAATATCGAGCACGTGGTTCCTGTCGCCAAGCAGAGGAGTCAAAGCGTCAGCCAATTTCTGCCCGAAAACCAAACCGCGACAATTCATTAGTTCGGTAAAGCTCTGGGCAAAGTCTTCTAACAACATCGACTTATGCCAATCGTCGCCGTCGTCCTTGGCTTGCCAGTTGGCCGGTTTACCAGTGCGTAACACTCGAAGAAAGCTCTCGACAATTGGTGTATTTCTTATCGGCTCATAGTAGGGACCCAAATACCAGGGCGACCCTTTTACCAAATGTTCCTTCGCCAGCGGAGTATTTGAATGCCTCCCCTTTTCGTCGGTAGAAATAAACCCACTGGCCCGGCAAAGAGTGAGCAATACATCCGCCGGACGATCCTTGATTTCAAATTGCTCACAAAGGTCATTAGTGTAAGACTCAGGATTTTCATTCAGCAAGGTAAACAAATCGAGATGCAATATCGCAACCGCCAGTAATTCGGCTGCGTATTGGCGATCCCGGTACCGAAGAATTAATTCTGGATCAGTGGAAGGAAGTTTGAGCAGATCGGGGTTCATTACATGTTTTTTAGTATTCAGCCGTTTATCAAAATTCAATTGTGCCGCTATTCATTAAGCAGAACTCTTACCCGGCCAAACAATGGCATAATTTCTGTATAAATTGGTTCATTTACCCGAAGCCGGATTTCTTCGAAATTGTCATCGATAGATGCTGTTTCCAATACAGTGTAGCTCTGACTAATCCAGGATTGAACAGACAGATCATTTGAAAATTGTATCTCGTAATTTAATCCGCGCAAAGCCGCATCTAGCCTCCGCGGAAATTGAAATTCGAAATACATAGCCTCACCCTCTCTCACCAATTCGGATTTTATCCAAAGTTCGTTTCCAGTGCCTGATCCGTCGGGCGCTCCACCGAATCCATACTCCTCAATATTTGTCCAAAGATCATTGTCCGGATTCGAAAGATAGTCGCGTTCAGCACCTTCAAGCGTTGGATAACTATCCATGAACTGATCAAAGTAGGTCGGTTGATCCACGCTTACCGTAACTGTGTCAAATGTCGTTACTTGTCCATCGAAGGCAGACAATGCGACCTCGTAACTTCCACCAAAGAAGAGATCGAGTTCAGCATCAGTGGTATTCGTATTTGTAAACGTTCCAGCACCGGGCCTTCCGGCAAACAACCATTCGTATGTCAGCGGACTCTCCCAACGTCCATCATCCGTTGCGCTTCCGCTTAGAGAAACTTTCAATTCCGAAAGAGAAGGCTGATCCAGGCCTGCATCGACCACCGGCCCGACATTTCCAAACGCATAGAGCTGGCCTACCTCCTCAATAGACAAAGCGTATTCATGATAATAGTGAAATTCGTCAATGGTTCCTGTGTAATTATTTTCACGACTTCCCCCTAATGAATCATCGTGAAATAAAGTTCTTACAGCAATAAGTCCGATTCGGCTAGACCCATGGCCCTCTATCTTTCCTCCAATACCCGAGGCAACCAACAAACCATCGAGATAGAGCTTGAGGCCGTCATTAGCCAATTCCGATTCCTCCGAGAGATCCAAAGTCACTACGACATGATGCCACTCATTTCTAGAGATCGGCGATGACAAGAAAGTTGACCACTTGGGCTCCGACGTCTCCCACCCTCCGGCGAACAAGACATTGTCATCGAGGTAAATATTCATTCCCTGGTCTTCCTGTCCCCATTGAAAAATCACTTCCCTTTCACCTGGGCTCGCCTCGCTTGGACGAATCCATACCGAATAGGATTTTTTCAATGCACTTTCCCCCAAGGGAGACCAATCCTGTGGCGTGATGTAATCGCGATCGGTGCTTAAGGTAACCGCAAAACCAGAAATACCCTCTCCTCGTTCCGACAACGCCGGATCACCTCGCAAGGAGGCAGGAGTATGATCACCTGCATTATTGTGAACGAGCGAGCCACTCATCTCGTCAAACGAGTAATAAATGGCTTCTTCTTCAACGATTGGATTCTCACCTATGTCCAATACAGCATGCACACTTACATCTACAGCAGATAACTGTTTCCCATCATCTACGGAAAGCCGAAACTTATAATACCCGGGTTTGGAAAACCGAACCAACTGATTGCCTTGTCCAGCGTCCACAAACGTAGCAAATCCTTCCACCGGCGAGGCAACTTCACTCCAGTTGGCATTTAGAGCTTCACTACTTGATACCTCCCCTTTTAACAATATACCCATTCCTTCAGGAACGACCACAGCTCCCCTGGATGGATCTAAAGAGGAAAGTGACAGCTTCGGTCCGGTATAACCGCGACTAAACAATTGCCCCATCTCCGCTGGCTCCAACGCTCTATTCCACAGATGAAACTCATCAAGTATTCCAGCAAACCGGTCTACCGATGCAGAAGTCGTTCCATCATGATACCTCGTAGATCCACGGTTACCACCTAGAGCGATGTCTCCGCTATGAGCATCAAGAGGTGCAGCGACACCGCTTCCGAATTCCAATCCATCAAGATAAACACGAAATGCATCAGGTTGGGCATCATTGGAAGCTGTTGTGTCCAAGACCAGCCCGACATGATGCCAATCAGTATTCGTCAACTCAGTACTGAAGCTAGTTGCTTCCCATCCACTTCCACCGCTGTTCCAGCCACCTACGTGAAGTACCCCCTCCTCGAGGTATATACTCAATCCCCTGACAGAGCCACCCTCTTCATAAATCATTTGTTTGGCTTCATTTAAGGGATCATCTGCTTTGAACCAAAGGGCGATGGAGCGAAGGCTGTGGTCGAGCAAATTAATTTCGTCTGAGTCAGGAATGTTAATCTGATCATCGGTCCCATCAAATTGAATAGCGGATCCGGAAATAGCATTTTCACCGGTCAACCAAGTGGCTCCACCAATCAAAGTTCCATTATTGTCGCCACCACGAGCATCCATCACAGCTACTCCAGAACCTTCATCCATAGACAAATAAACAACTTCGTTTTCAATGGAAGGATCCTCTCCTGTGACTATTCCTGCATGAACCGATAGTTGCGCAGTCCCAGTGTTTACACCATCGCTGGCAGAGAATTGAATTCTATAGAAACCAGGACCACTGAAATAGGCTACCATTTCCTTACTCTGTGGAGGAGAGAATACAACCGATCCTCCTTCCGGCCCATCCAACAAGCTCCATGATAATGAAACGACACCCGGCGGATCAGGAAATCCGTCGTCGATGACCTCGGCTTCAATTAACAATCCTGTTCCATCCGGCACAATTGCAACGGGCACCCTTGGCGAAAGAATAGTCACAATCGGTGCCATATCGGAATCATCGAGGATCTCTATTGAAGCAGATGCTTCTGCAGCAAACAGGGTATAAGCACTATCTTCAAGCAAGGTC
>Ga0114996_10010130_pt1 | contig 10254 bp, 6 predicted proteins | sample ArcticOcean_MG_C_4_FD_87039 | JGI IMG/M metagenome (GOLD analysis project Ga0114996, IMG submission 87039) | Marine microbial communities from western Arctic Ocean - ArcticOcean_MG_CB4_134 | ecosystem: Environmental > Aquatic > Marine > Oceanic | place: Arctic Ocean: Canada Basin | collected...
ACCGACGACGGCTCGACTGAAATGGAAATTCAACTGCTGCTCGATAGGGTCTGGCTGAATGAGACGGCTGACGGCGGCGAGTTAAAATCTCAGGTTTTCGAGATGTTTGGCAACGGCTCGATGGCCTTCGTGACTACAGATGAAATGGGTGTCGAGACAAATCTCACGCTGAATGTGACAAACTCCTACATCATCCGTTCACTCGACCACGGCGCCACTGCCGAGAGCATCCGAATCGAAGCGTTCGGTCAGATGGCAACAGCGGGAAATAATGACAATGAGTCGATCAACCTGACCGGAGATGTCTCTCTGTTTTTGTTGGAAACAGAACATGAGAACGGCTCGCGCACGATGCAGTTCTTTGAGTTCCAGGCGATGGCTGACCTGACGATGGAGAGCGATGATTTCCGATTCGACATCGACCTCCAAGAATTTCTGATGCGCGAGCGTTGGGAAGGCGATGAGCGTACGGACCAGTATTCCTTGATGCGGGGTGATGGTGCCTTCGACCTTAGAGTCAGTGAGGGAAATGGAACGATGGATGTGAACGGGACGGTTGACCAGTTTTGGTTTGAGACAGAGAATGGTTCTACTATCCAGACGAGGATTTACTCCGATGGCGATATCTCCGGCGATGTCGAAGGCGAACTTGGATTCATCCTCGATGTTATCGAGTCGGGAACCGAACAAAACTCCAACGGCACTAGTTACGATGTCAATGTAATTCGTCAAGAATCTTGGCTAAACATCAGCAGCGTCACGGTATTCGGTCAGGATTTCACCGACCTCGAAGCTGAACACAACCTGACCTACAATTACGAAGTTCCAGCCGAACATTGGGGCAATCGAACTGTGATGTATCGCTATGTCGAAGATGATGGTAGGGTCAATGATGAACGGCCTGAGCGGAGTCCAATCGAGTTGAATCTCACCGCTCCCGATGACGATGCGGTAATCGGCGATGCAAATGTGACCCGTGAAACTGGAGTTGTCCCCGAAGAGTTGCGTGCAGGCGACGAGGTCGTATTGGACGCTGGTGACATATTGACTCTACGAATCGTTGCAGCGACCGCCGATGTAATCATTCGGGATGGCCATGAAATTCAGGTGGTTCGTTGGAGTGGCGTCTATTCAGGGCCTGATGGCTATGGCGAATCTGGCGGCACCGCTACTGGAGCAGTTGGGAATATCGGAGTCCTAGCGGGACTTGTGGTAGAAGTGAGTCGGAATGCGACATTCGATATCGCTGGTGAAAACATCTCCTTCATCGAGCAACAAGCGTTGGCGAGAGTACTTTCGCCGAGTATCATTAATGCTGGTGAGAATACCGATCCGAAAGCAGCATCGGTCAGTTGGTACGAAGGCGAACTGACCACGGAAGGCGGCGTCGCGCATTTGGAAGTCGTCGTCGACGACCCGGATTGGAATATGCGTTCTGTCAGCGCTGACCTTTCAGCGATTGGGCTCGGGACAGTAGAACTCAGCGATGTTGGACTTGATGGAGACAGGGTGATTCACGACGATATTTGGACCGCAAAGGTCGAGCATGAGGGGCTTGATTGGGGGAATATTTCGGTGCCGTTGACGATTACGGATGCTTGGACGAGCGTGCAAACAGATGCAACCCAATTCGTCGACAACCTTGCACCCCGTTTGCTTTCCTTCACTCCCTCTCCAAATTCCGTTCACCGCGGCGAAAATATTTCGGTGGAAGCGACAGCATTCGATGGCCACGGTGTCGCCGCCGTCGCAGTCGATATGCGTGCTTCGGGAGGAGCGCTTCACAACTTGAGTGAATCGGCTGGAGTCTGGTCGGGTACGGTGCTGATTCCAGATGGATTTTCACCTGGCCCACACTCACTCACCGTACGGCTCGAAGATTCGGACGGGGCGTGGCGCGAGACGACGGTGATGCTCGGTAGCGGCGAGGGTAGCAGCGATGGCGGCTCGACAATTCCGGTCACACCGGTTACCATCTTGAACGATGGGCCAAGGCTCAGCGATGTCCAATTGCTGCGTTACAATAAGACGGTGGAGTCGGTTCTGATTCCCGATGTTGGTGATGCGGTCATTTCGCATGTCCTCTCAGTGTATGTCTACGACGCTGATGGCGTCCAGACCGTGCAGGTACGGCTCGGACCCGCTGCACCGGTCGGTCAATCGAGCGACTGGTTGCTTATGCGGGATGATGGAACTCAAGGCGATTTGGTCGCTGGTGATGGTAACTATTCGATTACGATAATTCCGAGATCGAGTATGCCGGCCGGCACTGTCGATATTGAAATTCGTGGCTTGGACACCTATCTCGAATCGACTCCAGGCGCAGATCGCACCTTCCAGATTACTCTCGGCGCCGGTTCCGGCGGCGGTGGTGGCGACCCATCCGATACATTGGCATTCTTGTCTGGCCCGATTATCATCATCGCCCTCTTCATTCTTCTTCTCATCGGTGCTGTAGTCGCTGTAGTCTTCATGCTGCGTAGTAGCGAATTCGGTGATGGTGATGAAGGCGTGAATGATGGTTCAGGCGACCTCTTTGGCCCCGCTTGAATTATAACTTCTCGATTCGTTCAGCAGCCTCCAGTTCAAGGTGGATATATTCTATTCAAAATCACCATTCTGTCAGTCGCCGGCAGCCGAATTGTTAGAACCGGTGGATAGAAGAATGTCAGGACGGTCGCCCGCTTCGCTGCGAGCGTAGTGTAGCGGTTATCACCGGGCGTTGCCAACGCCTGAACCCGAGTTCAAATCTCGGCGCTCGCACCTCGATGAGTGTCGGTTCGCTCGCCTGTAGTGCGAACAGGCTTGATTCTGAAGGATGACAGTTCGCAAATCACTTCTTCTATCTCAGTGCGCTCATTTTCCCATTAATGCAGTTCTACCAATCAGACCCATTTCATCGCTGAAATCTTCTTACGAAATGCCAGACGAGGCAGTATTGTGTTTGAGCCAGCATGGCAGATGAAGTCGGTCGGCAGTGCCGTGACCGAGATCACGAAACTTTCAGATGGCCGAACTGAATTTACCATCAAACATGAATTAATTTTTGATGTAACGCCGAAGATGATTGTTTGGTTTTTGAATAATATGACCGATATAATTGAAATCTCAGGAGAGATGAGACAGCGTTATCTGATTTGGCATCCAAGAGATCACATCTCGATGACATATCTCCGTCCAGGGAATGATGGCTCAAATTTCCAAACCGGTGCAGTAATCAGAATTAAGGAGATGTTCAACGGTGAGCGCCGAAATAAATTGAATATTAAAGCAAAAGTAGAATTTTTGGATGAATCGGGATTTGCTCATCATGAGACTATCCTAGGCTTACAGGTCGCACGAATTGATTATACTTTCAATGAAGTGTCAGAGGGTACTATTTACGAGAATAAAATGACTATCGGAAGAGCGGGAAAAGGCCCCTTATCTTGGTTGATTAACCGAATTATCCAACCGCTAGTTTTCCCTAAGAGAAAAGGGATTGCCTGGTTGAAGCATAATGTGGAAGAAGTAGGAAATTTCCAATTCTTCTTACCTGAGATGTATAAATTGGACAACTCAGATTAATGTTTCCATCTTCTCCGAGACAGATTCATGGTTTTTTTATTGAATTTGAAGCCTAGACATTTAGGGTTTGAACAGAGGGCTTGAATAGAGCGAACGGCAGTGATGTCTTGCGGAATAACTCTGAAAGAACCGTTGAGAAAGCCTAAGAAATATGAAACCAAATAACCTTGCTAACCAAGTACGAAAATGACTGATATTGCCGGAATCAGATAGAGAAATATCGCAACCATACAAATGTGGAACAGCAAGGCATTCCGGTCTGCTGAACTGAGTTCATGAGACTTCATATAATCGCCAATGTGGTGAAGTTCGGCCCAAATTTGATATTTCTTATCAGGCGTTGAAGTCTATACATTAGCGGAAACAAATCCACTGGGTTATTTCAAGAATCAAATTATTCAGAAGTGACTAGGAATCATCAGGACTTCTGAGACCGCTTTCGTTTCGAGGATGCTCAAAGGATGTTGATGGCGGTATCTTCGCCCGCTTCGAGTTGCTCGATTAGGTTAGTGACAACTTCCTCGAAGGCTTTTCCAGCAGGCCCGTCTGGTTCCGCAATTATCCGGTGAACTCCGTCATCGCCGCCGGTAACAAAGCCTGGGTCGAATGGAAGTCGGCCGAGGAACGGGACATCCATGTCTATGGCCGATTCTTCGCCACCGCCTCGCTTGAAAATATCGAGAGTAACATTCCACGCACCGTCCCCATCTGTCTCCGCTTTCATCATAATGTCCTTGGGACCCTTGACCTCGATTTGAGCGTCAACAATCGGCTCTCCATTCGCGTCTTTAGCGACTCCGTGGAGCGTGTAACCGCTCATGTTTTCGACAACTCCGAGTACGGGTAATTTCAGAGTCTTTGCGAAATTGATGCTCTTTCGAGCATCGAGCAGAGCCACCTCCTGCGGGGTCGTAACGATGACCACTCCATCCATCTCTGGGAGAGTTTGTGCTACTGTTAGAGGCTCATCAGAAGTCCCCGGGGGGAAGTCGATGATGAGTGCGTCCAACTCGCCCCACGCGACATCACCGATGAATTGCTGAATCGCTCCGAGTTTGATTGGCCCTCTCCAAATAATCGGCTTATCCGGGTCGTCGATGAGGAATGCCATCGAGATTACTTTCAGTCCATGCGGGCCAATCGCAGGGTGGATTTGCCCATCTTCGACATGTAGATCTGTATCGGTTACGCCGAGCATCTTCGGGACATTCGGGCCCGTGATATCGATGTCTAGAAGTCCGATCCGCTTGCCCGCCCGTGCCATTGACAGGGCTATACCGGTTGCAACGGTGGTTTTTCCGACGCCACCTTTGCCGCTCAGAACCATGAATTTGTGTTTGACCATGTTGCGGAGTTGGTCGACGCGCATCTTGCGGCGCATCTGTTGGTATTGCTGTTCCATCTGTTGTTTTTGCTGATTTGTCGCCTCGTCAGTTGGCCCACTTGCTGCTTCTCCTTCAGCACTGCCTACGGTGTCTTGAGCACCGTCTCCCCCGGTGTCTTTTCCACCAACGCTGCCGCCTTTACTCCCGGCTTCCTTGGTCGGGTCATGATGGGAAATCGGTGAGTCTGACATGAGCGTCGACGGGGCGAGCCGGACCGGCTACTTCAATCCGCGTCCGTCCGAATCGACTCGGTCCGAGGTCGCCGGTAACTGTAGTGTGTCTACATTTTTGAGAAGCATCTCATTTTGCATACTCTTTTTGTGGTTCAGGGCTTGGATTTGGTCAGTTGTTGGAGTGGTTTTGTTCAGTGAAATATTGAGTGTCATTGAATAGAGGGGGCCGACAGCGCTAGCCGTGCGGCTTGTGTTCGTCTGTATCGGTAATACCTGCCGCAGCCAAATGGCTGAGGGGGTGGCGGCAACGCTCGGCCATGTCGCGGCGAGTGGCGGAACCGATGCGCAGGGCGATACGGTGAGTCCCAATGCCGTCGAAGCTATGGCTGAAATTGGAATCGATATATCCGAGAATATACCCAAGCAAGTTGATGGTTTTAATGCTGCAGACTTTGACCGTGTCATCAGTATGGGTTGCGGGGCGAAATGCCCGACTATTCCGATAGATGAGGATTGGAATATATCTGACCCGTATCAAGGAGATTTGGATACATTCAGAGAGACGCTCATGCAGATTCGCCGGCTAGTCTCAGGGATTCCTCTTCAGGTGCCAAGCGGTGAAGAGTGATATTGGATTACTGCTCAGCCGGTAGAAAAATTCTGCAATCACCAGATGGATTATTCCGGACATCGTCTCTTCAAATACTGTGGTATTCTACTACGGAATGTGTCTGTGAAAGTTTCTGCAAAACCGTCGGGGATACCCCTCTTCACTATGGTTGAGCAATTTGGAAAATCAGATTTAATCCTCAGCCAGTCGGCGCTGAGCAAACCTTGGCAAAATAGCAAGATTGGTCACTACCGGGCGGGTTTCTGATGGCACTAGAGCGGATTGAGCGCATCGACCTGGACAATTATCGCGCTTTTGATGGCGAAATGAGTTTCAGATTCGTCGGACCTTTGACAATAATTCACGGATTGAACGCTAGTGGCAAGAGCAGCGTTATTCGTTCGATAATCGATGCGCTAACCACCGATGAGGGAGGTCAACAATGTGCTGAGATGAACCGTCGAAATAATGCTGGAGCAAGTTCGATGGTCGACCTGCAATTCTACTCTGCTGGTGAATTGTTTCGGATTAAAAAACGATTTATACCCAACCATACTGCTACTTCTGAGTTTTTTCCTTGGGGCAATACTAGGGTAAACCAGCCTACTTTTTTTGGCATCAATGCCACCCGCTGTACTCTCGCCCTCTCACTGCCGCTCACCCACTTTGCCAAATACCGACGAGGACCGAATCAACATAGAGGAGCAATTTGCTCCACGCTGCTCGGCGATTTCATCTCACCGGCGGCAATACAGGAGATGCAACAACTGCTCTCTGGCTGGATGGTCAGGATATTTCCGTTTGAAGTTGGTTCGCGGCCAGTTCTGGATAGAACCGGTCGGTTGACTCATCTGATTCGTGGGGACGATGCCAATGAGAATGTCAATAGGTTATCATCTGGGTTGATAGAAGGTCTTCGCCATTTGCATCGAATGGCTGAGGCGATAGTCGCGGCGAACCGTTGCGGCTTCAGTCGAGTCGTATTGTTCGATGACCCAATCCCGAACACGAATGTGTTAGATGAGGCGACGGGTGACAGATTTATGTTGTTGATGAGTGAGGTCGGCGACCGAGAGAATATGCAGTTCATCGTCACATCGAATAGGTGTAATCCAGTTGGCGCTGCTACCTTCATCCATCTCCGCTGAATTTCGGTTGGCAGTATTACATCACCCATTTCGGCTGAATTCAAATCGCAGTATTTATTCTTCGATTCCGATAAAAATGCATTACTAACCACATTGAACCGTCTCGGCTGTACTTGTTTTGGTAATATTCACAATCCTTTGGTTTTGAGATCAACATGAAGTCCATAATTTCGTTTGTTTCCCCAGCATGCACAGTGCTTGGTAACTATTTTTCGATTGTGAATGCATTACAACGAATATTGTAGTTAATGCGGTCTCAGTGATTATTGTGAGTAGTCTATCCGAGTCGAAATGGCACTCACATTTCATCGATGACACACCGGGTGACCCGAAGGAGAATGGCCATCCTCGTCAGGTAATGTCTGCTTGTTGGTCTCGCGTAGATCCGACGCCGGTACCGGACCCACGACTAGTAGCGTGGTCGAAGGAGATGGCGGAGACTCTCAATTTAGATTGTCCAGACCCAGGATTGCTCGTCGGGAATGCGACATGTTCTGGGATGTTGCCCTATTCACAATGTTACGGGGGCCATCAATTCGGTAATTGGGCTGGTCAACTCGGTGATGGCAGAGCGATTACTCTCGGAGAAGTAGAGTCGGCGGATGGATTATTGGAGTTGCAACTAAAGGGTGCCGGACTAACTCCATATTCGAGAACCGCAGATGGACGGGCGGTATTACGCTCTTCTATCAGAGAGTTTCTTTGTAGTGAAGCGATGCACCACCTCGGGGTTCCGACGACACGTGCATTATCTCTCTGTACGACCGGTGACGAGATAATCCGTGACATGCTGTACGACGGTAATCCAGCACCAGAACCCGGCGCCGTGGTATGCCGGGTCGCTCCGAGTTTCCTCCGCTTTGGTTCATACCAAATCCACGCAATGCGAGATGATAGAGATACTCTCCAATCCCTCGTGAATCATACATTAACTAGGCATTTCTCTCATCTAGATTCAACCGGAGACGACCTGCTAATCGATTGGCTACAGTCGGTGGTTGAGGCAACAGCAAAGATGGTGGTCGGATGGATGAGGGTGGGCTTTTTCCATGGTGTCATGAATACTGACAATATGTCGATACATGGATTGACCATTGATTATGGCCCCTACGGTTGGCTAGAACCGTACGATTATGATTGGACGCCGAATACTACCGATTTGTCGATGAGACGCTACCGATTCGGTCAACAGCCCATGATTGCGGGTTGGAATATTGCCCGCTTTCTCGAATCTATTGCACCGCTAATGGAGGAACCAAATCGATTACAAAGTCTGATGGAACATTACGATAAATGCCTTTTGTTGGAGCACAGAAATATGTGGTGCGAAAAACTGGGGCTTCAAGAATTTGACAAAGAATTGACCAATGAATTGCTGACACTCCTGCATTCATCAGAGACTGACATGACTATATTTTTCAGAAAATTGGCGCTGGTGTCTGAACCATCAATCGACATTTTAGAGGAGAGTTTCTACAATATCGAGACCGTTCCACGCGAAAGATGGGAGGGGTGGCTAACCAGATATCTGAAGCTGGTGTCGATCGATAGAATTGATGCGATGAATCGCTCTAATCCAAAGTATGTTTTGAGAAACTGGATGGCACAATTAGCGATAGATAAAGCCGAGCACGGAGATTTTAGTCTCGTTCAAGAGTTGTACGATATGTTGCGATTCCCTTACGAAGAACAACCAACGAAGGAAGAATTGTGGTTCGCCAAGCGCCCAGAGTGGGCTAGGAACCGAGTTGGATGTTCGATGCTCTCATGTTCTAGTTAATGTTCGGTTTATTCTCTTCTTCGTTCTTCTCTAATTAAATTCAATAATCTTAGGTCGCCGAATTATAAATAGAAAATTGCATGGACTTTTTTATCTTTTTTTATTTTTTATTTTATATTTTTAATTTCAATGTATTGGATTTCCCTTGACTTCAATTATCTCTAGATTTGTATTTCATTTGGCTCTAGTTTCCAAGTTGGCGATTCCGAGTTTGCATCGGTGTAGAAAGGCAGAACCTCAGCCAGAATTTTTGGGATATCTACCGTCCAAAGCAGATTGAACACCGGTGATGCAGGCGTGCCGATTTTGTCGGTTAATTTTTGCCACATTTTGATAATTCCACGTGGCTTTTGTCGTTCGTATTGGAACATCAAAGCAGTGGTTTGGATAAGACCTTGGATGCCTAGGATAAAACGCTGTTCGGCAGACCTAGCCTTGAGAGATTTCCACAAATCTTCCCAATCCTCGTGTGCGTGCCAGTAACGTCCACTGTTGAATTCAGCGATTCCCGCTTCTAGCCACGCCTGTTCTGGACCGGAGAGTGGACATTGTTCAGCCATTCTGCCACCACCATTTTACTAATTTCTAAGAATCTTCTCTTCGGCGCTGCTTCAAAATGCGGAGATGGAGGGTAAGTCCGGTTTAGTAAAATGACATTAAGATGTGATTGCCAGCATCCGATCGAGCGCTAACAACGCGGAATCAGCGGTTTGACTATCGATACTAATGATGTTACGATATTCCCCTTTTACCAAGGTTTCCAACAGGTCTGCAAGGAATGCGGGGTGAATCATGTACATCGTGGAACAGGGGCAAATTGTACCATCCAAACAGCGGATATCCTTGTCGGGATAGGCAGCATCGAGTCGCTGAACTAGGTGGATTTCAGTACCGACTCCAATAACGCTTCCAGTTGGAGCATCACGACAAAATGAGATTATCATCTCGGTTGAGCCGGAGGCATCTGCTGCTTCGACTACCGCTTGCGGACATTCTGGATGAACGACGATTAATGCGTCTGGTTGTTCTGACCGGAGTTCATCGATTTGAGCGGTATTGAACCGCTGATGTACCGAGCAGTAACCGTACCAAAGAATCAATTTGGCTTCGTCGAGTTCATCGAGGTCACACTCTTCACGAGGACTCCAAACGACCATTTCATCCGCTCCGATTCCCATGCCTAATCCGGTGTTTCGGCCGAGATGTTGGTCTGGGAAGAACAGGACTTTCCCATCTTTTCCGGCTCGTTTAAGAGCCCATTCTAAGACTCCCTTCGCGTTTGTCGAGGTGCATACTACCCCGCCGTGCTCACCGACGAACGCTTTCAGGTCGGCGGCGCTGTTCATGTAGGTCACGGGAACCAAAAAAGCCTCCCCCTCTCCTGCCGGTTGCTCCGGGTCACTCCTTTCTGCCGGGTCGGATATCCCAGTTTCTTCGAGAATTATTTCCCACGCTTCTTCGACATCGACTAATGTCGCCATGTCGGCCATCGAACAGCCAGCCCGGGTGTTTGGCATCATCACGGTTTGGCTCGGTCTGGTCAGTATGTCTGCTGACTCAGCCATGAAGTGGACGCCACAGAAGACGATGA
>Ga0114996_10010131_pt1 | contig 10253 bp, 12 predicted proteins | sample ArcticOcean_MG_C_4_FD_87039 | JGI IMG/M metagenome (GOLD analysis project Ga0114996, IMG submission 87039) | Marine microbial communities from western Arctic Ocean - ArcticOcean_MG_CB4_134 | ecosystem: Environmental > Aquatic > Marine > Oceanic | place: Arctic Ocean: Canada Basin | collected...
AAAAAAGCGCTCAGAGATAGTTTAGAAAGATTGCAAACAGATCATTTAGACATGTATGGATTACATAATCCAAAACTAAAACATATCAGAGATGATTCAATCTTTAATGTATTAGATGGTTTTGTAGCTGATGGGACCATTAAGACATATCAAGTTGCATTAGGTCCTGCAATTGGATGGACACAAGAAGGTATGGAGGCAATGGATAGACCAAATGTCAGTGCAGTTCAAACAGTTTACAATATTTTAGAACAAACGCCAGGAAATGAATTGATGAAAAAGGCTGAAGAAGCCAATGTAGGGATTTTAGTCAGAGTGCCAGAAGCATCAGGAATTCTTACTGGAAAAGTTAATGCCGAAACTAAAATTGATGAAAAAGATCATAGATCAGTTAGAAAAGGTGAATGGATTAAAGCATCACTGCAAAAAGTGGAACAACTAAAACCAATTGCAGGAAGAAACGATTTAACAATTACAGAATTAGCAATGAAATTCATCATGACAAAGAAAGGATTTGCTTCAGTATTTCCTACAGTAGTAAGTGAAGAAGAGATTGTCAATTATGTCGAGATGACAAAAGGGGGATACATTTCCAAATCAGATATGAAAGAGATTGAAGAAGTGTATAACACATGGCCTTCCTATGAATTAAAGGCAACCACATAAGTAAACTAATTGTAAATGAAAATTCCAATAGATACAGAAAAAACTTTAGAAGTTATAGAAAGAATGAAACTTGCCAAAATTGGGGAGTACAAAAAATGGGAATCAATAATTAAAAAAATAAAAAATGAACAACCATTAAACCAAGGTGAATTAGAATATTATACCAATCTAACTAGGATTTACAAAGAATCTAATATTACTATTAGAAGTAAATCATACCATACAAAATTATCTAAAGAAGATGAAAAACCACCTTGTAAGGCATGTGGAAAAGATTCACAGTACTATTGTAACATGAATGACCAATATTTTTGCACAATACATGTCGCGGGACATGATGAAAATGAAATTTAAGAGATAGGAATTGTTTCTTCTAAAGTAAATGAACTTTCAACAAAATACTCAACACGGGTTTTCTTGAATTCACGTGAACTAAATAGGATTTGATAATCATTAACATTAATTTGTTCTTGAATTGTTTTTGCCATTTCATATGCTTCATCGTGTGTCTTACAATGAATCATTGAAAATACATTATAGGGCCAATCAGGATACGTAGGTCTTTCATAACAATGACTAACTTGAGGAAATGCACCTAATTTTGCTCCAACATTAGAAATTTCACCTTCTGGAACTTTCCAAACAATCATACCATTTGCAGTAAATCCAACTTGTCGATGTCGTAAGATTGCAGCAAATCTTCTCATCACTCCAAGTTCTTCATAATGTTTCATTTTTGCAAATAATTCATTTTCAGTGATTTCAAGATTTTTTGCAGCATTTTCAAATGGCTCATCAATTATGTCCATATCTTTTTGTAGCTCACGGATAAAATTTTTGTCCTCTTCAGTTGGAATAAATTCAATATTTTTGATTTCTTTTTTTTCTTCAGTAGGGGCTACTTCATGTTTCTTATTATCAACCAGATCAAGTTTGACACCAATTTTGAATAATTGTAAAGTTGGAAGCATTCTTACTTTTTTAATTCCCTTTAAAACATTGAATTTTTCAAGTTCTTGATTTAAATCAGCCCCAGGAGGAACTGCCAACGTAAACCAAAGATTGAATTGGTGATCACGTTCATAATTATGACTAACACCAGGATGACGATTTATTTGACTTGCAACATGTTCTAATTTATCATCTTCAATTTCCATGGCAACTAAAGAACTTGTATAACCAAGTTTTCGAGTATCAAAAATTGCACTAAGTTGCCTAAGAACGCCAATTTCTTTTAGTTGGATTAGACGGTCTTTTACAATTTCAGGCGTAGAATTAAATTTTTTTGCAATAGCATCAAAAGGTCTAGTTACAAGAGGAAACGTCCATTGGATTTCATTTAGTAGTTCCTTATCCAATTCATCCATAGAAGCCAATAAGTCACTAACTTGACCATTCAATTAAAAATGTAGCTAGAATGTTACGCATTAATCTTCAATACATAAATAGAAACTGGAGACCTTTTGATCGATGATAGTTGATCTAAATCTTAGAGGTAAAACAGTTATTGTGATAGGGGGAGGAAATGAAGCACAAAAAAGAATTAAATCGTTAGTAAAACAAGGATGTAAAATTTTAGTAATTAGTGAGTCAGTAAATGTACAAATCAATAAACTTGCAAAAATAAAAAAAATCAAACTAAAAAAACAAAAAATTCAAGATACAAAATTTATTTCAAAATATAAGCCAAATATGGTCATTACAACAACAACAGATTCAAAACTAAATCAAAAAATTATCAATGCTGCAAAAAAAAGTAGGATTATTGCATATAGTTCAGATAATCCAGAAGATAGTGACTTTTCAAATCCAGCAATTATTGATTTTGAAAATATGATTCAGATCGGAATTTTTACTGGAGGACGAAGTCCATCAATGTCAAAAAAGCTAAAAACAAAATCAGAAGCAGTTTTTAAAAAAATAATTACAAAAGAAGACATTGCTCAAATTAAGATCCAGGAAATTGCAAGAAAATTAGCAAAAAAAGTAATTGCAGATCAAAAACAAAGGAGAGAATACATACGTTATATCATGACGGATAATGAGATTAAACAGTTAATAAAAGACGGTCAAGTTAAAAAAGCTGAAAGACAAGCCATCAAAATATTGAGGAATTGGAAATGAATCAAAATATCATCAATGCACGTGTGACTTTTCGTAACGCACCAATTCATGTTTTAGAACAATTTACAATAAAAGATGTTGAAAAAGCATATGAACAATTTAAGAAAGACTCAGGATTAGATGAATGTGTAATCATTCAAACATGTAATAGAATAGAATTATTTGGAAAATCAAAAACATATGATCTTGAAAAAATTAAAAAAACATGGGCATCAATTATTGGGCTTGAAGAAGAAATGTTTAATGATAATTTAGAATGTGTTGAAAATCAAAAAGCATTACATCATCTATTAAAATTAACATCAGGATTAGATTCAATGGTTTTGGGAGAAGAGCAAATTTTAGGTCAGATTAAAAAATCAATTACTTCAGCCAGAGAAATGAAAGCATCAGGCCAACATCTCAATACTTTATTTGATAAAGCAATTAGAATGGGAACTAGGATTAGAAACTCTAGTGGGATTGGTAAAGGAGGAATTTCAGTAGGGTCTATGGCAGTAAAACTTGCAGAAGAAAACATTGATGATTTAAAAACAAAAAGAGTGTTGGTGATTGGTACAGGGGAAGTATCCACATTAGTTGCAAAGTCATTACAAAGACGTGGATATGCATTTAATGTTACAAGTAGAACAATTGGAAGATCACAAACATTTTGTGAAACAATGGGAGGAAAACCAATTAAATTTGAAGAAGTACTTTCTGGATTTGAAAATTATGATCTAATTTTTGTTGCAACAACTGCACCATATTTTCTTGTAACATTTGAAAGAATTACAACGGCAATGAAAGACAAACCCAACGGAATGATGATTTTAGATTTATCAAATCCAAGAACGGTAGATGAAAAAGTTGCAACAATTGCAGGAATTAAATTAATGAATTTAGATCAGATTGCAGAAATGGTGGAAAAGAACATGAATGCAAGATTAAACAAAGTAAAAACCATTGAAAATATAATTAATGAGGAAGTATCTGTATTAGAAGCCTCAATGAAAAGATTAGATGCAGAACCACTTGTAAAAGATGTTTTTAAAAATATAGAAGCATTAAGAGTAAAGGAATTACAAAAAGCACTTCAAATGCTTGATGAGACAGATGAAGAAAAGATCAAAATTATTGAAGAATTAACAAAAGCAGTTGTAGAAAGCATAGTTTCAACTCCAATGAATAACATTCGAAAAGCATCAGAACAAGGTAAACCAGATATCATTGATTTAGCGAGTAAACTGTTTAACTATAAAAAACAGGATGAGGCAGACTAGGATTATATTTTACCCAGAGAGAATTATTAACATGTCATTTCCTACTAAGCGTTTACGAAGATTAAGAACTTCTGAAAAAATGAGAGAGCTTGTACAACAAACAACTCTTTCCCCTAAGGATTTCATTTGTCCAGTATTTGTTCAAGAAGATCTCAAAACTAGAGTCAAAGTAGAATCAATGCCAGAAATTGAAAGGCTACCATTAGACGATGTAAATGATGAAGTAGGAACCATTAGTGATTTAGGAATTCCAGCAATTATGTTATTTGGAATTCCGAATCAAAAAGATGAAGCAGGTTCTTCCGCATTTGATGATAATGGAATTGTTCAAAAAGCAATTTCACAGATAAGAAAAAACTTTGGTGATAAAATTGTCATAATGGCAGATGTTTGTCTATGTCAATTTACATCAGCAGGCCATTGTGGAATTATTCAGGGAAATAAAATTGATAACGATACCAGTCTAAATGCACTAGCAAAAATCGCAGTTAGCCAAGCAAAAGCAGGTGTTGATACAGTTTCACCATCAGCAATGATGGATGGTCAAGTTGCTACAATTAGAAAAGCACTTGATGTTGAAGGATTTTCAGATGTTTCAATAATGTCTCACTCAGCAAAACACCGTTCAAACTTCTATGCACCATTTAGAGATGCAGCAGAATGTGCACCAAAGTTTGGAGATAGGAAAACATACCAAGTTCCATATACAAATGCAAGAGAAGCAATGCAAGAAGTAGAAACGGACATCAATGAAGGAGTAGACATTGTAATGATTAAACCAGCATTATCATATTTGGATTTAATTGCTGAAACAAGAAGACGGTTCAACATTCCAGTAGCAGCATATAGTGTTTCTGGAGAATACGCATTAGTCAAAGCAGCTTCTCAACTAGGATATGTTAATGAAAAAGATATGACTGAAGAAATTCTATATTCAATTAAGAGAGCAGGTGCAGATATGATAGTTACATATTTTGCAAAATCAGCATCCAGATTTCTTCAAGAATCATGAGAAACGATGAGCGTTTTGAGATTCAAAGGGCTTTTGATTTAATGCCACATGTGGTTGGAGGAAGTTGGGCTACAGTTTGGTTCAGAATGAAAGGTATCAAAAAACCAACAAAAGAAGAATTTAGAGAAAAAACGTTAGAATATCTAAAAATGGTAGAACCAATCTTTGAGTCTTATCCTAAAGAGGAAAATTTTGCTGCAATTAACAAATACATTGATTTTAGAAAAAATGAAGAATATGAGAAAATAAAATTAGGAGAAAATGAGGAAATAGAAACACGATATAATAGATATGTCGATTATGGTTAAATTTCTCACATAATATTAAAACAGATTTTCAAAGTGGATTTTTTAGATTGAATTCAAGATCCTATAGTTTTCCTGTAATTTTTTTCCTAGCTTTTGTTCTCAAAACTGCCTTACAGCAAATACACCTTGCATCTTCTATTGACAAAAAAATCCCACAAAATGTGCATCTTTTATGCCCAATTTCATATCTAATCTTGTTTGAAACAGGTTTAGCTTTGTAAAGTATACAAATTCCTCTACAGGTTCTACCCATTAATTCCACTTCCAATTTTTTTCTTAATGCCATAAAGAGAAAGATCATCAATTATTTCTCCATCAAATTTCGGGATATTTTTTCCTTGAACTGCCAGACCCCCTACAAAAATTGGAATGTCAAATTCTTGATTAATTTTTCTTACCAGTCTTTGCCCAGACTTAAGATTATCACTAATCGTAATGGACAATAATATCATATCGGGATTGTTGTCATCAATAAAATTCAGAATTGATTCTGTAGGGGCAGAGGTACTCATGTTGAATACTTTAAATCCACTCATAGAAAGATATGTTTCTAATACATCACATCCTAAATGATGTTCTTCACCAACAGGAACACAAATCAAAATTTTCTTGTTAGTCGTACGCCCATTAGCTTGTTCCATTATTCCTTTCACTAACGTTTGTGCAATATTACTTGCAACATGTTCTACACCAACACTAATTTTTCCATGTTCCCAATCACTTCCAACTTTAGACATAACTGGTTTGAGAATTTTATCAAAGAAGTCTACAATATTAAAAATTTTAATAAATTCTTCATAAATTTTTAAAGATTCTTGAATGTCTCCTTGTGTAATTTTTTTATATAATTTTTTTTTTATTTTTTCTAATGCATTATTTCTTTTTTCAATATCTTTAGGGATATATTTTGTTAATCCCGACAATATTTTTGTGTCATTTCTATAATCAATAGGAATGTCATCACTTACAACAAGTGATGCCTTACCCAAGTACTTGATAGTTTGTTGTTTGGATGTATTCTTTTTTGAATCCCATACACTTTTGACAAGATATAGATATTGTTCAGATTTTATAGTCTTTGCTCGAAGATATACCATAATTAATTTAATTCATTATAACATATAACTAATGCTAACTTTTTATAATAGTGCTAAATATTGGATTTTAGAAATCAGACATGGCTAAATACATGCAATTTTACCACTAGATTAATTATTTAACACTAGGTTAAATATAATGAAATAAAAAGTAGATTAATGAAAATTGTTATTACGTCAATCATTACAATTCTTTTGATCGCTTCGATTACATCTTCTGCATATGCAGAAGTTCCAGCTTGGGTGAAAAATAATGCGGGTTGGTGGGCAGATGATTCTATATCTGAATCAGAGTTTCTTTCAGGAATATCCTTTTTGATTTCAGATGGAATAATCTCTGTTCCTTCTACAGTTGTTTCAGAAAATAGTTCAGGTGAAGTTCCAGCTTGGGTGAAAAATAATGCGGGTTGGTGGGCAAGTAATAAAATTTCTGATGGTGAATTTGTAAATGGAATCCAACATTTGATGACAATGGGGTTGATCTTTGTATCATCAAATGCGGAGTCCAAAGAAACGGTTTCTTCAGAACCTCAAATCACTAATTCGACATTAACTGTACTTGAGGCAGAACTTGAAAAATGCTCTGAAATTAAAAAAGCATATGATCGACTCAACTGTGAAAGAGATGCAAAACATGAAATCATTGTATATGATATTAAAACTTCTGCACAATCATTTCTATCTGGACCTGTAACTTACTACTGGCCAGGATTTGGAACTGATGGAAATAGTTTTGAAATTAGCTCTTCAGGGCAGGCAATGTTGAGTTTAAGAATATTAGCAGAAAACACAGGTTCTAGTCAAAATGAATCTCTTTTCTGTACAGGTCCTGCAATATGTAATTATGATGTAACAAATGGTTCAGCAGATTTCAAATACTCTGGGATGGATTTCACAAATGGTCAGGTAATACTAAAACCTGGTCAATCTAAATTATTCAATTTCTTCTTTGGACCAAACATTGGTGGTGGAGGAACTACTTTTGAATACGATTCTGGAAAAGACTACTACTTTAGAGGTGATGAACCCTTTGGCAGTATTTCTATCCCATTAAACTTGGAATAACGGTCCATTTTCTCTTTCTAAAATGCACTATTGAACTTCTTGCTTAAGTTGTTTAAGGAATCCCTCTAAAATCTTAGTCCTTCGTTTTGCTTCAACTTTTCCAGATTGTGTATTCATTAAAGATTCTAGTTTGAGTAATTTTTGATAAAAGTGATCAATAGTCCAAGTTTGATCATCAGGAATTCTTTTGTTGCAAAAAGGATCATCAATATTATAAAATGGACGTTTAAGATTTCCCGAAGTAGCGAACAATCTAGCTATTCCTATTGCACCCAATGCATCTAACCGGTCTGAGTCTTGGAGAATTTTACCTTCAATAGTTTTGGGTATTTTCTTTTGAGAAAAACTATGATCAGAAATTGCATCAGAAATAATTGCTATTTCTTCAGAAGTGAAATTATATTTTTTTAGTATTTGTTTTGATATTTTTGCACTTTCAATCGATGAAAATTTTGAGCGTCTATCAGATTTTGGATATGATACAATATCATGTAGTAATACTGCACTCAAAACTAATTTTTCGTTAGCTTTTTCTTTTTTACATATTTTTTTAGCATTTTTGAAAACTCTCATTATATGATTAAAATCATGTGCAGAATCATTGTCCATTATTTTTTGAACATAGTCCTTTAAGGAATCAATAACATTCATTTAGAATCGCCATATTTTTGGTCTTACAAACTTTAATTGTCTTTGAGTAATTAAGATAGTCCAATTTATAGAGGCAAAAATTATAACTACACCAACTCCAACTCCATCAATTAATAAAATTCCAGTTAGACGGTCTTCAAAGATTTCTAAAAATGGACTTAAAACTGCATTTCCAAAGTAAATCATAGCAATATAAGAAATTACTCGTCCAAACCAAAATCCAACATAAATTCCAATACTTTTTGCACGCATCAATCCATATGTAATGAATAACATATTACTTGGCAATGGAGTTGCTCCAAAAAGAAATGATGCAATTACATAACCATATTTTTTCTGATTAAGATAATTTCCAATTATATCTAGATTTGATTTCTGTTCTTCTCCAATAAATTTTCTAAATAACCCACTAATTTTTTTAAGAATAAATCTACCAATAGTTGCCCCAGTTGCACCAACCATTGCAAGTAAAATTACATTCAAACTAGGATCAAGAAGATAAAAAGATGTTAAAACAATCCAGCTAGGGGGCATCAAAATGGGGGCAGCATTAACACCAATTAGAACAAGAAAGATTCCAAAATAAGAAAATTCTCCAAAAATTTCAAAGATATCTACCATTTTTCTAAAATTATTTTCCCATTTTTGTTTCTAAACCCTTGGATCATAATCAGTCACAAAATAATTCATGTATGATCTAAAAAAGTAAAAAAATTTCATGTTTTTAAAAACTTTATTTATTAATTATAAGAAATTGAATTAATCGTTCAATATCCTTATAAGTAATTTGTACATATGTTGTATAATGTCTGAAATAATTTGGAAATGTTTTAGATGTAATCTATCTTTTAAAGATGAGAATTTAGGTGAAATGCATAAAGAAATTGCAGGACATTCAATCACGAAAGTTAAGAACCTCGTTGCATAAATCAAATAATCTAGTAATTCATAATTTTAAGAAAATAGTACTGCAGAGGGTGGGATTTGAACCCACGAACTCCTAAGAGAAGGGATTTCCTATTATGAAGATCTTGAGTCCCTCTCGGTTGACCGGGCTTCGATACCTCTGCAATGGTTTTCAATATTGACTGATATTTCTCAATTACTATTTGAAACAAATTTGAAGAAAAGATCTATTGTTTAATGATTTTTTTAACAAAGCTTATAATCGTGCTAATTTTCTCAAAAATACATGGCAGAATACATACCAATTGCACAAGTAAAAAAAATGCGAAGTGGAATTAATGCTAAAGCCGAAGTTAAAAGCAAAGGAGACCCAAGAACTGTAAATCTCAAAAGCGGAGGAACAGTGGATGTCTGTGATGCAGTAATAGCTGACGGTGAAACAGAAGATGATCAAATGAAATTGACATTGTGGGGCGATGACATCAAGGCAGTAAATGTAGGAGATGTAGTAGTTGTCACAAATGGATATACAAATGAGTTCAAAGGAGAAGTATCCTTAACTAAAGGTAAATTTGGTCAAATGGAAGTAAATCCTCAATAATCTTTTTTATTGTTTTGATTATTTTTTAAATCTATTAAAAATACAAATACACCAAATTACAGATATTATAATTCCCTAAAGAATCATAGTAAATTTGTTTAACACACTTATACACATTTTACAAAATTACTAACATTTCATTTAGTTTTAGTTTATGATATTCCATATTCTCAATTACTTTCAGATGAAATTACTTTGTACAATCTCAAGCTAACAATTCTTTTGATTTCTTCAGTATTTGGAATTAGTGAGATTGATACCTTTTTGATAATTTCTAATAGAATTTCACATCTAATTTCTATTCTAGTTGAGTCATGTAAGAATCAAGATGCACATCATCTTAAAAAAATAACCTAAAAACAGATGATGAAATCAATGATGTTACAAATGCACTTTAGTGTTGTATGCCAAATTATAAAATTCTAAAAAATATTATTATTTCTTTTTAGTTGCTGGTTTTCTTTTTGCTGCTTTCTTTTTAGTTGCTGGTTTTCTTTTTGCTGCTTTCTTTTTAGTTGCTGGTTTTCTTTTTGCTGCTTTCTTTTTAGTTGCTGGTTTTCT
>Ga0114996_10010136_pt1 | contig 10250 bp, 8 predicted proteins | sample ArcticOcean_MG_C_4_FD_87039 | JGI IMG/M metagenome (GOLD analysis project Ga0114996, IMG submission 87039) | Marine microbial communities from western Arctic Ocean - ArcticOcean_MG_CB4_134 | ecosystem: Environmental > Aquatic > Marine > Oceanic | place: Arctic Ocean: Canada Basin | collected...
AATAAACCCATGATCATCAGTGCAATGAGTTATGGTGCTCTCGGTAGAAATGCGGTGATGTCTTTAGCCCGGGGCGCCAAAATGGCCGGTATCCCTATGAATACCGGTGAGGGCGGCTACCCTAAGTACCATCTCAATGAAGGGTGCGATCTCATATTTCAAATGGGTACTGCGAAATTTGGAGTCCGGGATGAGGAAGGTTATTTAGACGATGCTAAGTTGCGAGACCTCGCCGGTAAGGACTCGATTAAAATGATCGAGATCAAATTCTCTCAAGGTGCGAAGCCTGGAAAGGGGGGGCTGTTGCCCAAAGAAAAAGTCACTCAAGAAATTTCTGAGCTCAGAGGTGTTCCCCTTGGTCAGGATGTTGTTTCTCCTCCGCATCACAAAGAGTGCAGGGACAAAGAAACTACGGTCGCGTTTATTCGTCGTGTTCAAGAAGTCTCAGAATTGCCCGTAGGCATAAAATTCTGTGTTGGCTCTTTAAAGGAGGTCGATGAGTTGATCCAGGAAATGGTCGATCAGAACACTTTTCCTGATTACATATCCGTGGATGGGGCCGAGGGTGGAACGGGTGCAGCACCGAAGTCATTTATGGACAGGGTAGGCGTGCCACTTTTCCCGGCACTTTTCAATGTGGACCAAACACTTAAGAAAAAGGGTGTGCGGGATCGCCTCAAATTGATGGCGGCTGGTAAGCTGATAAATGCCGGTCGTCAGATGCTTGCCTTTGCACTGGGCGCCGACGCTGTGTACACAGCTCGAGGTTTTATGCTATCTCTTGGGTGTATTCAGGCGTTGCAGTGTGGGGAAAATACTTGCCCGATTGGGATTACGACACACGATCCAGCTTTGCAAAGAGGCCTGGATATCGCAACAAAGTCAGTGCGTGTAAGCAATTACGTGCATAATCTTGAACACGATCTTGTCGAACTATTGGCGGCAACAGGACGTCGCTGTCTCAGTGAACTTACAATCGAAAATCTATTTATACCTGATGACAGCACCCTGGCTCCGATCCGGGATAATGAATCCAGACAACATTCTATTATCTAAGCTACCTATTATGAAAAAGATCATTTCCTGGATGCTGCGTATAGTTGCGGCTATTATAATGGCACAGTCTTTATATTATAAGTTTACTGGCCACGCGGATTCCGTAGCAATATTTACGGCACTTGGTATGGAACCCGGAGGCCGTATACTCATAGGAGTTCTCGAACTCGTAGCCGCGGGACTGCTTCTTTTTCCAGGTACCGTTGCCTATGGCGCAATAATGTCTTGGGGAGTAATGAGCGGGGCTATCCTGGGGCATTTAACGGAAATCGGCATTGAAGGAGAAATGTTTGAGCTGTACCTCCTCGCTGTGGGCGTGTGGCTGTGCTCAACGTTACTCTTAGTTCTTCATAAAGATCAGATACCGGTTCTCCGCCAGATGTTCGAAAAGGCGGACAGCGCGGATTAAGCCTCAATCTACAAAATTTATCCTAAATCTGAATACGATTCATGAAAGCGTCAGACCTATTCATAAAGGCCTTGGAAAACGAAGGAGTTGAATATATATTCGGCGTGCCTGGTGAGGAAAACTTAGACTTCCTCAATTCTTTAAAGGATTCCAAATCGATCAAACTGATTCTTACGCGCCATGAACAGGCGGCTGCATTTATGGGCGCTTAACTGGAAAAACCGGAGTCTGCTTATCCACGCTTGGTCCAGGGGCCACTAATTTTGTAACTGGGGCTGCCTACGCTCAATTGGGCGGTATGCCGATTCTTATGATCAGTGGTCAGAAACCGATTAAGAAAAGCAAACAGGGCCAGTTTCAAATTGTAAACGTCGTCGAAATGATGCGGCCACTTACCAAGATTTCGAAGCAGATTGTAAACGGCGGAACTATTCCCAGCCTCGTGCGGGAAGCCTTTCGCGTGGCGGAGGAAGAACGTCCCGGCGCCGTCTATTTGGAGTTGCCCGAGGACATTGCGCGTGAAGATGTGGACGCTCACCTGTTTACGCCCAGCAACATTCGTCGTGCGACAGCACCCATGCTGACCATTCAGGAAGCAGCAAAAAAAATTGAATCTGCAAAAATGCCACTTGTGTTGATCGGTGCTGCAGCCAATAGAAACCGCACCTGCCGTGCCATGGCACCCTTTCTTGATAAGAGCGGTTTGTATTTCTTTGATACGCAAATGGGTATGGGAGTTTCGGATGAACGAAGGGACCGGTGTCTGGGTACAGCCGCCTTGTCCGATAAGGATTATCTACACTGCGCCATCGATCGTGCAGACCTCATCCTCAATATTGGGCACGATGTGATTGAAAAGCCGCCATTCTTTATGGAAGAAGGTGGTAAGGAAGTTATTCACATGAACTTCTTTTCCGCTCAAGTGGATGATGTTTACTTTCCGCAGTTGGAGGTAGTCGGGGACATTGCTACTTCCGTGGAAATGCTAACTAAAGAGTTGGAGCCCAACCCGGACTGGGATTTCGGTTACTTTAAGCGCGTAAGGGAATCCATTCATGAGCACATCCATGACAAGGATGAGGAGGGTAGCTTTCCTGTAATTCCACAGCGTTTCGTTGCTGATGTCCGCAAAGCTATGCCGAGTGATGGCATCGTGACCCTGGACAATGGTATTTATAAAGTTTGGTTTGCGAGAAACTATCCGGCGCATGATCCAAACACTCTTTTGTTAGACAATTCGCTTGCTACGATGGGTGCCGGCCTTCCCTCAGGCATGGGTGCTAAGATCGTGAATCCAGACAAGAAGGTCCTGGCGGTCTGTGGTGACGGAGGTTTTATGATGAATTCCCAGGAGATGGAGACCGCGGTGCGTCTCGGCCTCGACTTGGTCGTCCTTGTATTACGAGACAACGCCTATGGCATGATCAAATGGAAGCAGGCAGGCATGGGCTTCGAGAATTGGGGTTTGGACTATGGTAACCCGGATTTTGTGAAGTATGCTGAAGCTTATGGAGCTAAGGGTATTCGGATAGAGAGTACGGAAAGTTTTTTACCAACGCTTCTAGATTCGCTTGATTCCAAAGGAGTCACTTTGATCGAATTGCCTGTTGATTACAGTGAAAATGAGCGAGTACTGCTCGAAGAGCTAGAAGCGAAAACCTGTCTTCTTTGAGCGCCATGAAAGATGACACTTTTAAAGTTGTTTCTCCATTCGATTTGTCGGAGCTGGATTCTCTCCGATACCATAACGCGGATGATGTAGAAAATTGTCTGTCGTCCGCTGCAGCATTGGCTGCTGGTAAACCGCTTCCTGTGTGGCGACGCGTTGAGATTTTGGAGAAGGTGGTTTATAAACTCAATGACCAGCTCGATGAATTCGCAGATACTATAGCTAAGGAGGGCGGGAAGCCCTTAAGGGATGCGTTGGTGGAAGCCGGTCGAGCGGTTGATGGAATCAAAAACGCAATCGAAGTGCTGCACAGCGAGCAGGGAACCTCCGTCCCTATGGGGATCAATCCAGCATCGAGTCATCGGCTTGCATTTACAACGCGAGAACCCATCGGAGTCGTGGCTGCGATCAGTGCATTTAACCACCCCTTGAATTTAATCGTCCACCAGGTGGTTCCCGCCGTTGCTGTGGGATGTCCAGTCATTGTGAAGCCCGCGGCAGCGACCCCGCTGAGTTGTCTGAACTTCGTTTATCTTTTGCATAAATGTGGATTGCCGGAGGAATGGTGCAGAGTATTGCTGCTCTCAAATGAAAACAGCGAGGCTCTGGTAACAGATTCGCGCGTCGATTTTTTCAGTTTCATTGGTTCAAGTCGGGTTGGGTGGTATTTAAGATCGAAATTGGCGCCCGGTACTCGCTGTGCATTAGAGCATGGTGGAGCCGCTCCTGTGATTGTGGAAGCAGATGCGAACCTCGACTCCATCGTTCCTGCATTGGTTAAAGGTGGGTATTACCATGCTGGACAAGTCTGTGTTTCTGTTCAACGAATTTTTGCGCATTCGAGTATTGTTGAGGAGCTTCAAGACCGCATGGTCGACGAGATTAAAACTTTGAAGACTGGTGATCCTGTTCTTCCCACAACAGATGTGGGACCCTTGATTTTACCGCGCGAGGTGGATCGTGTGGAAGAATGGGTTCAAGAAGCTATTTCGATGGGAGCAAAAGTTGTCACAGGGGGTAATCGAATTTCGGATACCTGCTTTGAGCCAACGCTATTGAGGGATGCACCTCAAGAAGCCAAAGTTTCCCAGATGGAAATCTTTGGGCCGGTTATCACTTTGATGGCTTTTGATCACATGGAAAATGCCATTGAGCAGGCCAACTCATTGCCGGTTGCCTTTCAGGCCTCAATATTTACCCAGGACATTGATCAGGCGATGGCCGCAGCAAGAGGCCTCAACGCCTCTGCGGTAATGATCAATGACCATAGCGCTTTTCGCGTAGACTGGATGCCGTTCGCGGGGCGTAAAACTTCAGGGTTGGGAATAGGTGGAATACCTTATACTATGCAGGATATGACGCAGGAAAAGATGATTGTTTTCAAATCGCCTGCATTATAATTCAGGTGAACGGAAATCCTTGGAAACGGAACCCTACCTCCTGTGCCTCACGCGTAGGCGTGACGGCTGGCTTCGCGAATGAGTTCCACCCATAGGCGTGGTTCCATACAGGTAATTTCAATCCATTCGGGATGAATACGGTCAGCGGGAACGAAATGACAGCCCCAAGCCTCTGCTATGAGGTAATTTACTCGGTGTACGGGTAGCTTAATAATCAGAGACTTGTTTTCGGAGTTTAATGAAGCTACGATTTGGTCGTTGCCCCTAAGACAGGGAAGTCCAAATGCGTCGCAACGCCGTAGCTCTTCTATTTGGAGAGCGTCGAAAACTTCAGCGAGTAGAATGGTATGAGGGTCTTGAAACATCGATCACGCAACATTTGGAGGAAATTGCGATCCGTCAAAGTCTATTTCGAGTCTTGCCAATTTTTTACAAACAAGGACCGGGGTTGACCTAGTTTTGTTGGTCTGGTTCCCAGTTCCACCCAGAGTAGTTTACCTGGAATCCTTGGCATTTTCCTTCAGCGACTTTGCCAGGTTTGGTTCCAGGTTCGGATTCAAGGTCTTCAGCTCTGTGTCGTCTACCATGCCGTTCGGCATTCGGGTTTTTAGAATGGCATCGAAAAGACTGTGATCAAAATTTCCGAAAGCTCTTTTGGCAACTAAACGTATGGCTGGATAAAATGACGAATGAGAGATGCTGCTGCGATTTCATTTAACGAATATTGTTGAATGGGTAAAATTATTAATTCTTTGAGTACTTTTAATTACGCATTTCTTTTTGCTTCCCCGCAGAGCTATGAGTCGTTAAAACGCAGACCGCTTATACTTTATGAACTTGTACACGCTTAAAAATTCCAACGGTATTGAAATTGTTGTGACTCCCTATGGTGGAATCATCAAGGAGCTCAGGGTGCCAGATCGACAGGGTGATTTGGCGGATATTGCCTTGGGTTTTGACCGCGTTGAAGATTATAAAAAAGGGTCACCTTATTTTGGAGCAATCGTTGGACGGTACGGAAATCGAGTTGCTGGTGGACGTTTCACACTGGATGGCAAAGAATACCCGCTCGCTGTCAATAATGGCCTAAACCACCTGCATGGCGGAGTGGTTGGTTTCGATAAGGTGCTTTGGGCGGTTGAAGAAATTTCTGAAGGAGGAGATCCCGGATTGAAGCTTTCCTATAAAAGTGCGGATGGCGAGGAGGGGTACCCCGGTGAGCTCGCCGTGACTGTGACCTATACGTTGAATGAAACGGATGACCTTACGATTCGTTATCGGGCTACAGCGAGTAAGCCGACACATGTGAACCTGACACAGCATGCTTACTTTAACCTTGGAGGTCATGATTGCGGGGATATTCTCGATCATGAGATTCGAGTTAACGCAGATTTTTTTACTCCAACGGACTCAGGTTCCATTCCCACTGGTGAGATAAGAACCGTTCAGGATTCTGCTTTTGATTTGCGAAAAATGACGCGAATTGAAGATGTTATTGAAACTGATGATGAGCAGCTGAATTTTGCCGGAGGATTCGATCACAATTTTGTGTTGAGAAAATTACCCTACGATCTGAGTCATGCGGCGACAGTCTCGGATCCTAAATCTGGTCGGATGATGGAAGTGTATACAACAGAACCCGGAGTACAATTTTACACTGGAAACTATCTGAATGAAATTGCGGGAAAGGCGGGTGTTGTTTACAACACTCGGGCTGGGCTTTGCCTGGAGACTCAACATTTTCCGGATACGCCCAACAAATCTATGTTTCCCTCCACCCGTCTCGATCCTGGGCAGGAACATTTTTCCCAGACGATTTATAAATTTGGGATCGAATAGAATAGGGCGAAGCTAAATAGATTCAAGTTGTTCCTCAGTTGGTAGGGAATTTTCGTTAGAAAATTACTTCCTATCCCTATGAAATTGTCGTTGCTGCTGAGCCTTATCTTATTCACTGGAATTTGCCTGGTCGTGGCAAAGCCCATCAAGAAAGGATTTGATTTGGAAAACGCTACAATTCCTTTAAAGGACATCAAGGACGGCGGCCCCAGACGGGATGGTATACCCTCGATCGATAAGCCTGCGTTTCTCTCAATTGCGGCGGCCGGTTATTTAAAGGACGAGGATTTAGTGATGAGTGTTAGTCATAGGGGAACCACACGCGCCTATCCAATCAGGATTCTCAATTATCATGAAATTGTTAACGACTCAATCGACGACCTTTTCTTTTCTGTCACCTATTGTCCACTCTGTGGAACGGGGATGGTATTTAATAGAGAAATTGAGGGCGAGGTGACCACCTTTGGAGTTTCCGGACTCTTGTATCAATCCGACGTGCTGCTCTACGATCGTGCGAGTGAGAGTCTATGGACGCAATTGCGGATGAGGAGTGTTGCTGGAAGTCGGGTAGGGCAGCAACTAGAGTGGTTGGCATCGGAGTTTATGACCTGGGTGACTTGGAAGGAACGCTACAAAGACGGGGAGGTTCTTTCTGACAAAACGGGTCAACGTCGAAACTACCGTACCACTCCCTATGTTGGTTACGAGAAGACCGATCGAGTGTATTTCCCGGTTCCTCATTATCGAGATGACTTGGGAATAAAGCACAAAATTTTGGGTATCGATGTCGGAGGTACGGCAACCGCGTACGATCTGGATATCTTTATTCCGGGTAAGAAATTTGTAGACAAGGTGGGTGATCGGACAATTCATGTGAGCTTCAATAGCCAAACGCAGCATGCTGTTGTTGTGGATGTCGACTCAGGTGATCTGATCCCTCATGTATTTGCCTTCTGGTTTGCCTGGCAGGCCTTTTATCCAGAAACCCGGCTTTTTTCTTTTCCGAAAACTAATGAGGAAAATGATGGGTTGTAAATTCAATCCTTGTGGAGTCTTAAAAACGAAATGGATGTGCGTCAGCCTGGACTTGCGCTTGTTCGAAAATGAGCTTTATCTCATTTCATAACTGCAGGATAACAAAGTATGGCTGAGGATATGAATTCTAGTTTGGAGTCCGCCACATTGGGGGGTGGATGTTTTTGGTGTATTGAAGCGATTTTCGCACAGCAAATGGGCGTCAAAAGTGTGGTCTCTGGGTATGCTGGTGGTCACGACTCTAATCCGGATTACAAGGACGTTTGCTCGGGAACCACGGGGCACGCCGAAGTAATTCAAGTCACTTTTGATCCGAAGGTTATTTCTTTTGATGCCTTACTCGATTTGTTTTGGCGGGCACATGATCCAACTACCTTAAACCGTCAGGGAAACGACGTTGGCACCCAGTACCGGAGTGCAATCTATTATCATAATGAAGACCAAAAAGCGTCCGCCCTCATGTCGATTGAGAAAGCCCAGAAATTCTTTGACGAAGAAATAGTTACCGAGCTGGCACCTTTGGATAAATTTTTTCCGGCTGAAGGGTATCATCAGGATTTTTACACCAATAATCCCGAGCAGGGATATTGTTCATTTGTCATTCGACCCAAACTGGCAAAGCTAGGACTGAAGCCCTAAGCTGCTAGTATAAAGTCCTGTTCTTCTACCATCCCCTTTTTTATCAGGTCAGACTTTATATCTGCTCGAGCTCCCCTATTTCCCACGTAGGAAATTACGAAAGGCTTGGTTTCAATATCCAATTGATGGGGTAAAATTACAGGTATTGCTTGTACTCTCGTTCCTACCTTTTTGGGATCGATATCGATATATCCTGCAAATTCGAGACCGTTATCGTTGAGCAGTCTGGCGCGTTTCCTGGTTATCCTTCCTGCTCCCCAAATCCAAATTGGGCGTAAGTTATGAGATTCTTTAACCATCCATCTTGCCAGGTACTTTGCTTTGATTTTGTAGAATGCATCCGGTTCGTAGCGTGGGTCATTTCTTGAGAGTCGTTCTGGTGGGTCATACCAATTGAGCAACGTGCTGTCTAATTTCGCCATACGAACACCTTTCTCTATCCACCGAAGCCAGAGTTCGTAATCCTCCGGAAAATCTCCTGAAAGATAAGGACCGCTGGAAGACTTGGCCAAAGTTTTTCGAAACATAACTGAAGGATGCGCAAATGGAGATTCAACAAACCGATTTGCCCTAATGTCATCCCATTTGAGAAGTCTATTCGTCCAGTCGACGTAAGCAGCATAACCCTGGTGCAACACTCGGTTACCCATGAAGTTCACCTTTGAGCTGACGAGTCCAATGGCCTCGTTTTCATTTAAAAATGAAAATTGTAATTGCAGGCGATCCGGGTGGGACTGGTCGTCAGCATCCATACGAGCGATGTAATTTCCTTTTGCCTGTTCGATGCCATGGTTGAGTGCGTTCGCGATGCCGGGGCAAAGGTTTATTTTGAGCTGAATTCTTTTATCCCGGACTGCGAATTGTTTGATAAGCTCGGGAGTGCTGTCTGTGGAGCCGTCTTCCACAATAATAAGTTCCCAGTTTTTAAATGTCTGCTCCTGTATACTGTTAATCGCCCTGGCCAAGGTATGCTTGGCATTTCTGACTGGCATGATGACGGATATTTCACTCACAGCACACTTTCAGGATTCGAAAAGAAAAGGCTATTTCTCGGAATAATCACGGTTGTTTTTTCCAGATTAATCGCATTGTCTGAGAACCGTACCATGAATGAATCGTTTCCCAAAGCCTATTTAACTCGTCAAGCTGTTCCGGCGGTGCTTGAGCGTTTGAGACCACAATGCGATGTACATATTAACCCTGAGGATTGTACCCTGCCCAGGGAGGACTTGTTCCGGGAAATAAAAGACACGATCATTCTTGTTTCTAATGGTCCCGATACCATTGACGCGGAATTATTGGAATCGGCTCCTGACTTGAAGCTCATTGCTAATTTTGGGGTCGGTTATAACAACATCGATGTAGAGACTGCTACAAGACTTGGTATCCCTGTCACAAATACCCCTGGAGTTTTGTCTGAATCAACAGCTGATATAGCCTGGGGATTACTTATGAATGTGGCGCGGAGAATAGGGGAAGGTGACCGAATGATCCGGGCCGACGCTTGGCCAGGTTGGGGTCCCCTTCAGCTGTTAGGTGCCGATATATCGGGCGCGACTCTCGGATTAATCGGACTGGGAAATATTGGAAAAGCAATGATTCCGCGGGCAAAGGGTTTCGGTATGAAAGTGATTTACTGGAATCGCACGCGATTGGATGCGTCAGACGAGGAAACCCTGGGAATTGAATATATGGATAAGGAAACCGTTTTAGAAGAGGCTGATTTTGTATCCTTGCATGTAGCTCTGGTACCCGAAACGAGACATCTCATTTCCGCAAAAGAGCTCAATCTAATGAAGTCTACTGCTTATCTAATAAATACTACCCGAGGTCCGGTAGTGGATGAACAAGCTTTGGTGTCTGTGCTTAAAGAAAACCGGATAGCCGGCGCGGGTCTGGATGTTTACGAGAATGAGCCATTGGTGGATCGCGGGTTGTTGCCTTTGGAAAATGTGGTTTTGGCGCCGCACCTTGGAAGTGCCACTGTGGGTCGGCGCACAAAAATGGGCATGTTGGTAGCCGACAATATCGAAGCCTTCTTACAAGACAAACCTCTCCCGAATATAGTAAATCCTGAGGCGTTGTAGGATTGTATGTTCTATTAGTTTCTTTGTTTTCGGGAGCTTCAGTTTGGCAAACGTTAGGGAAATTGAGTAAATTAGTCAAAGATCCGTAAAACTCGGAGAGTTCGAAAGTTCGCAGT
>Ga0114996_10010137_pt1 | contig 10250 bp, 8 predicted proteins | sample ArcticOcean_MG_C_4_FD_87039 | JGI IMG/M metagenome (GOLD analysis project Ga0114996, IMG submission 87039) | Marine microbial communities from western Arctic Ocean - ArcticOcean_MG_CB4_134 | ecosystem: Environmental > Aquatic > Marine > Oceanic | place: Arctic Ocean: Canada Basin | collected...
ATAGCGGTTGGTGGGTGCGTTGCGCAAGCAGAAGGGCGCGAAATTATTCTTCGTGCACCTTATGTTGACATTGTATTTGGTCCTCAAACCTACCATCGATTGCCGGACATGATTTCTCGAAGCAAAAGTGGTGAATCAAAAATAATTGAGATAGAGTTTCCTTTAGAATCAAAGTTTGATTCTCTCCCAAACTATAGTGTTGAAAATTCTAAAACGGCATTTGTAACAGTTCAGGAGGGATGTGATAAATTTTGCACTTTTTGTGTTGTTCCATATACGCGAGGAATGGAGTATTCTCGTCCACTTGAGCAAGTTGAGTTAGAAGTTAAAAAACTTGTCTCTAGTGGTGTTCGTGAAGTGACCTTATTGGGGCAAAATGTAAATAATTATCATGGGAAATCACAAGCTGGTAAGGAGTTGAGCCTTGGGGCTCTTATTAAACGGTTGTCCAAGATAGGTGGATTGACTAGAATTCGCTATTTTACTTCTTATCCCGCTGATGTTGATGATGAGCTTATCGATGCACATAGAGAGGTTAGGGCTTTGATGCCTTTTTTACATTTACCATTGCAATCAGGCTCTAATAAAATTCTTAAGGCCATGAATAGACGCCATAGTGCAGACGACTATAGAAATGTAGTTGGTCGTTTGCGTGTTGCGCGACCTGAAATAGCTCTATCTTCTGATTTTATTGTTGGGTTCCCAGGAGAATCTGAAGCTGATTTTGAAGACACAATAAATATTGTTAAGGAGATAGGTTTTGTGCAGGCATATTCTTTTAAATACAGCAAACGACCGGGGACTCCAGCAGCTGATTTAAAAGAGCAAGTTCCAGAAAAAGTTAAAGATATGCGGTTGGCCCGACTTCAAGACGTTTTGAGTCTTCAGCAATTTCAATTTAATTGCAGTTTTGTTGGAAAGTCTATGCCAGTGCTTTTAGATCGAAGGGGACGATATGATGGACAGTTAGTTGGGCGGAGTCCATTCATGCAGGCGGTTCATGTGATGGCTCCGGTTGACCTTCTAGGTGAAATGGTTGATCTTACTATTTCCTCAGCACAGCGAAATAGTCTTAGTGGTGAGATTGCCAAGAGCATCTGAATTTATTTAAATTAATGTGAGGAAAGATAGTGGGAAGGAAAAAAGCGTGACCCTAATTAAGGGTCCGAGGGGAAGAGTTAGCAAAAAAAAACCAATAATTGAAAAGGTCGAAACCGTTTCAGTTGAAAGAAGTTATGCTGAAAACAATCTTGCGATGCAATTATTTGGGTCTTATCATGCTCATCTTGCCCATATTGAGCAGGCGCTTGGAGGAGTGATTTATGCCAGAGGAAATCATATTACGATCTCTGGCAGCAAAAGGTCTGTTGATTTAATTTGTGAGGTTCTTGATGGTTTATATGGGCGTCTTAAAGGTGGTCAATTAATTGACCTTAGTGAGGTGGCCACGGCGATACGAATGGTTAGCGCTCCAATAAAGAAAGGCGGGGGAATGCCTTCAAGCAAAATTTATAATCGCTATATTTCTCCGCGAACATCTAATCAGACTGAATACTTAAAAGCTATCAATGCTTTAAAGCTTGTGTTTGGTCAAGGGCCAGCTGGAACTGGAAAAACATATCTTGCTATTGCAATGGCTGTTGAACAATTAGTTTCTGGTGTTGTTGATAGAATAATTTTATCTAGACCAGCAGTTGAGGCGGGAGAGCAACTAGGGTTTCTTCCCGGTGACATGAGAGAGAAAGTAGATCCTTATTTACGTCCTTTATATGATGCTCTCTATCAAATGTTACCTGAATCGCAAGTTGTGAAAAAGCTTGAAAGTGGAGAGATTGAAATAGCCCCTCTTGCTTTTATGCGAGGGAGGACATTGGCCAATGCTTTTATTATTTTAGATGAAGCACAAAACACTACTTCTGTGCAAATGAAAATGTTTTTGACTCGCCTTGGAAAAAATTCTCAAATGGTTGTAACAGGTGATTTAACCCAAATTGACCTTCCTAATGGTGTTGAATCTGGATTACATAATGCAATGAATACCTTAAACCAGGTTGAGGGTGTAAAGTTTATAAATTTTGATGAAAGTGATGTAATCCGCCACTCATTAGTAGCGCGAATTGTAAATGCATACAGTCGTTTCCAAAATCAAAATAAATTAAAAAAAACGCCCAATGGAGAGTAATTCTATAAATTTAGAGATACTTCCTGAACCTAATTTTAGTTTGCGTTCAGAGGTAATGATTTTAGACCTCCAGTGGAATAAGATTCTTGATCAACCAGAAAAGTTCTGTTGTGAAATTGTAAATGAAACTTTTGAGAGATGTTTAATGAGGCGACAATTTGTTTTAGGTTTACTTTCAGAAGTCTCGATTGTCTTGACTGAGAATAAATTTATCCAAAAATTGAACAAACAATATCGGAACCTTGATAAGCCAACAAATGTTTTGTCATTTCCTAACATTGAAAATTTTAATTCAAAGGACACGATATTAGGTGATTTTTGTCTTATTGGTGATATTGTAATTTCTTATGAAATGGTTTTAGAGGAATCTCAAAAGGCAAAAAAGCCAATGTTAAATCATTTCGCACATATGTTAGTTCATGGGATGCTTCATTTGATGGGTTTTACACATAACAACGATTATGATTCTCGTGAGATGGAAAGTCTTGAAAGTTTGATATTAGATCATTTTGGTTATAGTGATTAATATTATGATGGATAATGAGGTCACCACTAATTCAAATTCACCAATAAGCAGAAACACGACTAAGACGGATACTTTTAGCCTTAAGGGTGTTATTCGTAGATTTTTACGCTCCCGCAACGGTGATAGTTCATTGAGGGATACTCTTGATGAGTTGATTGATGAACGTGCGGGTCTAGAAGAACCTATTAATGCAGACGAAAAAAGACTTTTGGCTAATATCTTGGAGCTCAGAGACCGGACAATTCATGATGTGATGATTCCACGAGCTGATATTGTTGGAATAGAAAGCACGTCTTCATTAAATTTAGTTATTGAAATGATAACTAGTCATGGGCACTCACGCTTGCCTGTATATAAAGATTCTCTTGATGATGTTATGGGTTTTATCCATGCGAAGGATGTTTTGGCGTGGCGTAAATCGTCGATGGAGTTTAAGTTAAAAAAGATTTTGCGGCGAATTTTATTTGTCTCCCCATCAATGCAAGTTTTGGAATTGCTTTTGGAAATGCGTGTTGCACGGTCTCACATGGCATTAGTTGTGGATGAGTTTGGGGGGGTTGATGGGTTGGTTACTATTGAAGATTTGGTTGAAGAAATTGTGGGCGAAATTGAGGACGAGCATGATAATAATCAAGAACCTAATTTGATTGCAACATCAGATGGAAGTTATATAGCAGATGCAAGGGTGACAATTGAGACAGTTGAAAACAAAATAGGCACTTTTTTAAGTGACGAAGAGCGTGAAGATATGGATACTCTTGGTGGATTAGTGTTTTCTATAGCAGGACATGTTCCTATCCGAGGGGAATTAATCCAGCATGAGTCTGGTGTCGAATTTGAAATTTTAGATGCGGACCCTCGTCGGATAAAACGTTTAAAGTTGCGTTTTGACCCAAATATATTTGTTGGCAATAATAATCAAAAGATGCCAGCTGAATTGCCTTAATGGCTTTCCCCTTAGTATCAGGCATGGAAACCTTTACGCGCATGAGGTTTTTATTAAAATTAATAGTATGTCTGATTATTGGAATGTTAAGTGCGCTTTCATTGCCTCCATGGCATCAGGTCTATCTCCTGTTTATTTCGTTTCCGATGCTTTTGTTTTTTATTTCAATAGTTAAAGGAGGAGTTAGAGCAAGCATTGTTGGTTGGGTTTTTGGATTTGGCCATTTTGTAGTTGGGTTTTATTGGGTCGGGTATGCGTTTCTAGTTGATGCGCCTCGTTATGGGTGGTTGGCTCCTTTTGCTGTAATTCTTTTAGCATCAATTCTAAGTTTTTTCCCAGCACTTACGACTTTTTTAACCTGGAGGATAATTCAAAGATTAAACACGCCTCGTGAGGGCGCAATAATCATTTTCGCATTATTATGGGCTTTAATGGAGTGGGTTCGGAGTTTTTTGTTTTCAGGGTTTCCATGGAACCTAATAGGTACGGTTTGGGCTAATTCTGATGAAATGATGCAGTTCGCCTCTGTTGGAGGGGTGTATGGGTTAGGTTTTGTAACTATAATTTTTTTTTCACTTCCTATCCTGCTGGTTGGGAAACCTATAACGATTAGAGGTAATAGCTTATTGTTTTTTGGCTTTTTAGGTTTTTTAATTTTTTGGTTTGGAGGAGTATTTAGGCTTTTGGATGCAAAAGATTTAGTTGTTAAGGGCGTTAATTTCAGATTAGTCCAAGCAAATATTCCCCAAAATTTAAAATGGAACCCGCATCTAAAATTTAGTCATATTGAACGTCAAATTAAATTGAGCTCTTTACCTTCCAAAATTAACAAGCCCCCGTCTTATATAATTTGGCCAGAAACGGCGGTAACTTATGACTTGGCAAATGAAAAACTACTTCGTTTAAAGATAAGTAAATTATTACCAAAAGATGTAACCCTTATAACTGGGGCCCCTCGCTCTAGCGTTTCATCTGAAGGAAAACCACTTTATTGGAATAGTTTACATGCATTGGCGTCAAATGGTACGATAATAGCAACTTATGATAAGGCGCATTTGGTTCCTTTTGGGGAATATATCCCCTTTCAGTCTATTATTGGGTTGTCAAAATTAACGGAGGGGAGAGTTGATTTTTCTCCAGGTCGACAAGGACAACTTTGGAAGCTGCCTAACCTGCCGATAGTAGCTCCATTAATTTGCTATGAAGCCATTTTTCCAAATGAAGTTGCGATGCTTGGACTTGAGCCTGGTTGGTTTCTTAATATTACAAATGATGCTTGGTTTGGATTGTCGGCTGGACCTTATCAGCACTTAGCGGCGGTTCGCTTTAGAGCGGTCGAAATGGGGGTTCCTTTAATAAGAGTTGCAAATACAGGAATTTCAGCTGTAATCGATTCCTATGGACGAATAAGAAACAAGCTTGCACTTGGCACTTCTGGAATAATAGATTTCGAACTCCCTCTTCGAACGCGCAAAGTGCCGCTTTATGGGAGGTTTGGGAATATAATAATGTTAGTAGTTTTTGTAGGAGCCAGTGGGTTGGCTTTGTGTTTGAGACAATCAAACAGATAGTAATCTTGAGTTTTATTGCTATAATTTGAGACGTTATAATGAAAAATTTCTTAAATTATTTAGTGTAGATATTTTTAGTTTAGTTCTACAGAGTAGTTTTAATAATTTTGAGTATTAATTTTTTGGAAAGCCTGCAGGTGGAAAATTTAAATAGATGGTATGGGCGTCGAAAAGGTAAAAAATTGACGCCATATCGGCAAAACTTAATAAACACGCTGTTACCAAAACTTCGTGTAGACGTAGATTTTTTAAAAAATTGCAACAATCTCTCTGATATTTTTGGCAATAACCTCTCTGAGATTTGGTTAGAAATAGGGTTTGGTTATGGTGAGCACTTGGTTTTTCAAAACGAGCAAAACCCTAATGTAGGGTTGATAGGGTGTGAGTTATTTAATAATGGGGTTGCCTCACTGCTCGCTTATATTGATAGGAAAAAAATAAATAACATTCTTATTTTTGATGGAGATGCTAGGACATTATTAAATGTTTTGCCGGCTCAAAGCTTAGAGAGAGTTTTTCTTCTTTTTGGTGATCCTTGGCCAAAAAAGAGGCATAGCAATCGTCGTTTTGTTAATCAAATAAACTTGAACAGCATTTCTCGAATTCTAAAAAATGAAGGGAAATTTTTGTTTGCTAGTGACCATGTTGGTTATCTTGCGTGGACAAGAGAAAAGATGTTGTTTCATTCAGACTTTCGATGCATTAGTGAAGATGTGGGGGGGTATAGTTTAATCGCAGACGGCTCAATTAGAACTCGGTACCAAGACAAGGCCCTGAAAAAGGGGTTTGAATCCTATTACTTAAGTTTTGAAAGGCGAATTAGATTTGAGAATTAACGAGAAAAGTTTTTAGTTATTGGAATCATATTTAAAGAGGAGCACTTGATACTCTTGAGTTTTTAGATATTTTATAGTATATGGAGGTTACGTTTTTTATAGAACGTGCTTATTGGCTCCGTTATCTTTATGCGGATTTGATGAGGTGGGCCTATATGCCCGCCTTTTTTGTTGTTTTTGATATTAAGTTGAAGTAGGCCCTAGTTGGATTTAGCTAATAAATTGAGTGAATTGATAACCCCTATATTATATGGTTTAGGGTATGATTTAGTTAGAGTTAAGTTATTAAGAAATGATGGAACAGTGAACCTTCAAGTGATGGCGGAACCTTTAGGTGGAGGAGTTATGTCGATTAAAGCTTGTGAAACGATCAGTAGGTCAGTTTCTTTGTTTTTAGATATGCAAACATCTTTTTTTGAGTCATTTTCGCTTGAAGTTAGCTCTCCTGGAATAGATAGACCCTTAGTTAAGGAGCGGGATTTTTTAAGATTTGTAGGCTATGAGGCAAAATTAGAGTTGGATAAACCTCAAAATGGCCAGCGTCGTTTCTTTGGAAGAATTCTCGGCTATGATGATGGGAATGTAAAATTATTGGTCGATAATGGCGAGCTTTGTATTCCGCACACAAGAGTTGTGAGGTCAAAACTTGTTATTACGGATGAATTATTGGCTATGAATCGGAAAGGGTAGCAAAAAATGAGTGAAACCATGACAAGTGCGAGCGCTGTTCATTCCCGACCTGAGTTGTTGCAAGTTGCTGAAACTGTAGCTCGGGACAAAAGTATTGAGCGCGATGAGGTCCTCGAAGCTATGGAAGAGGCTATTCAAAAAGCAGGGCGAACAAAGTATGGCCAGGAACATGACATTCGTGCTCATATAGATCGATCCTCTGGGGCAATTAGTTTGGCTCGATATATCGAGGTTGTTGCACTTCCTGAAGATATTGAAAATGAGTTTACACAGATAGAGTTAATTAAGGCACAAAGAAAACAGGCAGATGTTAAATTGGGCGAGGTTATTGTTGATGTTTTGCCGCCGATTGATTTTGGACGTATTGCGGCTCAAACAGCAAAACAAGTTATTGTCCAGAAAGTTAGAGAAGCTGAAAGAGTTAGGCAGTATTCTGAATATAAGAATCGAATTGGTGAAGTTGTTAATGGATTAGTGAAGCGTGTAGAGTATGGAAATGTAGCTGTTGATTTAGGCAAAGCAGAAGCTATTTTGCGTCGTGATGATTGTATTCCCCGCGAGCATTTTAATAACGGAGATAGAGTTAGGGCATATATTGTTGATGTCCGTGAGGAGCTTCGAGGGCCACAAATATTTTTGTCACGTACGCATCCAGAGTTTATGGCAAAACTGTTTGTTCAAGAAGTGCCAGAAATTTATGATGGTATTATTGAGATTAAAGCAGTTGCCAGGGATCCAGGGTCGCGTGCTAAAATGGCTGTTATTTCTCATGATTCAAGTCTTGATCCTGTGGGACCTTGTATCGGGATGCGTGGCTCGCGTGTTCAAGCTGTTGTAGGAGAGTTACAGGGAGAAAAAATAGATATTATCCAGTGGTCGGAAGATCCAGCTAGCTTTATTGTCAATGCCTTAGCGCCAGCTGAAGTAACTAAAGTAGTGCTTGACGAGGAAAAAAATAAAATAGAAATTGTAGTCCCAGATGATCAATTGAGTCTTGCTATTGGAAGGCGAGGACAAAATGTTCGTCTTGGTTCACAGTTATCAGGATGGGATATTGATATTTTAACGGAAGCTACCGAATCTGAACGACGAGTTAAAGAGTTTCAGTATAGATCTCAAATGTATGTAGACGCGTTAGATGTAGATGAAGTGATTGCGCATTTATTAGTTTCTGAGGGGTTTTCTTCCATAGAAGAGGTTGCATTTGTTCCAATTGAAGATTTGATAGGAATAGAGGGCTTTGAAGAAGAGGTTGCTGTTGAACTCCGGGAGCGAGCACAAAACTTTCTCTCTCAAAGAGACCAGGAATTAAAAACACGTCACGTAGAGCTAGATATAAAAGATGATATGAAATTGGTTGATGGGATCACAGCGCAAATGATGATTTTGCTTGGTGAGGCTGGAATTAAGAGTCGGGATAATCTCGCAGATTTAGCAGGTGATGAGTTTTTTGAAATTGTAGGAAAAGAAATTGAAAGTTTAGAAAGGGCAGATGAAATAATAATGGCGGCACGGGCGCATTGGTTCTCTGATAGTGATAAAATTGATGAGGGAGATGATCGTATTGAGAATTGAGGGGTTTTTGGAAGAATTTAATAATAGATCTGTTTTTGATGCTGGCAAGCGTGATGAAGTTTCTTTTAAGTGTGTTGTGACTGGGGATCAAAAACCTAAATCAAAAATGATTCGTTTTGTGGTAGGGCCTGCTGGTGAAATTGTGCCTGATTTACAAGAACGCCTTCCTGGAGATGCTGTTTGGATAACTTCCAATAGGAAAGTTATTGATCAGCTCCACTCTTCTTTAGCATTCTTAAACATAAAGGGTTTAACATTAGGTGTTCCAGGAAATTTTTCAGAGCACCTTGAAACTCTTTTGGTTCGCCGTTGTTTAAGTTACCTGGGTATTGCTAGGCGCTCTGGGCAGGTTCTTTTTGGCATGGAAAAGGTTCTTAGATTTTACAAAGAAGGAAAAGAGGGTGTTTTACTTATTGCAAAAGATGCATCCTGTAGTGGGCGAAAGAAGTTAAGAAGTATAAGTAAGTTCTCAAAAGAACTAAGTTTATTTAATAGTGACGAATTAGGAGCGGCTTTGGGACGTGAATCATTGACATATAACGTTATAAAGGAAGGGTCTTTGGCAAGAAAGTTAATAGCTGAGTCGATTCGTCTTGAAGGATTTCGTCAACGCGAAGTTGTTAATTAGGAAATGAGGCTAGAGGTAATTTTTTTAGTTTGCTGATAGATATGCATATTTGAAATGGAATTCAATGACTGAGACCGAAAAAAATAAGGAAAACCAAAAGCTAGATTTGGCACAGCCTAAAAAGCTTGAGTTGAATAAAACAATTGAGACAGGGCAAGTTCGACAAAACTTTTCGCATGGCCGATCAAAAATGGTAGTAGTGGAAGTAAAGAAGAAACGATCATTTCAAGCGGATGCCGGTGGTCGAATGTCAGAGGTGAAGCGCAATCCTCTAGTTTTTGAGACTCCAGTTTCTGTTGAAGATCTCCCAGTCGTTGAAGAAGAAGCTGCTGTGCCTACTGATGAAGTAGTGGCAGGTTTGACTACTGAAGAGAGGTTATCGCGTGCAAAGGCTCTAGAGGAGTCCAGAATGACTGAAGTTAATGCCGATACCTCAGCGCCACAGGAGAAAGAAATAGATGGTGCGACTGAGAGGCACATGGATGAAAAAGAGACGGAGGGCAGAGCTGATCAAAAAGAGGAAGACGTTGATAGGCCTCTGGTTGAAAATTCTGAGAAAACCAAAGCAAAGAGTGAGCGACCAATTGGAAAAGTTCTACAAGAAGATCTTATAAAGGCAGAAATGGAGGTTTTAGAAGATGAACGTAAGGGGCGAGGTAAAAAAGGAGCTAAGGTTGAAGGACGGCGTCTCCAGGGGCCATCTGGAGGGCGTCGAGGAGAGCCACGCCGCCGAGCTGGCAAGCTAACTATTTCAGAAGCTCTTGCAGAACAGGAAGGACGTCAGCGAAGTTTGGCATCAGTAAAACGGCAGCGTGAAAAAGAAAGAGAAAAAGCAGTAGAGGCTCGAAGTGAAGGAAAAAAAGTTATTCGTGAAGTAATTATTCCTGAGGGAATAACTATACAAGAATTAGCGAATAGAATGGCAGAACAAGTGATTGATGTCACTAAGATTTTGCTGAAAATGGGTTTAAAAACTACGGTAGACCAGGTTATTGATGCTGATACTGCAGAGCTTGTTGTTGGAGAATTTGGCCACAACTACAAAAGAGTGGCTGAGTCTGATGTTGAGATTGGGCTTAAGAGTTTTGAAGACCAAGAATCGAATTTAGAATTGCGGGCCCCTGTTGTTACTATAATGGGTCATGTTGATCATGGGAAAACATCTTTACTTGATGCTCTAAGAAAGACAGATGTGGCTCTTCATGAGGCTGGAGGAATCACTCAGCATATTGGAGCTTATCAAGTTACTTTGTCCTCAGGGGCAAAAATTACTTTCTTGGATACCCCTGGGCATGC
>Ga0114996_10010142_pt1 | contig 10248 bp, 8 predicted proteins | sample ArcticOcean_MG_C_4_FD_87039 | JGI IMG/M metagenome (GOLD analysis project Ga0114996, IMG submission 87039) | Marine microbial communities from western Arctic Ocean - ArcticOcean_MG_CB4_134 | ecosystem: Environmental > Aquatic > Marine > Oceanic | place: Arctic Ocean: Canada Basin | collected...
CCTCTTTCTTCAAAATTTTTAAACTGATCATAACTAGAACATCCAGGAGACATTAATACAGAATCTCCTCTTTCTGCTAAATCAATTGCAGAATTGATAGCTTGTTCAAATTTTTTAATCTTTAACACTTTACATGAATCAGATAATGAATTATAGATATCATCGGATGCTACCCCATAAGCAATTATAGATTTTATAGATTCAGAATATTTTATAATCTCTGAAAAATCAGATTCTTTAGGGAGTCCTCCCATTATTAATACAATATTTCTATCTATAGAGTCAATCGCAACTTTAACTGAAGCAATATTTGTTGCTTTAGAATCATTGATAAACTTGATACCATCAACTTGTTTGAATATTTCAAATCTATGATGCAACCCTTTAAACATTTTTAACGATTGAAAGATATCTTTATCATCTAAACCTAGATGTGAAGCAATAGTAGCGACACCTATAAAATTAGATATATTATGGATTCCCGATAACTCACATTCATCTATATGTAGATTTTTTTTGCTATGAACTGATTCTATTTTTTTATCTTTTAGATAAAATATGCTAAAATTTTTATTTAAAGAGTAAGCTGTAAATATTTTATCTCTTTTCTCTACTTCATCACATAAGACATTATCGTCATGATTATAAATTATTAAGTCGCTATCCTTCATATTTTTAAAAAGATTCATCTTTGATTTAGAATAATCGGAAAAATCTGCATATCTATCTAAATGATCTGGTGAAATATTTAAAATCATTGCTATATCAGGCTTAAACGTATCAATATCATCAATTTGAAAACTTGATAATTCTAATATGCAGAAATCAGTATTTAGTGTTTTATATTTATTTTCTTTATAAATAATTTCTGAAAATGGAGTACCAATATTTCCACTTTTTACAACGTTAAATTTTTTCTTTAAAACCTCATATAAGCATGTCACCGTTGTAGTTTTTCCATTTGTGCCTGTAATAGCAATAATTTTTAAATCTGACATTCTGTAAGCAAACTCAATTTCGCTTATAACTTCTGTTTTGCTGTCCAATATGCTTTGAATTATTTCAATATCATTTGGTATTCCGGGAGATTTTATAATTAAATCTGAATTAAGAATTTTTTCAGAATGAAGACCTAATTCAATATCAACTCCCATATTTGTTAATTCCTTCATATATGAATCATTAACATCAGACTTGCTATCTGATACAAAAACATTTGCGCCAAGCGAGCTAGCCAGCTTTGCAGCTGAATAGCCACTAACCCCTAACCCTAAAATGCCAATATTCTTATTATCTAAATTCACGATTCTATTTCGGCCTTTAATATGCATATAGAATTTCTAGGTATTTCTTTTCCAACTGGTACAGATTGAAAAATTATTACTCCATTACCTGTTAATTGAGGCTTAATACCTGTTTTATTTAAAATTGAGTATGCCTCCATGACGCTTTTACCGTATAAATTTGGCATCTCTACCATCTGAATATCTTCCGATTTTCTAACATTCTTTTGAATTAAAATGGGATTAGATTTTTTAGCCTTAGTAGTCTTTTTAGACTTATTGTTAGTTATATCTGAATCAATGTTGATAATTCTTTTCATCACAGACTTAAATACGGGTGCTGCTGACATAGAGCCCCAATGATAATTTCTCGAAACTGATGCTCCATCAATCATAATTAATGCTAATAACTGAGGATTTTCTTTTGGAAAAAATCCTACAAAACTAGATAGAAATTCTGATTCTGAATATTGGCCATCTACAATTTTTTTAGATGTTCCTGTTTTTCCAGCTACATCCCACCCAGGTAATCGAGCTTTTTTTCCACTTCCACTTTCAACTGTATGTAATAACATGTCTTTTAATATTTCTGCATCTGATTGAGAAAGGATTCTTTTTTTAGATCTTTTCTCATTTTTTAAAATTGTGTTGTCACTTTTTTTAACTTCATTAATCATGTATGGTTTCAATAAAAAACCTCCATTTGCGATTGAAGCATATGCCATAGCAATCTGTATTGGAGTAGCAGAAACTTCATATCCTAAAGGAATACTATGCATCGAAGATTTGCTCCATTTTTTAGTTTCATAAACTATACCACTTGCTTCGCCCATCGGATTCAGTCCGGTCTTAGATCCAAAACCAAATTCTTTGGCTTGATTATAAATTTTATTTTGACCCAAAGATTCGGCAATTTTTATTGTACCTATATTACTTGAATAAGCTAAAATTTCTTTCACAGTAAGTACTGAATGTGGCTCAGAGTCTTCAATCATTTTTATATCATGAAAATTATATGGACCTTCAACGTTGTATTCATCCATTGGATCTATGTCGCTCTTAAGAGCTGCTGCAATAGTAACAATCTTAAAAGTTGATCCGGGTTCGACCGTATCTAGAATTAATCTATTTTTTTGATACTCTAATTGGAAATCTTCTGGATTATTAGGGTTAAAATCTGGAACGCTAACCATGGATACTATTTCTCCTGTTTGAGGATTTAATATTATTCCCATAGCAGAAGATGCTTCAGTTTTTTCTACCTGATCAATCAATTCTTCCCTTAATATTGCTTGATATTCTTTATTGATAGTTAAATAGATATCTGATCCATCTTCAGGAGCTTCATATGGTAAGGTGGGATCGGAAATACGCTTACCCAATCCATTCCTTTTAAAAACTCTTGATCCTGTTTTAGGCTCTAAATACTTATTGTATTGAAACTCTAATCCAGAAATTCCTACATCATCTACATTAGTAAATCCAACAATTTGACCAAATAAATTTTCCTCAGGGTAATATCTTTTATAATCTTGATTTATGACCAATGCATCACCATATCTTGACTTCAATTTTTGACAATTTTCTATTGTCTTTTTTTCTAATTGTATATAAGATTTTTCCTCATTGAACTTAGAAAAATAAATACCTATATCAGTACCTGTGCAATCAGATAGTTCTCTTAAAAAAATATCTTTATTGCTTATTTTTTTTGGATGTATTCCAATAGTGTAAAAAGTTAAATTTTGAGTAACATTATTACCTTCTACATCAAAGATATTTCCTCTCTTGCCTTTAATCACTTCCACTTTCATTCCTTGTGGATTATCAACCCTATCTATGATTTGAATTGTAAATAATCTGTACACAAAGACAGCCCAAACGAACACAAGAACAGTACTTACGAATCTTATCCTATTTTTAAATTTTAGATAGTTTTTAGTCATTGCTTATTTTCACGATAAGTGTCTCTGGTTTACTTGCTATTAATCCAATTTTTTTTGCTTTTTTTGAAATAACATCAGCTCTTTTCATCTTTTCGACAGAATTAATTTTCAATGTAAGATTTTCATTCAACTGAGATAATGTTTGTTGATTAAAATCAATACTAGTTTGAGTTTTATCTATCTCTATAAAGGCGGCTAAATACAAAGAAATTGTTCCTACGGTTAGCACAAACATTAGAGTCCATTTTATATTTTCTCTTTTTTGAATCTGTACTTTTGTTAACCTCTTCTTTCTAGTCAATTTTTTCTCCTACTCTCATTTTTGCACTTCGAGATCTCTTATTGTCAAATATCTCTTCATCTGTAGGTATAAAAGGTTTTTTTGATAGAACTTTTAGTTCTTTATTTAATTTTAACTCTTTGAATTTATGTTTCACCATTCGATCTTCCATAGAATGATAACTTATAATTACAATCCTACCTCCAGGCTTAAGAAAATCCATGAAATCATTTAAAAATGATTCTAAATGATCTAACTCATTGTTTGTTTTAATTCTAAGTGCTTGAAAAATACGTGAATATGTTTTGATGCGATATTTATAAGCTGTCATTCGACTGATAAGATTAACTAACATCTCAGCATTTATCTCTTCGCTTGATTCTTTTATAGCTCTAGCAATTCTAAAAGAATTTCTTTCTTCTCCAAATTCATTAAAGATATTAGTAAGATCTCTAATTGATGAATTTTCAATAATTTCTTCAGCTGTCAATCCATCATCTTTATCATCAAATCTCATATCTAGAGATGAATTATATCGATGAGAAAATCCTCTTTGATTATCTTCTAGCTGAAAAGAAGAAAGGCCTAGATCTAAAAAAATTCCATCTACTCCATCGATATCAAGCTTATCGCAAGTTTCTTGTAAATTTGTATAGCTAGAGTGGATTAACTCAAAATTATCAAAAGAATCTAATCTTTTTTTTGCAATCTTGATTGAATTTGAATCTCTATCAAAACCTATAAGAAATCCTTTTTTGATATATTCAAGAATTTTAACTGAATGACCTCCAAGCCCTACTGTGCCATCTACATAAAATCCATTCTCTTTAATATTTAAATTATCAATTGATTCCGTCAGCATAACTGGGTAATGGCTATAGCTTTCCGAAAGAATTGAGGTCATCAGATATTGACCCTCTTGGAAAGATCTTCGTAGGATTCTTCATCAATACTTTGTTCAGAATCTGATACTGCTAATGTAGCATTATCCCATATCTCAATTTTATTTAAAACACCTATAATGGTGATATCTTTTAGAATATTCGCATATTCAATTAAATTTTTTGTTAGTATAAGTCTACCTTGATCGTCTGATGATACTATTTTAGCATGTCTTAAATGATTTCTTAGGAAAGTACGATTTATCTTAGATAGAGAAGATAATTGACTTAATTCTTTTTCAATTTTTTCCCATTCACCTAAAGGATATATCCAGATACAAGAATCAATACCTCTTGTTATAACAAATCTATTTTTATCTGATTTATGAAGCTGTTTACGAAATATTGATGGAATATTGATTCGATTTTTTGAATCAATAACAAAATCATACTGTCCTGTGAATGTATATTGGCTACGCATAATAAACGGGAATTAAGGGAATTTAACCCACAATTCACCACTTATCTTACTATACATGCATCATCTATGTCAATAAATTTGTTATAAATTGGATTAAAAAATGATTAAATGATAATTATATAAATTAAAACTATCTACTTTTTGGTATATACTTCGTTATAGATACCGATAAAGGATCTGCTATAAGATCTATTTTTATTGGAAAATCATTAACTATACTTTTAGATAAATCTGCGAACGTATCTTCAGAAAAAAATACCAATTCAAAGTTAATTGCATTCGCTATTAAGAAGGTTTTTTCTTCTCCATTCCAGATTTCAGAGAAAGAATTAGATTGATTAGTACTTTTATCGTCAAATATAAAATATTCTTTTGCAGAAATACTGTCTGAATATTCAATATAATTTTCGTTATTTGATTGAAATCGAATAGTTATTGGAAAGGAAAAAGTTTCTTTGCTTAAAATCTCCTGACTTCTTATGGTATATATTTTGTCTAAACTAGAATCAGATAGTCTAAGCTCATTTTCTTTATCAACATTAGAAACATCTGATAAATTATTGACTGCAAAACTTAATAGAACTAGGATAAAAAATATAGCTAATCCAATCAAGGTATTCGAATTAAACATATTGTCTGTATTGATGATATCAACAAACTTTAAACTTTTATTATCTTCTTTTACTTTCTTCTTTCTAACTGTGGGGTTATGATTAATTTTTTTTTGATTAAGAAAGCTATCTAACTCTTCAATACCTTCATCAATGTCTACACCAATTTCTTTAAGATAGGCTTTAAAAAATAGCCTTATATAAACGTTAGAAATTTGAGAAAATTTACCTAATTCAATAGCTTTCAGACTGACAAGATCTATTTTGGTTCTACGTTGAATATCTTCAAGAGAAATTTTATTATCTAGTCTAAATCTTTTATATTTTGAATAGAAGATCATAGGTTGTCTAGTATTTTTTTTATTTTACTCATTTTAAATTTCTTTAAGGGAAAACCTACGATATTATTGTAACATCCGTCAATATGTTTAATTAAAATATTTTCAGCATCTTCAATATTATAGGCACCAGCTTTATCTAAAACATCAAAAGATTCAATATAGTTTTCTATGACAGGTTCTGATAATTTTTTAAATGTAACATCAGTTTTGTCAAAAATATTGATAGCTTCTCCATCAAGAAAAAGACTTAATCCACTAATAACAGAATGAGTCTGATTGGATAGTTTTTTAATAATTTTAAAGGCCTCACTTTGGGAAGATGGCTTTCCTATAATTTCATTATTAAAATCAACGATAGTATCACCTGCTAACACACAATTTTTTTTATTTCTATTCCATATATAAGAGGCTTTATTCTCAGATATATTCAAAACATAATTAATTGGTTTTAGATTATCAATATTTGACTCGTCTATATCTGGCGATATACATTTAAAATTATAACCTAACTCTGTTAGAATTCTCTTTCGTCTTGGAGAACTTGATGCTAATATTAGGTCCATTGTTTTAGTTATTTTTTTTGTAATTAAATTTAAATAATTTAGGAAGGATAAAATAATGGACCAAACTAAAATAGTTAAAAAGACATACTCAAAATATATGGAGTCTCTTTCTGTTGCTAGAGATTTTTTTAATCGACCATTAACCTATACAGAAAAAATACTTTTTTCACATTTAAGTCAGCCATTAGAATCTATTCCAGAAAGAACAAAAACATTTTGTTGTATAAAACCTGATCGAGTAGCTATGCAAGATGCAACGGCACAAATGGCATTGCTTCAATTTATTAATTCAGGTATGAAAACAACTGCCGTTCCTAGTACTGTACATTGTGATCACTTAATCACTGCTATTAATGGCGCAAAAGATGATTTAAATAATGCACTTATTACAAATAAAGAAGTTTATAACTTTCTAATATCTGTTTGTGAAAAATATGGTATTGGTTTCTGGAAACCTGGTGCAGGAATTATTCATCAAACTATATTAGAAAATTATGCATTTCCTGGGTCTCTGATGATTGGAACTGACTCACATACTCCGAATGCAGGAGGTTTAGGAATGATTGCAATTGGTGTAGGTGGAGCTGACGCTGTAGATGTAATGACAGATTCTCCATGGGAAGTCAATTGGCCTGGTATTATTGGAGTTAAGTTAGTTGGAGAATTAAAGAATTGGGCTTCTCCGAAAGATATCATACTTAAACTAGCTGGAATCTTGACAGTTAAAGGTGGTACTGGAAAAATTATTGAATATTTTGGAGAAGGAACAAAAACAATAAGTTGTACGGGAAAAGCAACTATAACTAATATGGGTGCTGAAGTAGGAGCAACAACTTCTCTATTTCCTTATGACAAAAAAATGTTTGACTATCTAGTTGCAACCTCAAGATCTGATATTGCATCATTGGCAGAAGAATTAAAAGATCATTTGAAAGCAGACGATGAAATAGCAAATAATCCAGAAAAATATTATGATGAAGTAATTGAAATAAATTTATCTGAACTTGAACCTCATATTGTTGGTCCATACAGTCCTGACCTTTCTAGAAAAGTATCAGATATGCCACTAGCTATTAAAAATAATAATTACGATGATGATCTAAAAGTTGGACTAATTGGTAGCTGTACAAACTCATCTTATGAAGATATTGAAAAAGCTGCTCATGTTGCAAAACAAGCACTAGATCAAGGCTTAACAGCTAAATCAGAGTTTTATATTACTCCAGGGTCTAATCAAATAAAGGCTACTATGGAACGTGATGGATATACAGAAATTTTTCAGAAACTTGGTGGTAAAGTACTTGCTAATGCTTGCGGACCATGTATTGGACAATGGAAGAGATCTGGCGTTAAAGATGGAGAGAAAAATACTATCATTACATCATTTAATAGAAATTTTGCGAAAAGAAATGATGGAAATGCAGCTACTGAATCTTTTGTAGCGAGTCCAGAAATTGTAACCGCATTAGCTATAGCAGGCAAGCTTAGTTTTAATCCTTCAAAAGATTCTATTTTAATGGAAGATGGTAATAAATTTATGTTTAACCCTCCTATTGGGTCAGAATTACCCATTGACGGCTTTGAGGATGTAGATAGTAATGACTTCTTAAGTGGAGCCTTAAATCCATCTGCAGAAATTATTATAGACAAGAGTAGTAAACGATTACAAAAATTAGAACCATTCAAAGAGTGGGACAATAAAGATTTTAAAAATTTACGCGTTTTATTAAAAGCTGAAGGACAGTGTACTACCGATCATGTATCTCCAGCTGGACCTTGGCTAAAATATAGAGGACATCTTGAAAACATATCTCAAAACATGTACTCTGGTGCATTAAATGCATATACGCAATCTACTGGAGAAGCAATAAATACTGATACCAAAGAAAAAGGCAATATCTATGAAGTTGCAAAATATTATAGCTCAAATTCTATTGATTGGATAGCAGTCGCTGATGAAAATTATGGAGAAGGATCTAGTAGAGAACATGCAGCTATGGAACCAAGATTTATGGGATGTAAAATTGTTTTAGCAAAAAGCTTTGCAAGAATCGCTCAAACCAACCTAAAAAAACAAGGTATCTTACCTTTAATATTCCAAAACAAGTCAGACTATGATAAGATTGAAGCTTTTGATACTATATCAACTATCGATATAAATAGATTTAGTCCAACAAATAATATTGATCTAAGCTTAAATAAGCCAGATGGCTCTACTTATATTATTAAAACAATTCATACATTTTCAAAAAATCAAATCTCATGGTTTAAGGCCGGATCTGCTCTAAATCTAATCGCAGATCAACTAAATTGAATACAATAGAAACAATTAATAAAGATTGGGATTTTGTTATTGGTATAGAAGTACATGTACAGCTAGAGACCAAATCAAAAATGTTTAGCACATGTGAATATACCTATGATAAAGATCCAAACACGCTTACATGCCCTACCTCTCTTGGATTGCCGGGAGCACTTCCTTCAATAAATGAAAAAGCTATAGATTTTGCTATTCAATTTGGTAGTGCAGTAAATGCTAATATACATTCCTCTTTTTCTTTTGCCAGAAAACATTATTTTTATCCCGATCTTCCAAAAGGATATCAAATATCTCAATTTGATAAACCTATTGTCACAGGCGGAGTTGTACCTATTTGGTGGAACGACAAACAATACGACATTGAATTAACAAGAGCTCATCTAGAAGAAGATGCAGGTAAATCAACTCATCATCTATCAAGCAATAGCAGTCAGGTAGATTTTAATAGAAGCGGTGCTCCGCTAATAGAAATTGTTACTGAACCTGTATTAACACATCCCGTACAAGCAAAAATATTTATTCAACGAATAAAACAAATTGTTAATTATATAATGATTTCTAATGCTGAGATGGAACAAGGAAAATTAAGATGTGATGCTAATATATCTATTAAGAAAAAAGGTGTTAAAAAATTTGGCACTAAAACAGAAATTAAAAATATTAATTCTTTTAGAAATGTACAAAAAGCAATTGAATCTGAGATTAAAAGACAGCATCAACTATTAGAAGATGGACAGCAAGTAAAGCAAGCAAGTTTAACTTGGAATAATGAGAAAAATACTGCAGAAATTATGCGAGTAAAAGAGAATGCTAATGACTATAGATACTTTCCAGATCCAGACCTACCCCCAGTTACGATTGAAAATTCAAAGATAGAATCTATAAGAGAAATTTTACCTACTTTACCATTTGAGTTTGAAAATAAATGGATAGATAAATATGATTTTAAGCCAGAAGAAGCTATCACTCTTGCTAGTACAAGATATATTGCTTCTTATTTTGAAGAAATGCTCAAATACGATGTTAGCCCTAAAAATGCTAATAAATGGATTACAGGTGAATTATTTCGATTATTTAATGGAATAAATATTCCTTTTGATCACAGCAAGATTCTAGCTAAAGATTTAGCAAAAATTATCTCCTTAAGCGATTCAGAGAAAATAACTACCAATTCTGCGAAAGAAATCTTAAGAAAATTATTTGACTCTAATAATTCATTAGAAACTGTAATGAACGAAGGTAACTATATGGACGATAAAAGTAATAACGTAGAAGAGATTATTGATAAAGTATTGAAAGAAAATTCAGACGAAGTTATAAGATTTCAAAACGGCGAAGACAAGCTCTTGAGTTACTTTATAGGTAAAGTGATGAAGGAATCAAAGGGTAAAATAAATCATAAAATAATTACTCAAGAATTGAGTAAAAAACTTAGAAATTCTTAAAATTTTCTTCCTTTAGCAGTTAATTCTCTAATCACAGAATCAATACCTTTTTTATCAATAGTTTTAATGCCTTTTGCTGATACTTTAAGAGTAATAG
>Ga0114996_10010144_pt1 | contig 10247 bp, 13 predicted proteins | sample ArcticOcean_MG_C_4_FD_87039 | JGI IMG/M metagenome (GOLD analysis project Ga0114996, IMG submission 87039) | Marine microbial communities from western Arctic Ocean - ArcticOcean_MG_CB4_134 | ecosystem: Environmental > Aquatic > Marine > Oceanic | place: Arctic Ocean: Canada Basin | collected...
ACTGAACTGTAAAATTTCTTAGGTTTTTCATTAATATTAAATGATTTCCTTCAATTTTTAGATCTTTTCTAAAACTTGCTGACCATATTCCATGATACATAGGCTTTGGCATAGGCTGGCTAAATTCTTTCCAAGTATTTGCTGATGCACGAAGAGCAAAGTCGTATGCATCCAACGGTCCTGGGTTAGTATTGATATTTTTTACTTTACCATCATGCATGTCTATAATGATTTTTGCTTTTTCCATATCAAACATGAAAGAGCATGAATAATACTTTGCCATTGCAGCAATAGTTTCATCACTATTTGTAAGATCTTCGTATTTTTTTGCCCAATTATCTAAATCACTACTCATAATATTTCTTTATTAATTTTATTTAGGATCTTTGGTTCCTTTAGTTGGATCTTTATCAAAATTCATATGGAAGTCTTTTTTAGGATTTTCATAATCACCTAAAATATTTCTAATATTGCTAATCTCACCAGGAGCCATTCCGATCTCTTTAAGTAAACCGTCTAAAAACGGTTGATGTGCTCTATAACGCAATGCAGAACTAACAACGTTATCTGCTAAATTTCCACTTCTTCCACCATCTTTTGTGCTAACATTATCTGCTGTACCACCACCTGAGCTTCCTGAAGTTCCACTAAATCCAGGCAAACCATTAACATCAATAATTTTAATATCACCAATATTAGACATTGGTTTAACACTTTCTCTAATAATAGACTCAATTTTATCAGCAAGTTTTAAACGTAATGCACTTCTTCTACTTGCATCACTTCTAAGATTTTCAGCAGCATTTAGCGACTCTTTACCAGCAGCATCTATTTCATATCTTAATTTCGCTGCCATAGTTGCATGTCTTTCTTGCTCAGCTTTTGAGGCAGCAGTAATTACATCAACTTTTTTAATACCTTGTGCTTTTTCAACATATCTAGTTGAGTTTGCTCTTTCTTCAGCTTCTATTGCTTTAGCTCTTGTATTCTCTTCTTCTGTTTTAGATTTTAAAACTTGTTTAGATTTATTAATTATCTCAAGATTTTTTTGATGCTCTTCAATACTTAATCTCTTAGTTTTTTCTATATCAAGAAGCCTTACTACTCTTTCTGACTCTATTCTATGTGAGTCAATATTTTTTTGTTGTTCAATTTTAGCATTCTTAATTTGTTGTTCGGAAATAATTTGAGCTTCTTCTGAATCTTTTTGTCTTTCTGATTGCTCTTTAATTATCACTGCCTTTTCTTGTGCACGTTTTATATCAACATTTCTTTGTTTCTCTAATCGAGCATATTCACTTTCTTTATCTAATTCTAAGATTTTAACCTCTGTCTCTAAATCTTTTTGTCTTATTTCAAAAGCTGAGTTTTTTTCTAATTCATTTTGTTCTTTTCGACGTTTTTCAATTTCTTCAACAAGTCTTGTTTCAGTTAATTTTTTTTCAACTTCAATAACTTGATTTTGAGATATTTTAGCAACTTCAATTTGTTCTTGGTTGCTTATTTCAGCCTCTTCTGCTTCTCTTTCTTTTTCAGCTTTTTCTTTTATTGTTGCCGTTCTCTCTTTAGCTTTTTGAATAGCAATCTCTCTTTCTTGTTGGTATTTAGAAAACTCTTCATTTTTTTTAATTTCTAATTCTTTTTGAATTGTCTCTAAGTTTTTATTTTCAATAGATATTTTTGTATCTTGAGTAATATCATTTCTCTTTTTCTTTCTAGATTCTATTTGTTCTGTTAATTGAGTTAAACCTTGTGAATCAAATGTATTGGCTGGATTAAATGTTTCAATTGGTGCTTGATCTAAAGAAATCATAGAAACTGTTTCAAGTGCTAAACCTGTATGACCTATTGATTCATTTGCAATTTTTGCCACTTCTTTTACAAATTGACCACGATTTTCTTGTATCTCATCTAACGTCATCTTTGCTGCAACTTCTCCAAGTGCATCTGCAAAACGACCTGCTACTACTTCTTTTAAGCGCTCAGGATCAAGAGTTCTATTACCTAAAGTTTGTGCAGCAGTCGAAACAGCTTTCGCTTCTGGTGGCACTTTAGTAAAAAATTCTGTAACTAGTTCTGCTCTCATTCTATCTTTTGTAATCAGAGATTTATCTCCTGATCTCTTAATGCTCAAACTTAAGGTACGCATTCCTACTTGGGTAATATTATGAATTATAGGTAAGACAAAAGCACCTCCAGAAATAACAACTTTTTCACCAAGCATACCTGTACGTACAAATGAAACTTCTTTTGAAGACCTTCTATATAGCCAGTGTAATAAATAAACTATGATTGCTATTCCGAGTGCAACAAGAATTATTGCTGCTATTATGTCTGCTCCTTTAGTCATATATTATTCCTCCTTAATTCTTGTTACTTTTTTTTGTGTCTTCCAAAGCCGCACTATAAATTATCATTCCAAAGATAATTTTATTTAAAACATCAGCTAAATTATAGATTATGTTTAAACTGTTAATATTTGCACCACCTGCCAAATGTTCAATAAAGTATCCAATGTGGTAAATAGAAAAACCAATAGTTATTATTAATCTATTTGCAAAAAATGCCATCTGAACACTATCGTTATTGCATGATGCATTAGTTCTGCCGGCATCCCCCATATAAAGCTCTCCTATGATATAAAGCCAACCAACAATACCCACGAGAAACCCAAGAGTGACACTCATGTAGCCATAAGCTCCTAAAAGCTGTGCAATGACCCAAACTAACGTTCCAACTAGCAATCTCCAGAACATTCCTCGCTTAACATCGGTCACAGATTTAAGCATCACATAAAAAGTTAGTATCGAAAGAGGAAATGTCAGTATCCAATCAATATATCTTAGTGCTGTTGGTGCTTGGCCGTTCATAACCCACAAATTTTTTGCGTAGAAGTAATGTATAGAGGACATCAAAGCTATTACTCCGACTAAATTCATTGCTGTACCCCATTTAGGTGATAGTCGACCTCTTTCAAGGAAGAAAAATATTGCCGCTCCTATCATTGCAACAGAAATTAACCAAAAAGATCCTCCGACAACGTCTTGTGGCATTAATAGTTTGTTCATTAATTCAAAATCTCTCTCTCTAATCTATTTAACGTCCTATTATAATCTATTTAACGTTCTATTCTCTCACAAATCAATTAAATAATATTGATTTTAATTATATATATAATTTATAAATAGATTAATTTTGATTAGTAACAAAATATTTAAAAATAAATTAGCAAAATGTAAATTCAATCATTACTAGAATAATTTAAAAAACTTAACTAAATCTCTTTATAATTCTTCTTTAATTATAAAATAATTAAACACTAGATTCAATTTTACTGAATATTATTCAAGTATATTATATTACTTTTAAATGCTTTCTAAGGTCATAACTATTGCTCAACAAAAAGGAGGTACTGGAAAAACTACTCTTTCAGTACATTTAGCTCTCGCATTTATAAAATATCATAACTTAAAAGTGGCTATTATTGATACGGATCCCCAAGGAAGTTTAGGGAAATGGTTTATTATAAGAACAGAAAAAAAAATTTCCAACGACGGTCTAACTTTTAAAACTGCAAGTTTATGGGGTGCCCAGTATGAATCGAAAACATTGAAAAACGATCATGATATAGTAATTATAGACACTCCTCCAAAAATAGAATCTGATGCACGTCCTTCAATAGAGGCTTCAGATTTAGTTTTGATACCAATAGCTGCTTCGCAAGTTGATTTTTGGGCAACAGGCGCAATTGTAGATATAGCAAAAAAAGCAAATAAGAAAATTTTAATACAAATCAATAGATCCAATCAAAGATCAAAACTTATAACTAAAACAAATGATTTTATTAAAAGTTTAGCTCTTTCTTCAACTAAAACAATAATTGGAAATCGTCAAATTTATGCTTCTTCTATGGGTGAGGGTAAAACAGCTGTAGAAAAACAAAAAAAAGGTAATGCTGTAGAAGAAATTAAAAATTTGTCAGAGCAAATACTCTCAGAATTAAAATAATAATGCCAGTTCTACTCACTACAAAAATGATAATTAAGGAATGGACTGATTATAATAATCATATGAATTTATCTTATTATATTTTGGTATTTGATATGGGTGCTGAGGTGATTTTATCAAAATTTCAAATGGGTGAACATTCAGCAAAAACAACAAAAAGAAGTACGATGGTTGTTGAAACAAGTACTACTTATCAAAAAGAAGTTAAAGAAAGTGATGAAGTAGATGTTTGTTTGGTTCACTTAGATCATGATAATAAAAGACTACATTATAAATTAGAAATGTATGACAAAGCTAAAAATATTTTATCTGCTACCACTGAAGTTTTGGCTTTATATATGGACTTAAATAAAAGAAAAGTTACTGAATTTGAAAGTGAAAAAATTAAAATAATAGATGATTATATTGAACAAAATAAAATTAATTTTAATAATGATGATTTAAAACTTTCATCTAAACTAAAAAAATGAAAATTAGGTTAGAGTTATTTGGTGCAAGTAGAGATTTTAGTAATAAAGATCATCTAGAATTTAATATTAAAGAAAAAATTAAAATCAAAGATTTTAGGAAAGAAATAATTGATTATTTAGATAAAAATTTTAAAAGTAATGAAAACTTTAAAAAAATTGTAAAAACTTCTGTTTTTTGCTCAGAAAATAATAATATTATTAATGACAATTACAAAATTTCAAAAGATCAAAAAATTGGACTTATACCACCAATAGGTGGTGGTTAATGCTACATACAAAAATCATAGATATTAAAAAAGAAAAAATTGACACTTCTAAAGCAGAAGCATTTATCAAATCATCTGCTTATGGAGCTTCTATTGTTTTTACAGGCACTGTAAGAAATATTAATGAAAATAAAGAAGTAATTGGAATGACTTATGATAGTCACGACGAACTTGTATTAAAAAGCTTTGAAGAAATTTATAAAGACGCTGGAGATAAGCTAAAAATTATAGATAAAGCAGTTTTTATTGAGCATATTAAGGGTTATATTGGACTTGGTAAGACTAGTATTATTATAGCTGTTGCATGCAAACACAGAGATCAGGCTTATATTTTATCTAGATATATAATTGAAGAGATTAAGAAGAGATCCCCTATTTGGAAGAAGGAACACTATAAAAATAAAGATAGTGAGTGGTTAAAAGGCAATCCCATTCAAACTAATTAAAATTATTTACCGGAATCTCAACATCAATACTGTGCTTTGAATCTTGAGTTTGTTTTATTAAAGCAGGAATTATTTCTTTGTATGTATTAATTAATCCATTTTTAATTTGGGGCAACTGGTCTTTCAGATGATCATGCACTTTGTCTAAATTATATGATGGAATAGTTGGAAAAATATGATGTACACAATGATATTCCATTTTCCAATATAGGAAACTCAAAATAGGATTTAAACGCATATCTCTTGAAGATAATCGATGATCTTTTACATCTCTTGCCATTCCTGCATGCTGTGTAAAGGCAACTATCTTGTGTAAAGTTTTGCCATAAAATATTGGTAAAATAAAATAAATAATTGGTAGCCAAGAATTAATAAGAAATGAAAAAATAATTATAAAAAGCCAAATACAAATATACAATCTTGATATGAATATACATTTTGATTTAGCATTTTCTGGAATACTTTCTCTCATTACTTTAGTTTCAATTCCTAATGCATGCTTAATAATTTCATAAGAAATATGTTGTTTTAAAAAAAAGATGTCAGCAAATGGAATTATATTTATTAACATTCTAGTAGGTGTTTTTTTTAAATTATTATCAAATTCGATTTCATGATCATATGGATTCTCAGTTGAATAAGTGTTTCCGTGATGAATAAAATGAGTATATCTCCATCTTAATGGTTCAAAAAAAGCCATGTATGAAGATATGTAATAAAAAATTTCATTAAGTGATTTAGTTTTAAATGCAGTTTTATGACCAGTTTCATGCCACATCGCATTAGCAAAATTATAAACATTTCCATAAACTAAAAACCAAAATAAAGACCACCAAGATCCCCAGGTTAAATATGCACAGTAACCAGTTAAAAATAGTAAGCCAAAAAATAATGATACATGCTGAATTCCTTTTAAATCTGATTTTTTAGAGAATTCTTTTAAGTGCTCTTTGTCAATATTACACCTATACCACTTGTCTAAATCAACATTCATTATCTTAGTTTAGCATATTTTTTTTGATTGACGTTAGTAACTTTTTTTTGTCACACTCTTTTTAACTTTTTTAATAATTTTATTTAAACAAAAATATATATTTTGATCCATTGTTAAAATAATTTAATTTCTACTCAAGATTGAATAAATTTCTATGTCTTGTGGTTATATGAAATGTATCTAATAATTTAATCATGAATGAAAATACAAAAAAAGAATTACAATCTGCAACATTTGAAAGGCTTCTTAAACATTTAGATAAAAGAAAAGATGTACAAAATATAGATATTATGAATCTTACTGGATTTTGTAGAAATTGTTTGTCTAGATGGTATCGTGAGGAAGCAAAAAAAAAAGATATTTCAATTACTGATCTTGAGGCACGTGAACTTGTATATGGTATGCCTTATTCTGAGTGGAAAGAGAAATATCAAAAATAATTATTTTTCTTTAAGTCTTGAAAATAATTCTACAAAGTTGCATGGTTTGTGATTTATATCTAGCTGATGTTTTAGAATACCATCCCAAGCATCTGTAACTCCTCCTGATGATCCAGGTAAAGCAAATACATATTTTCCATTAGCTAATACTGCACAAGCTCTGGATTGAATGGCTGAAGTACCAACGGTTTTTAAACTAAGCGTTCTAAACACCTCACCAAAACCAGGAATATGCTTATCAGCAATTTCATTAACTGCCTCAGGCGTTATATCTCTACCCGTTAGTCCAGTTCCACCAGTCGTAATTACAACATCTATTTCAGATTGATTTATCCAGTCCTTAAGGATTTTAATAATATCATCCTTGTTATCTTTACAGATTTTTCTATCAACTAATTTGTGCTTAGCCTCTTCAATTTTTTTTACTAAAATTGATCCTGACTTATCATTTTCTAAAGTTCTGGTGTCTGTAACAGTTAAAAGTGCTATATTTACAATCATAAATTTAAATTAATTATTGTGTTTATATTATCATTTTTATTTTTTCTAACAGCAACATTATATTCAAGTGTTGGATTTGGTGGTGGCTCTACATATCTTGCTCTTTTATTAATTTGGGACATTCCATACTTAATCTTTCCTGTTATTGCTCTTTTTTGTAATATTATTGTCGTTTCTGGAAATTGTTTTAATTATATTAAAGCTGGAAATATTAATTTTAAGATTGTAACTCCCTATCTGTTTTCATCTATACCTTTAGCATTTATTGGAGGGTCTCTATCAATAGATAAATATCTTTTTGAAATTTTACTTTTTATAGTCTTAACTTTAGCTGGTGCTTTATTGCTATTAAAATTTAAATCTTTTGATGAAAAAATAGAAATTTATAAAAAAATTCCTAAAATAATATCAGTTTTAATTGGTGGCTCTATTGGATTTATATCAGGAATAGTTGGGATTGGTGGTGGTATATTTTTAAGTCCAATATTATTACTGATTAGAGCAGATAAAGTTAAAAATATCACAACAGCAGCATCACTTTTTATACTAATTAATTCTATATCTGGACTTACTGGTCAATTCACAAAGTCTTCTGTTATATATGAGGTTTGTAATTATTGGCCTTTATTTTTATTAGTTTTATTAGGAGGTCAATTGGGAAATTTTTTAAACCTCAAAATTTTTCCCACGCGAGTGTTAGCGCTAGTAACTGCAGGGCTTGTCATATTTGTAGCTATACGAATGGGACTGAAGTTATTTGTATAATTCAAATATTAAATTAATATAATTTGATTATGAAAACTTTTAGAGCATTTGGACCAATAATGGGAAAAAGCAAGTTATCAAAAAAGATTATTAAAATAATTAATAATCAAGTTGATAAATCTACCCTCTCTAGAAAAAATGATTATAGTGCTAAACTTGCAAGTCAGATCAAAAATGAAATTAAATTTTCTAACTCTTTTATTAAAAAAAATTTATCTAAAGAATTAATAAAAAATATTAAAAAATATCTAGAAAAATCAGATGTTAAAAAAATTAAAGAAATAAAAATTATTAACCTATGGGTGGTTAGACAATTTAAAAATGAATATAATCCTATTCATTATCATGAAGGTCAATTATCTGGTGTTGGTTATCTTAAAATACCTAAAAATATGAATCAAAATAAAATGGTTAATTATAAAAAATTTAAAACCAACGGAACTATCGATTTTATAAATGGCCAAAAAAATTTGTTAAGTAAAAGTATATATAACCTCAACCCAAAAATTGGTGATCTTTTGATTTTTCCTAATTATTTAATGCATACCGTATACCCCTTTAACGTGAATGGAGAGAAAAGATCTTTCTCGTTTAATGCTAAAATTATTTTTAAAAAATAATTTACAAGTATAGTTAACTTGTATATAATTAACTTACCGATTTGATCCATATTGTGGCGTTTTACCACTAAAAAGGAAATCATTATATAATTGGTAAAGGTAGTAGTTGAGCTGGATTGCGCACCTAACATTTAGTTGAAACGATAAAAAAGTAAGGATTAATGTGAACAAAGATTTTTTTAAAAAAATAAAAATTTTAGATGGTGGGATGGGCCAAGAATTATTAGCTAGAGGAATGGTTCCCAAGGGGACACTTTGGAGTGCTTGTGCACTACTTGACGAAAAATATCATCAACTTTTACTCGATACACACTTAGATTTTATTAAATCTGGTGCTGAAGTTATTGTAACAACAACATTTACAACAAAGAGATTACGACTTCGTGATAACAATGTTGAAGATAAGTTTGAATACTTAAATACAAAAGCAGGAGAAATTGCAAAAAAAGCTAAAGAATTAAATCCTCATATTTTGATTGCTGGAGGTTTGCCTCCTCAAAATTTAACTTATGAAGCAGACACAAGACCTGATAATGAAATAAAAGATAACTTCTATGAACAAGCAAAAATACTAAATCCCTTTGTAGATTTTTTTTATTTTGATGTTTTAAGCAGTGTTAAAGAGTTCAAATTAGCGATTGAGGCAATAAAGGAATTTAAAAAACCTTATTTAATAGGAGCTCATATTTCCAGTGGGACCAAATTGCCAAGTGGTGAAAAAATTTCTGATATCATAACTAAAATTGAACATATTGATCTACTTGGTTTAATTCTCTCTTGCATATCACCTGAAAATTATGAGGCTAACCTTCAAGAAATAAAAGATCTAGGTGTCCCTTTTGGTTTTAAACTTAACGGATTTATAACTACCAATCCAACATCAGGCTATACAGCCAACTTTAATGGTTGCAAAACTGGAAATCCAAATGAATTTCTTGGTAAAAGAAAAGATCTTACTCCAGAAAAAATGTACGAATTAGCAAAAAAATTTAAAGAAGCTGGTGCAACGATATTGGGTGGATGCTGTGAAATAAGACCTACTCATATTAAAGAGATGTCTAAACTTAAATAAACTTTTTATCACCTGCTTTTTTTACAAAATAAAGTCCAACTAATATAGCAAATAATGAGACTAAAACTTTGTCAGTAATTAATTCATCTAAAAATATGTAACTTAAAATAATTCCAAAAATAGGTATTAAGTAAGATACCTGGGACTGAAATATCAACCCATTATTTTTTAGAATTCTAAATCTAAGCAACCATGCTATCCCCGTTGACACAAGACCCAAATAAACAACTGAGACACTTGATTCTATTGATGGTATTGTTTTCCAAGGTTTTTCTATAAAAGAAACTAATGGTGCTAAAATTATTATAGCCCAAATTAATATTGAGCCTGTCACATTTTCATTTTTTTTCTCTTTAATTTTAAGAGTTAAAACTCCACCCACAACATAACAGGTTGATCCAAGTAAGATTAATAGTGCAGAAATAAAATTATTGTCATTAATTAAGAAGTTATCTGAAAATAAATAAATAATTCCTGAAAAACCAATTAGTATTCCAAATGTTTTGATAAAATTAAATTTTTCATTTTTAATAAAAAAATGTCCTAATACAGTAGAACTTAATGGTGTAGTCGACATTAAGATTGCAGCTAAATTACTTTGAACAGATTTAACTCCATAAGCTATTAAAAAAAAAGGTAATACTAAATTTACAAATCCTATTATA
>Ga0114996_10010146_pt1 | contig 10247 bp, 9 predicted proteins | sample ArcticOcean_MG_C_4_FD_87039 | JGI IMG/M metagenome (GOLD analysis project Ga0114996, IMG submission 87039) | Marine microbial communities from western Arctic Ocean - ArcticOcean_MG_CB4_134 | ecosystem: Environmental > Aquatic > Marine > Oceanic | place: Arctic Ocean: Canada Basin | collected...
ATCTCGGCCACGCCTCGCACGGTGGACAAGCGCGACGGCAGCGGTACGCTGGACATGGTCAAAGGACGCCTTGCAGACGATACGGGCACAATCGGTTTCGCCTGCTTCGGCACGTTCGAACACCCTGTCGGCACGTTGCTCAAGATCGAGAGCGCAGCGATTCGTCGCTTCCGCGACAATCCTGAACTCAACATCGGTGAGCGCACCAAGGTTGAGGTCTACCACGATGGTGCCTTCGCTTCATTGGAGGAACTCGAAGAATCCTCTGTCGTTGCCATCGAAGGCCTGCGCGATGGCGCGGTCGATGTCACGGCCGTGGTCCAGCTCACCTCCTGGGGTAGCCGGACCTTCACCGGTCAGGATGGCGTCGAGAAAACGGTCTGGGGCGGCGATGCGGTCGACCCCACCGGCACCTGCCGATTGACGGCCTGGACCGAACTGCCTCTGGACGAGAGTTCCATCCCTGTCGCTGTGCGCCTGTCGAACGTTCGCGTGCGCGCCTGGCAGGGCACGCCCGACCTCACGGTCGACCGCGTTGAACAGGTCACTGTGCTCGACAGCATTCCCTGGGAGGAGATTGACCCCACCTCACACGCGGTCAGCGTCGGGTTCTCCGAATTGATGGGTGGCGGCTCGCGCAGCGGCGTCACCAGCGAGGCCACGGTTGTCTCCGTGGCCTCCGGCTCCGGCATCATCCACCGCTGTCCCGAGTGCCGCAAGGCGATGCGGGACGGCGCCTGCCGCGACCATGGTCCGCAGGCGGGCGTCGAGGATTTGCGCCTGCGCATCATCCTCGACGATGGATTGGCGAATGGTGCGCTCATCCTCGGACGCGATTCGGCCGAGGCCTTCCTGGGCCAGACGATGGCTGAGGTGCTCAAAGCGACCGAGTCCGATGGTGGAGATGCCTTCCTGGTCGACCTGCGCACCCGCATGATTGGACGTCGCTACCAATTCGTTGGCCGTGCGATCATCGATGGCCAGGGCGCGCTCATCATGGCGGATTCATTCAGCGTTGCTGAGATAGATCCGGCCGAAGAAGCGGGCGAAGTCCGCAAGCGCTGGGAGGTGTTCGCATGATCACTCCACAGCGCAACCGCCGCCAGACCGCGATCCGCCTGTTCGCTCGCGAGTATTACGAGTCCAGCCTGCCCGATGGCGGCGCGGGTGAATTCGATCCGCGATTCATCGTCACCAAACTCGGTGCCAGAGTCAACCGAATGATCGTCGCGGGTGTGATCGAGCGTCTGGAACTCCGCGAGACCGAGCGCGGACCGATGTACAGCGGTGCGGTCCGTGACCCGACGGGGCTCCACATGTGGAGCGTGGGCTCATTCAAGCCCGAGTTGCACGCTGAGATGGAAGAACTTCTCGCGCGCTTCGACAAGGGGGACCGCTTCCTGATGACCTGCATCGGCAAGGCGAGTCATTACACCAATGATGATGGCAGCATGTTCTGCCGCATGCAGATGGAGGATTACGCGATTATCGATCGCGATGTCTACGCCTGCTGGCTTGTCGAGACCGCGGACCACACGATGCGTCGCATCGAGGCGCTTGGCAAGGCGCAGGCCGCCGAGGACACCAGCGCCGAAGCGCTGAGGGATGCAGAGGTGCCCGAGGATTTGATCGATGGCCTGGGCCTTGCGTTGAATCACTATGGTGAATGGGACGCAGAGGGCTACAAGGTCGGCGTTCTGCAGGCACTGGACGCGGCCGAGGGCCGCGTGACTTCATTCGAGGAACATGAGGCCGCCGAATCGCAGCCCGAGGCAGAGGGTGCCACCGAAACCTCAGCCGAGCCTACCGAATCCACCGCCGAGGCCGCTGAGCCCGCTGAGCCCGCCAATACCGCGGATGTCGAGGCGGTCGTGCTCGAGGTCATCACCGCGAATGCGGGTGAGGATGGCATCGATTACGATACAATCATGAAACACTGCGCGAAGAAGGGGCTGACGGATGAGGCCAGCATCGAGGATGCCATCGATTGCCTGCGCGATGACAAGTGCGAGATTATGGAGCCGCGTTTCGGCTGGTTCAAACCGATGTGAAGTTCATCCCTTCGGGATGCGCGACGCCCGCTACTTTGAAGTCCGTTCTCCGGTGTTGGCGCTCTGAGGCATAGCCATGGCACAGGCAGGTACTGTATTCATCCGCGGCGCGGAAGGGGATTGGCTGCAGTTCGTTGACTGCAGAATCAGCATCGATATCCGCCGCCGTATCACCCGAGAAGTCAAGCGCGGTGGCGAGGGTGATGACCTGCTTGACGAGGGCTCTGAGTCCGCTGTTTACACCATTCATGGCCATCTTGGCCTCGCCGGTTATCGCGAAGTGTTACACATCTTCCGCTCCGGTACTGTTTGGCTGCTCGATCCGTTCACCGAATCCGAGGTCAAGGTCGCGTTCCATCACCTGCATTATGATGGCGAGGACGGAGCCTTCACCTTCGAGTTGATCGAGGACGTGGTCTGAGATGGCCACCGAGCGTGAGGAATCGGCCGACCTCCTCTACGCGATGCGCGCTGTCATGGTGCTGATGGGCTCCGGCATTGGACTTGAAGCGGCCATGCAGATGATCGGCCGAGGTGGCTACGGTGTCATCTCTCGGGATTTCCGCGACGTCATCCTCAACCTCCAGCGCGGCGCACGATTGGAGGATGAACTGACTCGGTTGACCCAGCAGGCGAGTGGCAATAGTTACCGCCGTTTCCTGGGCACACTTCGTGCCAACGTCACCAGCGACACCGATCTGGTCCGTTCGCTGACCCAGCAGACCGACCGCGAGGAGGAGGACCGCAATGACAAGCTGAGGGAGTACATCGAGTCGATCAGCAGTCTGCCGACCCTGCTGCTGGTCTTCGGCATCCTCTCGCCGATCATCTTCGGCATCATCGCCATGCTGCCCGTAATCGCACCTGACGTGATGTCATTCATCGACACCAGTGGAACGATTGCGGCGCTGGCGACCTGTTTCGGGCCAGTGCTTCTGTTCACCGTCATCCTGATGGGATTGATTGGATACAAGGCGCATTCCAGCGACCCCGGGGTGATTTGATGCAGCTGCTTTGGTCACTCTACGACCTGATCTCGCAGAGCCTCCTGTTGATCATCATCGTCCCGCTCACCCTGCCTTGCCTCGCCGGCGGGATCCCCGGGCTGATCGAACGTCTGCGCCGACGCCGGCTCGAGGAGGCCCTTCCCGAAGTTCTGGAATCGATCTCTACGAGCATCGGCGCGGGTCTCGGCCTGCAACAGGCTCTCACCGAGGTCGCAAGATCTCGACGCGACGAAACCGGCCGGCTGCTCGCACTGGCGATCGAACGCTCGCGTGCCACGTCTTTCGACGCCGCGCTGGCCGAATACGCAATCAACAGTCGCTCCATCATCATCCAGCGCGTCATCAACCTGCTCAGCACTGCGATTGAGCAGGATGCACCACTGGCCGAAGTCACCAACTCGATGTCGGTTGAGTACGACCGTCTCAACAAATTGATCAACCTCCGTGAGAAGGAGATGATGGGCCAATCCGTCCTCCTGATGATGTTGATGTGCCTGCTTCTACCCGGCATCATGGGCTTCATGTTCGCCGTCTTCGGCCTCGCTGCAGCGGGGGCTTACTGGGGTCACATCCACATTGTGATGATACCCTATCTCATGGCGGTCGCCGCCCTCAGTATCGTCATCTCCGGTCGCATGCTCGGACGGACCAAACAGGCACTGTGGTGGATCCCCTTCTGGGCGACCATCTCAGCCCTGTTCTACATCGGTCTGTTCGAGGCGATCCAGGGGGCGATGTGATTGAGGTGGATGAATGGCTGAATCAGTGATTGCCCGATATGGGCTCGTGACAATCTACAATGAAGCGGGCCACCCGAGCCCGATGTACCATTATGACGGCAAGATCGAGGAGAATACCTACGGCGCGCTCGCCGTGCTTCTTGAGGATGACCAACTTGAGGAGGTGATGTACAACGGTGGGGCGCAGTGCGTGAAGGTGGCTCACCGTGAACACGGAATCTGCAGAACCAACGTCTGGGTGGACGATGAAGAGGGCGTGAAGATCGCAAAGAACATCGCCGCGCTCACCAACGTCCCCCTGGGAGACGGCCCTGGCCTGGTTCCCATCTTCGACGGTCGACTGCCCGATGGTTCGCGTGTCAACGGCACACTGGCTCCAATCACCCCCGATGGTCCGACACTGACGGTTCGCAAGTTCCGCGAGGACCCGATCACGATCATCGACCTGATGAATTGGGGCACGATCAACAGCCGTCTCGGCGCGATGATGTGGATCTGGGTCGAGGGACTGAACGCCCGCCCGGCGAATTTCGTCATCGCCGGAGGCACGGGTTCTGGTAAGACGACCACCCTCAATTGCTTGGGCATGTTCATCCCTTGGGACAAACGCCTTCTCACGGTGGAGGACACCGCCGAACTGCAGGTCTACCACGACCACTGGCTGCGCATGGAGACTCGTCAGGAACGACCCGATGGCACGCGTGAAGTCAGCATGGATGACTGCCTCAAATCGAGTCTGCGCATGCGCCCGGATCGCATCATCGTCGGTGAGGTGCGTGGGTCTGAAGCCTCAACGCTGCTGACGGCGATGAATACCGGTCACGATGGTTCCTGCGGAAGCCTTCACTCGAATACCGCTGCCGAGACCGTCACCCGTCTGTGCAGTGCACCGATGAATGTCCCTCCGATCATGCTCACCGGACTCGACTTGATCCTCATGCAGAGTCGGGTTCACAAGGGAGGAAAGATGGTCCGCCGCATGACCGAGGTTGCAGAGATTGCCGGCATGGAAGGCGACAAGCCTCGCTTGAATCCGATCTGGAAGTATGACCCGGCCACGGATCAAATCGTCGAGACCGGGGTTCCGAGCAAGTTCAGAGAGACCCTGTGCTCCGCGGCAGGCATCCGGCCCGCCGATTTCGAGGCCTCGGTGCAGATGCGCGAACAGATCCTCCTCGACCTCCAGTCGAAAGGTGTCCGAGGAATCGAGCAGGTCACGAAGGTGTTCCAATCCTTCTACTCAGCGAACCGGCGTACCTGATTACTCGCTGACCTCGGCATCGAAGCCTTTGGTCAAACGACCGAGCAGTGTATCTGCCTCGTCGAGCTTGGAGCGGACCCGGGCAAGGCTTGAGACCTCCTCAGCCTGCTCAGCGACCTCTGCAGGCAAACCGTGAGCCACCGACGCCGCGGTCGGTGCGGCCCGGCCCAAGTCGGTCAGCAGTTCACGCAGATTGTCGACCACATCGGATACCTTGTCGGGATCCAATGAGATGGAGGTCGGCAGGCCGGGTACATCTTCGGCCTCGATATAGCCCATGGCGGCGGCGAGCACGCCGGCAGCTGAGATCACCCGCGGACGGACCCCTGGATGACCGACATCCCAGCCTCGGCGCTCGAGGAAGCGGACCAGGAGGGCGTGCTCGACCGGTCCGAATCGGCCTTCGGCTCGGCGGATCAGGGTCTCGACGATTCGCTCGAAATTCTCCATCTGCTGCTCGAATCGCTGCAGGGTGGCCATCGCGTCGGCCGAGATGTCCTGCGTGCCTCGATAGAGCACTTCCATCGCGCGCTGTCGACGGGCCGTGACCGGGTCGATCTCCTCTTCGGCCTGCGTGAGGCTCACCTGAAGGTCGAACAGACCATGCACTCGACCGCTGATTGCGGGCAAATCGAGATCCAGTCCGGCCGCACTGGCCTCGGCTTCAAAGCGGACGCGTGCGCGGGCGATATCATCCCCATCCACAGTCAGAATCGTATCAAGGGCATCGAGCAGTGCAGGGCGACAGCGCTCAAGCGCGCGCAGCGCCTTGCGTTCTCGCCATGAGCCCGCAGCCTGTCCGGATGCCTCGGTCTCCTCATCCCTGCGCTCGGCCATCGCCGTGATCTCGGCGAGGATCCGATTGCGAACCACGGCCTGGTCGACACGGTAGCCCTTGGCGCCGAGATCCTCGACGAAGGCCGCGACGTCCTCGGCATCGTGTGAACGGCTGATGAGAAGGAATTCTCGGATGTGGCTGTGCAACTCGGCGAGCCGCGATTCGAGTTCGATCAGCGCCGCACCTGAGCCCTCATCGATGGTCAGTTCGCTGCTCGCAGCGACCACTGGCTCGGTTTCGTCGATCTCCTCGACCGTCTCCACAACCACTGATTCATAGTCATCCGGTTCTTCAAGCACCTCGGTCAGCGCATCGACATCGACCGAATCGATTGAGGCTTGAATCATCGCTGCGAGTTCGGCCGCTTCGCCCTCTGGCATGCTAGGGGCTGGTGCGGGTGCTGGGCGGGTCGGAGCTTGACGTCCCCGTTTCAGGCTCTTCTTCACCTTGCCCCAGCCTCCCTCGTGAGCAGACAGTACACCTGCGACCCGGGCGAACAATTGCTGTTTGGTGCCCGAACGAGGCATCTCGAGAGCCTTGCACAATTCATGCAAATCATCCCGCGTCGCATCGGCCGCTGCCTCGGGGTTGAGTTTCTTCGGATCGTGATTGAGATGCAGCCAGAGCCGCTGTCGCTTCTCCTTGATCGAGCCCGAGCGCTTGATGCCGAAGATGCCGAGCACCTCGCCGAGCATCTTGTTGGCCATCTCCTGCAGCGATTCCCAGCCTAGGTCGACATCGTGGAGCACGACCGCATCGATCAATCGGGCGCGCAGTTGTTCGACATTTCCAGCCTTGGAAATGCCCCTCTCAAGGGCCATTTCGCGCAGCGTATCGAGACGGGCCGAATAGAGCCCGAACAGCACATCCTCGTCGACGTCCATGACCCTTCAAGGATGTTTGCGCCTCCAAGCGACTGTATAGGTTGCGCTTCCCGAGCGGCCCTAGGGACCGACTTCAGACCGGATGGAGAACGCGGTCATAGGTCGAGGAAGGCCGGGCGTTGCGGACCCATACGGATGTCCTCTTCATGCTCAGCCGTGACCGCATCGAGCATCGTATCCCAATCGTTCAACATCAGACGAATGGCCGTGCTCGCATCGCCCATCCGAACCAGCCGCTCCAACATCAAGGTCCGCTCACCGGTTCGACCGACCGCTTCGAGCAGGACCTCGACCAGCGGTGCGGGATTGACGACATCGCCTTCCGCATCCAGAAGCGAGGTCGAGCGCAGCAGATCCCGCTCGACTTCAGCCTGCTTCAGAAGCGAGCCGATCTGCCGATGCCGAACGATCATCCCGACCCGGTCATGGATGTTTTGTGAAACGCCTTGCAACAGAATCTGCTCACAGTCCCAGGCCGTCGCGGATTCAGCATCACCGATGCGCTCGGCAAGAGAGGGGGGAAACCCGGGGCGAGCGATGAGCAGCGTCAGACCGTGCAAGGGACTGGGTAGGAAGCGAACGGTCTCCCCTTCTCGCGGGTCGGTCATCAGTGTATGGCGTCGAGCATCAATCGCTGCCGCGCTGAACAGATGCCTCTCAGACACATAGCCGGTGATGGTCCCCGTGCCTCGCAATTCCTCGAGCCATTCCGCGATGACGAGCGCATTGCCCTCGGGATGAGTGAGGCCCACCGCGTCGGCGAATGCCCGCGGGTCCATCACGCGAAAGTCCGCTCTATAGCGTCGAAGCTGTCGTCTCTGCAGACGATTCGGTGCCAGGATAATCGACTTGTGCGGCAGGAAGGCTGGCCGGTCGCTGGCGACCAGAATGTGGCTCTCCTCGCGCCGAGGCAAGGCGGTCGCAACAATCGTGTCCGATACCTCGACAGCATCGTTCCACAGGCGCGCCGATACCGCGATCAAATCGAGTGAGTGATTGGAGAGCCGATCGAGCGCCTCGTGCAGATCCGCGCCCTGTTCGACCTCGATCTCAAGACCCTCCATCGGGCGGGTCTCGACCCACTTGCGAACGTGTCGAGGCGTGGGCGAAGCCGAGTCGCCGACAGCGAACAGCCGGATGCCATCTGATGCTGCTTCCGCCTCCATCGTCATCCCGCCTGTGGGCGGACACGGAACGTGCCCGGCTCCCGGCGGCAGCCACCTGTTGATATAGCCACCCCTCTTCCCTGAATCGATGGAAGAGGCCGTGCTCGAGAGTTCTCTTCTCTTCGATCGCCGCCTCGAGATCGAGGGGGTTCTGGAGGACCTGGTCGCGACCTCCGTGGAAGGACCATTCGGGACAGCCATGGGTCTTGCTCAGGAAATCCTGCTCGCTGGCGGCAAGCGTATCCGCCCGGTGCTGACCCTGCTGGCCTACGAGTTGGCAGGAGGCGCTGATCGTCAAGAGGTGATGGACTTCGCAATCGCCACCGAACTCATCCATACGGCCACCCTCATCCACGATGACATCTACGATGGCGCCAAACTGCGCCGAGGTGTGCAGACCCTGCATGAGAGACATGGACTCGACCATGCAATCATCGGTGGCGATTTCCTCTTCGTCATGGGATTCGGTCTCGGTGGACGATATGAGGAATCCATCGTCCGTCTGATGGCCGATACCTGTGCGGCCATCGCCGCGGCCGAACTCAAACAACTCGGCCACGTTTCGGATCTCGCGACCACCCCCGAGGACTACTACGAGATCGTTGAGGGCAAGACCGCGGGACCCTTCGCTTCAGCCTGTCAATGCGCGGCGATGATCGCCCAAGCGCCTGAGCATCAGGTCGAGGCGCTGCGAGACTTCGGAATGGAACTTGGCATCGCCTTCCAACTGGTCGATGATCTTCTCGATCTCACCGGTGATGAGCGCATGGGTAAACCGAGAGGTACGGATGTCCACGAAGGCAAGATGACCTTGCCGATCATCCATTCCCTGACACTGCTGCATGGAGATGGACGCCGCCAACTCTCCTCGATTCTGAACGGATTCAGAGATGACCGCTGGGATGAACTCGAGGTATTGCTCGAGCAGTCGGATTCATTCGGATACTGCCGAATGCTGATTCGCAACCATCTCGAGCGCGCGCTCGCGCATCTCTCTCACTTCCCTGAATCCGAGGTCCGCCAGGTTCTGACCGAACTCACCTCAGAGGTGATGAGCCGACATGACTGAACATCGTGAGGTCCTCGTTGTCGGCGCCGGTCCAGGCGGTAGTTCCGCAGCGAAACGCCTCGCAGAGGCCGGTGTCGATGTGCTGATGATCGAGCGTCGCGAGATTGTCGGTAATCCAGCCCAATGTGGCGAATGCATTCCGCTGAACGGCGAGATGGTCGCCACCTTCCCGCGCCTCGCGGGCGATGAATGGCTGGAGGATCAATTCGACGTCCCACCCCACATCACAGCCCAAAGAATCGACTGGATGCGGATATTCTCACCCAAGATGCGCGAATACAACTTCGAAATCAATTGCATCTCAGCCCATCGCGTCCAGTACGACGGCTGGCTCGCGGATCGAGCGATTGCTGCAGGAGCCGAACTTCGCAACGGTTGTGAACTCAGAAACGTCAGCACGCGAGGCGCGAAGGATGTCTACGTCACCAGTCAGGGCAGGATTACCGCCGACCATGTGATCGACGCCTCGGGCGCGCTCGCACACGTCGCAAGGCTGCGCGGGACCGGCGGCCGACCTGGAGACCAGTTGCCGACGATCTATGCCCAGGTCGCGGGCGACCTGCCCTCCTCGTTCGACATCTTCATCGGCGGCATCGCCCCGGGCGGTTATGCCTGGATCATCCCCAAAGGGAATGGTGTGGCCAATGTCGGCCTCGGCATGATGACCAAGAATCTGCGCGAACCCCTGAAGCGCAGCCTCGATCGCTTCGTCGATGACATGGGTGGCCGACTGCTCTCCTATGGCGGCGGCTGGATCCCATTGCAAGGACCGGTCAAGCGTGCTGTCACCGACAATGTGCTCGCTGTCGGCGATGCCTGTGGTATGGTGATGCCTAGCAATGGCGGCGGCATCGGCCCCGCGATTGTCTCCGGAAAATATGCGGCCGATGCCATCCTCGCCAAGAATCTGAAGGGATACGACGCCATCCTCGAGCGAAACATCCGCGGACCTCTTCGCATCAGCGCGCGCACCAAGCGGCTGTTCCAAGCCTTCTGTCGCGGCAATATATCCACCGAGATTTGCATGCGGATTCTCGGTAAGGGCGGCCTGCGACGCGCTGTGGATTGCTCCCGACCGCTTTTCATACTCTGAGCGCAACCCACGCCCATGGAGTGGGCACACTACTCGCTCGCATTGATCGCCGGTTTCGCCCTGACCCGACTCGCGACCGAGCGACTAAAGCTTCGTCTCAAGGGCGGCGGGCTGTGGGTCCATCACTGGATTCTCGCC